>KB226777.1_pt50 | contig 19241 bp, 14 predicted proteins | sample 524768 | NCBI WGS metagenome assembly AMQJ01 (sample SAMN00998488, study PRJNA167727) | sediment metagenome | isolation source: subsurface aquifer sediment | place: USA: Rifle, Colorado | collected Aug-2009
ATTCCACGTGTCGATGATCGGATTTTGGCGCAATGCCAATTTTAGGATTGACAATTTGCAACGCAGTATAAAAATAATGATCCGACGAAAAATTCTTATTGAAATGAGTATAAGCTCTTAAAAAATAGACATCACTTACAAATTCGGCCGGAATTTCAAAGGCTCCTTGCGCTTGTCCGTTCTGGATTCTGAATTTTTTTCGACTTATCGATTTTTGATTCGCGTTGAACAATTCCAAATATAAAATCTGACTGAGTGCCTTTTCGTTGTTCAGAAACTGCACCGAAGCCGAAAACCAAATGCTTTCGCCACTTAAATAGATGTCTCTGTCGGTAATTAGGTTGATTTCTTCCATCGGAAGGTTGGGCAATTGTCCGTTTAGAGTAAACTGAAAGCCAATTAAGAGCAAGAAAATGTATATTTTTCGCATATTTTCTATATTTAAACTACCAATCCCAATAATCTGGCTTTTTGGCCGTTCCACCTTTCTTCTGACAATCAATACACTCTTGTCTTTCAACATAAGCAATTACCTCATCGGCTTCGGCCAATGGAACATTCGGATTTTGAAAATACAAAAAAGTGAAATAAATGGGATAAGAGCTTGCCAAAGCGGTATTGATGACATTTTTTATTTGAACCGACGAAGTATCTGCAAAGCTCAATGGGCTGGAATAGCGTATTCTGCTCGGGGCTTTTGTTAACAGATGATTGCTTTTTGTGCCGGATGCTACCATAAAATAGCCCAGAACTGCTTCTTTCGAATCGTCCAAATTCTTGATATTTCCTCTTATTTGAAATGGCTGAGTGGTAAACAATGCATCTTCACTGTTGTTTTGTTTGTTGAGCTGATCCAAAAATGTGTAAGCATTTTCCGAAATGCTGTATTGATTTACCAAAATACTGTATTTATAACGCAAACGCTCGTCGGTAAAAGGAATAAAATGTAGCGGTAAGTTTTTGATAACCGGCGAACTGAGGTATTCAGTACTATAGCTAAACCGCTCCGGAATTGGCTGCGTTTTCCAGCAATAAAACAAAGTGTCTTCGTTTACTACTTTTGCCAGTCCGTAAGGATTGAAGTCGGTAATAGGATAACGACGCCCTCTGTACAAAAATATGATTCTATAATCGGAATGGTATTCGTAGGTTTCTTCAATTTCCCAATAAAAATAGGTTTTTGTTGAAGAGGCCACTTTGCTGTTTACGTAGAATTGATATCCTTCCTGATCTGTTTCTAAATCGTTTTTGGCCAATTGTACACTTTCTTCTACAAGCAGATTTTCTACATCAACCGTGGGTTTTAATTCCTCAAAATCGGATTCGTATTTTTTTCCATTGGAGAGTTGGATTTTTATTTTATAAGATCGGCCCACAATGCCTTGCATTCCGCTGGCACTGCTCGAATAATTTCCGGGACTTGTTTCTACAAAATTTTCTGTGTTGCCCAGATTATCCACTAAGCTAACTTTGGCCAAAGAAATAGGATTGTTGGCTTGCTGGTTGATAGCACTGGAGTAGGAAAGTTTTACGGTATAGGGTCCCGGAAAATTGCTGATTTTTCCATCTACCACCAACAATTGATCGGCCGCAGTATCCAACTCGGGCCAATATTCTTCAACGCACGAATTTGCCAAAAAGAAAATGGCTATAAAACCTGCCAACAAGAGCAATTTATATTTATTCGCTTGCATAATTTCCCAATTTAAAATTATAAGTTACCGATACAATTGGTGCGCCAAAAATGGAAAGTTTATAGGCTTTGATCAATCCTTCATTTTCTTCAAAATAAACAGAAAAAGCATTTTTTCGACCTAAAAGATTGTAAACAGAAAAAGACCAACTGCCATGTCCCAATTTCCTTTTCAATAAATTTCCTTCTACGTTGAGCGAAACATCCACTCGGAAATAATCCGGTAAGCGGTATTCGTTTCGGCTCGAATAACTCAAAGTAGGAATTCCGCCATAATAATAAACGGCAGTTGGATAGGTAATGGGTCGACCGGTAGAATAGACAATATTTCCCGAAAAAGAAACTCTACGCGAAAAATCGTAGTTAGCAACTAAATTAAATGCGTGTGGCTTGTCGTAATTGGAAGGATATGGTTGGCCATAATTGATTCTGTTTTCAGCAAAAGGACTGTTTACGAGTACTTTTGAGTTTGAATAGGTGTAATTTATCCATCCATTCAATCGGCCTTTTAATTTTTTGAACATCAGTTCGGCTCCAAATGCATTCAGGTTTCCTTGCAAACTTGTTTGCTCCATATTTTCGTTCAGAAAAAAATTGGCACCGTCTTTAATTTCCACAATATTCTGACTGAATTTATAATACGTTTCCAACGAAAATTCATAATTACTGTTCCAGAGGTTGCTGTAAACGCCAAGTGTAATTTGGTCACCTACAATTGGTTTTGTGTTGTAATCGCTTAGTTTCCAACGATAATTTGGCGAAACAGCAATGGTATTGCTAAGCATATAAATAAACTGATGAAGCCTATTGTAAGCTGCTTTGACAGAAATATTTTCGGTTAATAAATGGTTTAGAGCGAATCTAAAATCCAATCCACTATACGATTTTATGCTTTCCCAATCATTGAAATGAAGCACTTCTACTAAGTTTTCGTCGGTAAAAGGCATTCCATCTCTATATTTATTCACATCTTGTGGTCCAAAATAGGTAAATTGATTGAAACGCAAACCGCCCTGAAAGCTCAGATTTTCGTTTATTTTCCAGTCGTCGCTCAAAAACAATGCGCTTTCTAGTCCTTTTTCTGTGCCAAGTGAAGTGGTATTGATTAAGCTAAGTGCGCTTAAAGGTTCGTAAATTCCTTTGTCAATCTGATAGAGTGTGCTATTTAGTCCAAACTGAAAATGATGGTTATGGCGTGGCACAAATTCGAAAATGGCTTTCAGTTCTGTATGTTGCAATTGATTGTTGTGTGAATAGGAGGCAATTTCCAATTGATTATTTTCTTCATTGAAAGCATAGGCGCTATGCACTAGACTCAATTCGAAGCTATTTTTGTTTTTGAAATAATGCATCCACGAAACTGATCCGCCAAAATTTTGATAATCGTATTTTGATTGCGTATAGATATTCATTTTGTCGGTACTGAAATAACTAAACAAATTCAATTGGTTGTAGTCGTTCAACTGAAACGAAAAATTTGTTATGGCATCGGCAAATTGTGCATGGCTGTTTTTGATGATTGGGTCTTTGATAAAATTCAAAACCCAATCGGAATAAGTGGAGCGAACACCAATCAAGAACGAGCTTTTTTCCTTTTTTAGCGGTCCTTCTACCGTCAATCGTCCGGTGATTGGCCCAATTCCGCCTCGGGCAGTTATTTTTTCTTTGCTGCCGGTCTTGGTTTTTATTTCAAAAACCGAAGATATTCGTCCGCCATATTGAAGAGGAATATTGCTCTTAAATAAAGAAAATTCATCCACCACGTCGGCATTGAAAGCAGAGAAAAATCCGGCTGCGTGCGATGTATTGTAGATGGGTACATGGTTTATATAGAAAAGATTTTGGTCTGTTGGCGAGCCGCGTACATTAAAACCCGACGAGCCTTCTCCAACTGTTTGAACTCCCGGTAGGAGCAAGGCCACTTTTACAATGTCTTTTTCTCCAAAAACCAAGGGGATTTTTTTTACGCTTTTGGCACTTACTTTGTCAAATCCCATTTTAGTGCTGCGAATATTGTTTTCTTTTTCGGCATTCACAATCACGTCTTTCAAAAGGAAAATTTTGTCGTCGAGCGAGAGGTTTAAAACACCGTCGGATTGTAAGTCAACTTCTATTTGCTTTTCAACGATGTTCACACTGCTGATTTTCAAAACGTGCTTGCCAATATTGAGTGTTAGCTTGTAATTTCCTTTCGAATCGGTTACTACTCCTTTTCCACTAATCAGATCCACAATAGTGGCTTCTGTTATTGCTTGGCCGCTAAGACTATTGATAGCAATTCCATTGATGGTGGCGGTAAGTTTGTTTACACCTTTTTCTTTTGTTCCAACCACAACCGACTGCGCAACAAATTCCTGGATGGTTTTAATATAATTCTGATCCGTAAATTCGGAGCTCTCTTCTGTAGTGTTTGAAATGGCGGCATTGAAAAAATACGAAGGCAATTGGCTCGAAATGGAACCGTTTTTTGTGAGGAACACATTTCCTTTGTTGTCGAACGAAGCAAAAACATTGTATTGAATCAACTGCTCGTTTAATACTACCTTTAACTCAATGCTATCCGAATCAAAGCTAACAACAAACTCAGGAATTTCTGAAAATTGATAAAAAAACTGAAGTGGATAATTGTGTTCTATTTTTTGTACAAACGTACTCCACAATAGATTTGAATACGAATGAGGCAATTTGATTTGCTCGTTTGTTTTTGATTGACTTTGGCCAAAAGAGCTGATCCAAAAAAGCATTATTGCGAGTGAAAGTATGCGTTTTCTCATGCTTATAAATTTTCGGTAATCTGCATAAGGTTGCGCAACTGATTGTCTGTCATTTTCTTAAAACGAATCTTATTTTTTCTGATCAACGAAATAAGTTCATCTTGTTTTTCGCTGAAAAGATTCAGAAATTCTTTCTTCGATTTTATCAAATAAAAAGTATCCTCTTTTAAAATGTAGATGTTTTTTCTGGGTTTTAAGTATTTTCCGTATTTAATGCGGTCGGAGAGCTCGTCTTTAAATTCGATGCTGTGTTTAAAATATGCAGTTGTTTTTCCTCTATAAATCAGCTCCGCATACCCAATCGGGTTGTTGTTGGCGAAATTGCTTGTATTGTGAAAAAGATGCTTTTCAATTTGAAGTGAATCCACAAACGAATTGTGGAGAACAATATCTTTCGACATAGCTTTGTCGTAAGTGTCTTTGATAATGATTAAGTCCTCTTCGATAGAATATTTTAAGGCAATATTTTCGTATGGAATTCCTTTGATAAATAAAGTTCCGGGCAGCCATTCATTCATTTTAAAATAAGGATGTCCGAGTGCAAAAAAATGTTTTGGCTTGTAATATTTCCCATTGATCAACCGATCGTCGGTTCCATATACTTCATTGCTAAATTCGGATAAATGATTGTGCGGAATTTCTTGTGCATTCAGCTTATTGCTGAATCCGACGACTAGCAAGCTAAGTAGCAGAATAGAATAAGATTTTGAGTTGCGTTTTTTGAATATCATAAATGGTTAGTAGGCTTGATGCTTCAAAGATACAGTTTTATATCTGTTTTTGCTTTTTGGATACTGTTAAATTTTGAGTGGTCTTGCGGATTCACATTTTATATGGGCACTAAAGCTATCTTTTTTTAAACTTATAGGGAAAATTGTGCTTATACAAATGCCGTTGCTTCAATCTCCAACGAGCATCCATAATGCAAAGCGGGTGAAGGAACAACAATTCGTGCCGGTTTATGATTTTCGAAAAATGCGGCATACAATTCATTCATTTGTGGCCATAATTCGATGTCGGATAAAAAGATGCGCATTTGAAGAACTTTGTGTTTGGAACTTCCGGCTTCGTTGAGTATTAAATCTAATTTCTTGAAAACCAATTCCACTTCTTCTTTGAATGTAGCCGGTTTTAGTCGCGAAATGGGGTCCAAAGGCAATTGTCCCGAAATGTAAAGAATGCCGTTGTGTTCCATTACAGTCGAATAATGTCCATTGCTTTTTGGCATATTGGGCGTTTCAATACTTCTCATTGTCTTTTATTTTTTGGATGATTTTCTTTAGTTTTTCTTCGTCTGCATCCGACGAAAACCCCATTGAAAGCAGATTGTTCGTATCATTTTTTTTTCGAATGCTAAAGTGAATCGCATCTAAACCAATTCCTTGAAAAGCGGACACGTTTTCAATTGATATTCCGCCTCCGGCCATTATTTCGATGCGTGAATTATTTTTTGCAGTCAAAGTTTTTATTTCGCCGATTCCGCCAAATGCGCTGGTGCTTGTGCCCGAAGTGAGAATTCGGTTAAAGCCTAGTTCAATGATCGTTTCAAAGGATTGATTGTAATTCGTTGAAAAATCGATGGCACGATGAAAAGTGCTTGTCAATTGATAGCCGTTTGCCAAACGCACTAACAATTCGCAAGAGTCAAAATCGATTTCATTTTTTTTATTTAAACAGCCAAACACAACGCCATTGGCACCGGCTTCGGCCGCTTTGCGAATGTCTTCTTTCATCAAAATAATTTCTTTAGATGTATAGATGAAATTTCCGGCTCTGGGTCGAATTAAAATATGCGATTCCACATTCGAAAGACGGGAACATGCTTTTATAAGTCCATAAGAAGGAGTCAATCCACCCAAATCCAAGGCTGAGCATACTTCAATCCGATTCACTGAATACAAATTTGCCAATTCTGCTTCTTGCAGGTTTTCAATACATACTTCTATTTGCATTAGATTGGCTAATTTGCTGTTCTGTTGTTTACTAATAAGAATTTTGAATTTTTAGCCCGCAATTTTTTTGTTTGTGATGGCCAAAATTTCTGTTTCCATTTTTTGTGCCTTTGCTTCAATTTCTGCACCTTCTTTTAAAATGTGCGCCACATATTCTTTGTCGTCTAAGCCCGATGCATTTATTTTTACGTTCAAAAACGCGCCCATCACAGCCGTTCTGGCACACAATGCGCCTACTCCGGCATCTGAAACGGAATTTGGATTGCCAATTTCGGCCATTGCTTTGATTATCTCCATCGATTTCAAGGTTTTTTCCATCACTTTAAAAGGAATTTCGATGGCATATTTCGACGCGTCTTGAATGGCTTGCTTTCGATTGGCTTTTTCATTTTCCGTTGCTTTGGGCAGTTTGAAAGCATCCATAATTTTATTGAACGCATTGGTATCTTCGTCAACCAAATAAATTAATTCGTTTTTTAAATTTTGTCCGGCTTCGGCATAATCGCTAAATTCTTCCCAACGCTCGTCCCAGCCTGCTTTGTGCGACGAAAGATTTGCAACCATCGTTCCCAACGAAATTCCTAAAACACCAACATAAGCAGAAATGGAACCGCCGCCCGGTGCAGGCGATTCGGACGCTGTTTCGTTGGCGAATGCTGTTAGATTCAAATCTACCAATTGTTTCTTTGCTTTGTCTTCCAATAAATATTCGATAATATTTTTTCGGGGATCAAAGGGTTTCAGTTCGTCTAAACCCATCGATTTTACGGCTATTTTTATAAGTTCTTCGTTCGAAACTCCTACTGAACGTTGTTGTTTGCGAAGGAAATATTTTCCTGCTTCTAACATGGCTTTGAGCGGAATCACGCCTACAAGCTCTGAACCACTTACCCGAATACCACGTTCATTAGCTTTCTTACTTACTTCTTCAAAAGCTTGATGAACGGAAGTGATGTTGATATTGGTTAGATTCATCGAGATTTGCGCCACTCCATACTCTTCAATAAACCATCCAATGGCTTTTACCGCTTTCAAACTTCCCGGAATCATTACTTTATTTCCCTTTTCGTCCAAGCAAATTTTTCCTGTTATTGGATTTCCTTCGCGTTTTACGCGCCCACGTTCGCGCACATCAAAGGCAATGGCATTGGCTCTTCGAACAGAAGTGGTATTCAGGTTTACGTTGAAAGCGACCAAAAAATCGCGTGCACCAATAGCGGTAGCGCCCGTTTCGGCTACAAAAGCAGCAGGACCAAAATCAGGAGCCCAATTCGGGTCATTCAATTTCTTTTGCAATCCTTCGTATTCTCCGGAGCGAATGCTGGCAAGGTTTTTTCTGTCGGACTTAAAAGCGGCATTTTCATAACAATAAATCGGGTAGTTTAATTCTTCGCCGGCTTGTTTTGCCAAAAGTCGTGCCCATTCTACGGTTTCTTCCATGCTGATGTTGGAAACGGGAATCAAAGGACATACATCGGTGGCTCCAAATCGGGGATGTGCACCTGTATGTTTTCGCATATCAATCAGTTCTTTGGCTTTTTTCATTCCCAAAAGTGCTGCTTTCAACACTAGTTCCGGTTCGCCAACAAAAGTTACAACAGTGCGGTTGGTCGCTGCACCCGGATCCACATCCAACAGCTTTATTCCTTCAACGCTTTCTATGCAATCGGTTATTTGCTTTATTATCGTTAGATCGCGTCCTTGGCTAAAATTCGGAACGCATTCAATGAGTTTTCTCATAATTCACTTTTTTCGAGTTGGTTGAATACTGGGTTGGCGTATATTTCGAGCAAAATTCTTCTAAAAACTTCGAAGTCTTCTTTGTTTCTTCTTGGGTTTAGGATGTCGTTGATGTGCTTCATAAATTTTTCTTCTTCCCACGCATTGTATTTATCGGCATATTTTGTCGAATTTCTTAGCAAATCAGCCGCTAGGTAATTTCCTGGAAATAAACGAAAATTTTGATGGATGAAAGAATCTATTTTATCGCCTAGTTCTTTAAATTGATCCTGAATCTTAGTGGAATTGAAATGAAAATGTTCGTCAGAAAAAACTTCGCCAAAAGCCAGATTTACGCGTCCTTTTTGTTGTGTAATACCGGTAATTATGCTTTTCATATCCTCGGTTCCGTCTTTTTTATATACGCCGGTCAATTCAATTTCGGCCAACTCGCTTGCTTTCAATGCATCACAGCTATCGTACTCATAGGTGATGCAAATGGGAACAATTTTTAGCGATTTCAGGTAGTCCATTTTGTTGCCACAACAGCTCATGGCAATCATTTTCAAAACGCCCGGATTTGTTTTGTCGTTTCCATCTTTAGTTCTGCCTTCGCGATGCGAAATCCAAACGGAATCCTTTTTTTCTGTGAGCACATGACGCATATAATGCGACAAAACTTTCGAATTTTCGACCATTTCCCTGACAGCTAAGTTGCGTTTCACTATAAAGGTTCGGTTCATTTTCACGATATCTGTAACCAATTCCGACGACAAAAGGTTGTCGCCAATAGCAACTTGCCCGGGTTTGTAGCCGTTTTGATAGAGCACATAATAGATAAGTGTTGAATCCAATACAATGTCGCGATGGTTGGAGATAAAGAGATAATTATCTTCTCGCGTCAGGTTTTCCAATCCGGTAATCGTAAGATTTTCGAAGCTTCTATCGATGGCTGCTTTGGCGGCAGGAAATATCAATAATTCTTGAAAAGCGAGTGCAGAAGTGATTCCTTTTGTTCTGCGGGCAATGGTTTCCAGTGTCCAAGTAGGATAGACGTGCGAAATCATTTTTTTGAAAACACTGCTCTCGTTGTATTTGATTAGTTTTTCGTTTACTTCGTGGTCGTTATAAGGCCGAATACTTTCAAAATCTTCCATGAAATTTTGTATTTTTTTGGTGAGCAAATTTAAACATATTTATCAACTCTAAAATTGCTTCTTAGTGGACAATTATTCCGTTTAAAATAGCAGTTTCAACTTTGTTATCTCCGTAAGAGTAAGGCATATATTCTATTCCTGACATTGGTTTTGTGAGAAAAACATTCGCTTTTTTTCCTCTTGTAATACTTCCGTGAGTGTCGGACAAGCCCATGGCGTATGCCGAATTGATGGTGGTGGCAAAAATGCCCTCGTCAGGTGTCATCCGATAAAGAATACTTCCCATTGCTTGGATTAGTTGCATATTTCCCGAAGGCGATGAACCGGGATTGTAATCGGAAGCAAGCGCAATGGGCAGTCCGGCGTCCAGCATTTTACGTACTGGAGCATAAGGCATATTCAAGAAGAAAGCAGCTCCGGGCAAGATCGTTGGCATGGTTTCCGTATTTTTCAACAATTCAATTTCTTTATCGCCCGTATATTCCAGATGATCGACCGAGAGCGCATTGTATTTTACGCCAACTTCAATTCCTCCTGAAAAAGCGAGTTCGTTTGCATGGATTTTGGCGCGCAAACCATATTTCATACCGGCATTTAAAATCCGATCGGTGTCTTCCACACTAAAAAATCCATTATCACAAAAGACATCAATAAAATCGGCTAAATCGGCTGCGGCTACTTGAGGAATCATTTCGTTTATGACTATGTCCACATAGCCACTTGGGTTGGATTTGTATTTTTGCGGAACGGCATGAGCGCCTAAGAAAGTGGCTTTTATTGTCAAGGGCGAATGGGCTTGCAATCGCTTAATCACGCGCAGCATTTTCAGTTCATTTTCGGTATCTAATCCATAGCCGGATTTAATTTCGACGGCCCCAGTTCCATATCTGATAATTCCTTCTAAGCGTTCCAATGCGTCATCAAAAAGTTTGGCTTCATCTGTTTCGGCCATTTTCTTGGCGGAATTGAGAATGCCTCCACCACGTTTTGCAATTTCTTCGTACGAAAGCCCTTTGATTTTATCGACATACTCCAGTTCTCTACTCGATGGATAAACCAAATGTGTATGCGAATCGCAGTATGAAGGAAAGACCAAACGATTGCTCGCATCTATTTGTTGGCTCGCATTCGTGTAGGCCGACGGCAATTTTTCCATGTTTCCATAATCGATTATTTTGTCTTTTTCGATGTAAAGAAATGCGTTTTTTAGGGATGGAATCTTGCTCATTTCGCTTCCAGCATAAAAAGCTTTTGGCTTTTCTTGTGTAAAAATCAATTCCTTGATGTGATGAATCAGTAAGCTCATACTAAAAGTTTAGTTTATTCTCTTTCCAAAAGGGGTTAATGCCAATGCAGCCAACTTAAAATGCTGAATTCCGAACGGAATACCGATAATGGTAATGAAGAAAATGATTCCAAAAAAAACATGACTCAATGCAATCCAGAATCCACCAATCAGAATCCAAAGCACATTCATAAACGTACTTAAACAGCCGTTGGCGTGTGGCATATTTTCTATCCTACTGCCAAAAGGCCACAAAGCCAAGAGTCCCAGTTTTAGGGTTTGTATTCCGAAAGGAACCCCTACAATGGTGATTATTAATAAAATAGAGGCAATAAAGTATTCGATGGCAATGAAAAATCCACCAAAAAGTATCCATACTAAATTGCCAAGTAAGCGCATGAAATTGCCTTTTGTATTAAGAAGTAAAAGTACAATATATTTGCGTGGGAATCGTTCTCTTTTATCTTTGCATATTAATTTGTATCCATGTCAGTTTCATTCCATAAAATTTTACTCACGCTTTTTTTCTTTGGTATTTTTCTTTTTTCTGTGGCTCAAACGGCGCCAAGCTATCAAGAACTGATAATAAAAGCCGATGCCTATCTGGAAAAGAAAGACTATTACAATGCCAAGACCAGCTATCAACTTGCTGTGCAGCGCGACCCAAATGCAGAATATCCAAAAAAGAAAATTGCTGAAATCATTCAGAAACTGAATGAAGAAATGGATGTACGAATTTTGTATGAAGAAAAAATGCAACAAGCAGCAAATGCTTATACAAACAATGAATTGGTTATGGCCATTGGTTTGTATAAGGAAGCAGCCACCTATGTTTCGTCGGAAGGAAAACCCAAACAAGAAATTCTGCGAATCGAAAAAGAGTTGGCCGAGCTGAAAAGCAAGCAGGATAAATTCGCTGCATTGGTTTTAGAAGGAAAAACGGCTCGTCAAAAGCAAGATTTTCAAACAGCACTGCTTAAATATGAAGAAGCAAAATTGATTTTTCCGGCAAAGTCGGAAGTTTTGACGGAGATTGCTCAATTGAAACTGCTCTTGAATCAGCAATCAGCCAATGAGACTAAATTCAAACAATGGATAGCCGATGGCGACAAGCAAATGGAACAAAATCGATTTCAAGCAGCATTGAAATCGTATCAAGCCGCTCTGGCTTTACAGATTGACGATCCCAATGCGAAGAATAGAATGGCAGTGGCCAATCAGTCTATCAAAAAGGAGGAGTTGTTTAATGCTGCTGTGGAAAAAGGAGATGCTTTTTACATCGCATTGGAATTGGAGTCGGCGCAACAATTTTACGAATCAGCAAAAAAAATATGGCCCGAAAAAACGTATCCTTCAAATATGTTGACCAAAATTGAAGAAGCAAAAAAACGACGCGCTTTCGATTTGACTCTTTTGGACGAAGAATATAAAAAGCGGATTGTGGCCGCAGACAACCAATTTGTAAATAAAAAATATGAATTAGCTTACGATTTGTATATCAGAGCTTTAAATCTAAAGCCCGAGGAGGAATATCCGCAAAAACAAATACAGCAAATCGACAAATTATTATCCACAGGTTCTATTCAAGTAAATTGCGAAGTGAACGAAAATGGCTTGGCGCTTGCCGAAGCGTTTGTTGAATTGATCCAAGATGGAAAGACCGAAGAATTTGCCCTTTCTTCAAATGGGAAATACAAATTAAAGTTGAAACTCAATGCCAATTATTTGATCCGATTCAAAAAACAAGGATACATTCACAAGGTTTTTTCCATCGATTCGCATTTGCCCGATGCCCAAGATTTGAATACACTTTTTGTGAGCGATTTATCTGTGGAATTGTTCCCGACTTGTTCAATCGATTTGACTTTTTTTGATGCACCTTTGGCCAATATTTCCTATCAAGCTTCTTCGGGCGAGTTTACTTATGATGTGGCTGGTGTCCAAGCCAAAATTAGCCGGGCAGAACGACTGAGAAACGAATGTGCCACCGTATTGCTTGCCGAGAAAAAACAAAAAGAATATGATAATTTGCTAGCGCAAGTCAAAGAAGCAAAAACCGTTGAAGATTATGGTTTAGCCGTTTCTCTTCTTCAAAAAGCAAGTAGCTTATTTCCTGAAAAAACCTTCCCAAAAGACGAACTGAAAGCGATAAACCTGATTCAAACGGCGACAAAAGAATATTTGCAATTTCTATCCAATGGCGATGCAAAATATGCGCAAGGTAAGCTCAACGATGCTCTTTTTGATTATTACAAAGCCCAAAATCTCAATCCGAAAGCCACGTATCCGCAAGAAAAAATTGGAGAAATTGATGCTATTCTTGCTCTTAAACAAAACGAAGAGAAAGCGCATCAAAAGCAAATCCATTTGGCCGACAGCTTGTTTTCGGCCAAAGATTGGACAAAAGCAATGGCCAATTACGAAAAGGCCATTTTGCTCAAAAGTTCAGATGCCTATGCACAAAACAAAATTATTGAGATCAAACGCTTGGCAGAAGAGGAAAATAAACTCAATGCGGCTTATCTTCTAGTTTTAAAAAAAGGCGACCAATTGTTCGAGAGCCAGTCTTTTTCGGAAGCCCGAAAAGCGTACCTCGAAGCCAGTCGCCTGAAACCAAGCGAACAATATCCAATTTATAAAATAGAAGATATCAATACCATTGAAGAGCAAAAAGATATAAATAGTACAAATAGTCGCTACGCCGAATTGATTGCATCGGCCGATCAACTTTTTAAGGAAAACGCACTAAATCAAGCCTTAACGCTTTATCAACAAGCGGCTAATTTAAAACCAAAAGAACTCTATCCACCCGATCAAATAGCGAAAATAAACCAAATACTGGCCGAAAAAAGCAGTCTGGATAAGCGTTATCAGCGTTATTTAAAATCGGCCGACAGTTCATTTTACATCGAAAGTTATGGCTATTCACGCCAAAATTATTTGCTGGCGAATGAAACAAAACCAGCCGAAACGTATCCGCTTTCTCAGATTAAAAAGATTGATGCCTTATTGGCTTCTTTGCTCGATAAAGAACAAAATTATAAAACGGCCCTGACAAGAGCCGATATCGCTTTCTCCGATAAGAAATTCTCCGCGGCTAAGGCCGACTATGTATTGGCGCTTTCTTTCAAAGCCGAAGAAGCATATCCAAAGAAAAGAATTGCCGAAATTGAAACCATTCTTGCCCAACTCGGCGCTCTCGAAATGGCCTATCAAAAAGCGATTCAAGAAGGAGACAAAGCTTTCGGAAGTCAAAACTATAATCTGGCTTTAAATTCTTATAGAGAAGCATTGAAAATAAAAGAAAACGAAGCTTACCCCAAAAACAAAATTGCAGAAATCGAAACGCTGTTGGCTAAAAGCGAGAAAAATGAAAATGACTATCAGCTGGCCATAGCACAGGCCGATGTTTTTTACGAAAAAAAGAATTATTCCGATGCGCTTCCACTCTATAAAAAAGCCCAAGGAATCAAACCAAAGGAAAAATATCCACCTGATCAGATAAGTCGAATCAATTCTTTTTTGAATGGACAGCAATCTGCCGACGATGCTTATGCAAATGCTTTGCTTATTGCAGATAAACTTTTTAATGAGAAAAGATTTCAAGAAGCTTTATCATCCTATCAAAAAGCAAATCAGCTGAAACCAAGCGAAAAATACCCTCCTTTGCAAATAGCAAAAATTCGCGAATTGCTGGGAAACAGTCAGTTGGAATATCAAGCTTTCGTCAAGCAAGGCGACGATGCATTTCGTATTTCTGTTTTTCAGGATGCGATCGTAGCCTATGAAAACGCATTGGGTATTTTTCCTACAGAAGCCTATCCGCGTATGATGTTGGATAAAATTGATGCCAAAATTCGACGCGAATCTGTTGTAAGTTTGGTTTCCGTCCCCGAAATACTTCCTGCCGGTCAAGAAAAAAAATTTGCTTTCAAACCGATTGATTACCGCGATCGACAAAATAATTATCTCCTCATCGAAATGAAAAATCAAAGTGCAGCACGCATACGTGTATTTGTTAGTTTTGGCAAAGGTGAACTGAAAAATGGCGGATATTCGATCAGTCTGATGCAGCGCGATGGATACACCAAGTATTTTGTTCGAATCGACAAAAATATGCGTTGGTTAGATGAAGAAAACAACTGGATTAGTTTGTTGCCCGAAGGTGGCGACTTGGATGTAAAGATGATTCATATTTCCAGAGATCAGCAAAGCGGAAACTAAAAAGCGTCAATTGAATTTCTCGGCAATCAGATTGCTGACATTGTAGCCGTCCATTGCCGAAGATACAATTCCTCCCGCATAACCGGCGCCTTCGCCTATGGGATAAAGATTTCCTATTTGAAGTTGTTCCATCGTTTCTTTGTGGCGTGGAATGCGCAAAGGCGACGATGTTCTGGATTCAACACCAAGAATCAAAGCCTCTTCGGAATAATATCCTGCCATTTTCTTTCCAAAATCTTTAAAAGCTTGTTGCAGTCTGAAGCTCAACGAAGTGGGCAAAATTTGGTGCAATGGAGCCGATTTGATTCCTGGAATGTAGGATGATTTAGGAAGTGAATTGGAAAATTTCCCATTTACAAAATCCACCATTCTTTGTGCCGGAGCGGTTTGTTTATCACCGCCGGCTTTAAAAGCCAAGTATTCCAATTCTTCTTGGTATTTAAGTCCGGCAAAAATCCCATATTTTTTATATACCAATAAATCTTCTTGCAATACGCTTACTACTATTCCCGAATTGGCAAAAGGCGAATTTCGCTCCGCGTTCGACATTCCATTGACCACCACTTGATTTGGGCCGGTGGCCGAAGGAACAATGATTCCGCCCGGACACATACAAAATGAAAAAACTCCGCGATTTTCAACCTGGCTCACCAAACTATAACTGGCAGTTGGCAAAAGCGGATTGGCAGTTGACGAATGATATTGAATGGAATTGATGAGTTGTTGCGGATGCTCAACACGCACACCCATTGCAAAATCTTTGGCTTCCAATAGAATGCCTTTTTTATCTAATAAATAATAAATGTCGCGTGCGCTATGTCCGGTGGCCAAAACAACCGCCTCGCCTCGAAATTCTTTTCCGTTTTGGTCCATCACGCCCAAAATTTGATTTTTTTGCAAGATAAAATCGCTGATTTTGGTATTGAAATAAAATTCGCCGCCGCCAGTCAAAATGGTTTCGCGTATATTTTTTATGATGGAAGGAAGTTTGTTGGTTCCTAAATGAGGATGTGCATCGATGAGAATATCGGGCGAAGCGCCATGCATCACAAAAAGCTCCAGAATTCTTTTAACATTTCCTCTCTTCGATGAGCGGGTATAGAGTTTTCCGTCCGAAAAAGTCCCGGCTCCTCCTTCTCCAAAACAATAATTTGAATCGGCGTTTACCAGATGGTTTTTATTTAATAAGGCGATGTCAATTTTGCGCTCACTCACATTTTTACCGCGTTCGATTACGATGGGTTGAAATCCTTTTTCAAGCAGACCAAGTGCTGCATACAATCCGGCAGGTCCGGCACCAATCACCAAAATACGTTTCGCTTTTGGTTTTGCTTGAAAAGCCGTTTCGATTTTCTCCGTTTCTAAGGGTTTTTCAAACAAAAATACTTCGAACAAAAGTTGGATTTTTATGCTTGCTTTTCGTGCGTCAACCGAACGTTTGAGCAAATTGAAAGCTTTGATATCGACAAGTTTCTGATTGAGGGCTCTGGCAATATGCCTATCGTAATCTTGCGTGTTTTGAGCTTCTTCGGGACTCAAACGAATTTCAATTTCCTTGCGCATAGCTGCTTATTCAAACTTGATATTGAATTGAAAAAGCTTCGATTTGAGTTGTTCTATCGGATCGGTCCAGATATTGTCTTCTTTGAGCAAAACATCCCTGATTCCATACGACATTTTTAGTTCTGTACTCATTTTAAACCAGTTGAAATAAAAATCGAACCCGAAACCGGCTTCTCCATAAATGTCGTCACGGAAAAGTTTTAGAGTGATATCGTTTTCATTTTCGTTGATGGTCTTCGATGCTTGAGATCCCAAATCCATAGTATAGCGGGCGCCGGCTATCAGATACGGACGCATATTGTGAACTCTTTTGCCTTTGTACTTGATGCTGATTGGGAAGTTGAGCATTGTGGACGAAATAAGCTTCTCATAGCCAAAAACCGTATCTACAACACCTCTGTATGTAGTTTCTATATCGTAGAGTATTTTTCGCTCACCAAATTGCAAATCTGGTGTAAAACGAAGGTTGAAATATTCGCCCAATCGGGCATCGGAAACAATTCCCACGTTGAAACCAAAAGTGGGCGCTGCACCAATTTTGAGCAATCGAGCTTGGTCGGCATTCATTTCCGGAATTTGCTCTTGCGAATAGATGATTTGTTCGAAATCTGTTTTTGTTTTGATCGAAAACAGTTGTTGATTCAATCCAAGAAAGAAGCCAAAATGATAGTCTTTCTGATCGAAAAAGGGCAGATTGTCGATTTTGGCATGTTGACTAAATGTAGGAATCGAAAAAAAAACGCCAACAATAAATAAGATTCCGCGATTCAGATAGTTTCTGGTGTTCAATTTTTTTTCATTAACAACGTTTCTAAACTCGATTTAGTATTTATTTTTTTCCATAATAAATCGAAGCAATTCCAAAGGTCAGTTTCAGTTGCCGATTCGACGAATATCCCACTTTTTTCATTTCGTCCAGAAAATCTGGTCCGTCCGGAAATTTGCTCACCGATTCGGGCAAATAAGTGTAAGCTTCTTTGTCTTTCGAAACCATTTTGCCCACCGAAGGCAATATAAATCGAAAATAGAAATTGTAGATTTGTTTTACGGGGAAAATACTCGGTTTTGAAAACTCCAGTATCCACACGCTTCCGCCGGGCTTGGTAACTCTGTACATTTCCGACAAGCCTTTGTGGAGGTCTTCGTAGTTTCTAACTCCAAAAGCTACCGTAATGGCATCAAAATAATTGCTTTGGTAATTCAAGTTTTCCGAATCGCCCAGCTCAAGTTTGATTCTGTTTTCTAATTTTTTTCGTTTTATTTTTTCAATCCCAACCTGAAGCATATTTTCGGAAATATCGGCTCCAATTATTTCTTTGGGATTGCATTTTAGAAGCGCAATGGCTAAATCGCCGGTGCCTGTGGCAATATCCAAAATGCGCTGAGGATTTTCTTTTGCCAGCATTCTGACCAAACGGCGGCGCCACAATCGATCGATGCCTATGGATAGAAAATGATTGAGAAAATCGTATTTTCCGGCTATGCTGTTAAACATTTTCCGGACTTGCTCCTTTTTGCCTATTGGAACCAAATTGTTGGAATTATCCATAAATTTTTATTGCTTCTTTAAGTAATTTTTCTTTGTTGATGGGAATTACGCCTAATTCTTCACACACCAAACCTCCTGCTAAATTTGAAAGCTCGGCCAATTCTTTTTTGTCGAGGCCAAGAGCAAGACAAAGTGCTGCCACACTGATCACCGTGTCGCCGGCACCCGAAACATCGGCAATGCTGCGGTGATGAGCAGGAATTAGTTGCGACTGAAAATCTCCGTTGTTTTGTTCGCTGATGAATACACCGTGTTCAGAAAGTGTGGCAAAAAGCCGTTTCACCTGAAGCTGCAATTGCAACTTTTCTACTTCTTGCTGTAATCGAACAAAATCTTTCTTTTCGAAATAAGTATGGGTGGCTTCTTGCAATTCCTTCAGATTTGGCTTGAAAAGATCTACCTGTTTATAGCTGAAGAAATTTCTTCTTTTGGGGTCAACAGCAATGGGGATATTGCCTTTAAGCAGTTTTTTTACATTTTCGATCAGGTCTTTCGAAAGAACACCTTTGTCGTAGTCTTGAAAAACAACAACATCAACTTTGTTTTCGTTCAGTACAGTTTCAATTTGACGCAAAAAATTCTGTTTGTCTTCTTCTACCAAATCCGAACTCATTTCTTCATCAACACGAAGCATTTGGGCATTGTTTCCAATCACGCGAAATTTGGTAGTTGTAATTCTGTTGCTACTTCTCAGTATGCCTGAACGATTGATGTTTTCGCCTTCAAGCAATTGTAAAAAAGTGTTGGCTTGTATATCGTTGCCAATAACCGAACACAAGAGCGGATAAGCGCCCATCGCTTTGATGTTTAGCGCCACATTGGCTGCTCCACCAAGACGATTTGCTCTTTTTGTTACTTGAACAATGGGAACAGGAGCTTCGGGTGAGATGCGATCTACTTTTCCCCAAAGGTAAGCATCAATCATCACATCGCCTATAATCAATACTTTAAGTGATGAGAATTGCTCAAAGAGCTGTATGTATTTTTGCGAATTTGTCATTTCGAATTCTGTTTTGCGAAAATAGGAAATATATCTGAACCTGAATAAATTGAATGTATTCGGGTTGATAAAATTTAAGATTTCGAACTTAATTTAAAAGTGCAAGGGCTTCTTTAATTCTTTTGGCAGCTTCTTGGAGTGCCGCGTTTGATGTTGCATACGAAAAACGAATGCATTTTTCGTTGCCAAAAGCGGCTCCCGAAACCGAAGCTACATGGGCTTTGTTCAAGAGGTAAAGCGACAAATCATCGGCATTGAGGATCGTTTGGTTGGCAGTCGTTTTTCCAAAATAATGACTAACATCGGGAAAAAGATAAAACGCACC
>KB228047.1_pt48 | contig 19232 bp, 17 predicted proteins | sample 524768 | NCBI WGS metagenome assembly AMQJ01 (sample SAMN00998488, study PRJNA167727) | sediment metagenome | isolation source: subsurface aquifer sediment | place: USA: Rifle, Colorado | collected Aug-2009
CCGGAAGGCATGCAAAACTTCATCGATGGTGAATTGACCAAGACCAGCAACAGCGGCAGGCTCGTTGTATTCAATCACCAATTTATCGCCAAGAATAAGCTCGGTGGCAAACAGGGCCGATTCAGAATTGTTTAAATCGGTGAAAGAGCCGATAATTTGTTCTTTATCAGGGGAATAAACAAATAATTTAGCTCCTTTGGGAAGATAAAAATTAGAAAAATACAAACCAAGTGCCAAGGCGTTTTCGGAAGTAATGCTTGCTGTCCATATAGAATTTCCATTGGCATCGACAGTTAAATTGCCAAAATCGGCATCTCGCAAACTTCTTTCAAATGGTAATAATTTGCCAAATTCATAAGCGGTACACTGCTTACTGATGCTTTCGTTTTTCGTCAATCCGAAAGGGATTTTGGGCGAATAGCTTATTTCTTTCAGGTTTTTGGTATGCGTGATAAAAGAAGCTGGTTTGCCACCATAACTAATTTGTGCATTGGCCGAAAAATTGAATAGAAATATCGAAAAAGATACCAACAGTAGTTTCGATAATTGAATTCCAAGTTTAGACGGGTTGTGAAGTGGGCGCATACTATTTCTTTTTGGCAAAATTAATTAATTCTGAATACGGTACCGAAAAATTTAATCTTTCCTTTGTTATTGTACATCAGTGTTGTAAAAGAGTATAAAATCTCTTTTGGCAACAGAACAATCGATTTAAATGGAGTTCTTTTTTTTCGAAAAGCGGAGCCGAAGCTCTTTTTTTCGGTAATCAATTTCTGCTTTGTATTTGAGCAATATATCGCCACCCAATACTCCATCTATCTGTTGCAAACCCATTGTTTCGAACGATTGATTGATGTGCGTCATATCTATAATCACTGCCGTATAGTTTTTCAATCTTAGATTTCCAATTTTTACATTTTCGAGGATGACCATGTGGCTTTTCATGCTGTTGGTTCCCAATCCGGTCGAAAGTTGATCGTTTTCGCTGATTTCCGGGTTATCAACAAACAAGCCAATCCGGTTGGAATCAAAAACGCTTCGGGAAGCACCGGTATCAATGAGCATCTTACATGCTTTTTGATTCAATAAAGCCTCAAAAAAAAGATGAACGCCTTCCGATTCGATGGAAATAAATTCAAACGGAATTTTACAAATCATTTTAGAAATTGGGTTTTAGTGCGTATTTTTTGTAGAAGTTATCTATGATTTCAACAGCTTCAGCGGCAGTATCAACAACTTGAAAGATTTCTAAGTCTTGTTCACGAATATTATTTTCGGCCAAAAGATTTTGTTTGATCCAATCCACCAATCCGCTCCAATACGCTTTTTTTACCAAAACGATAGGGAAATTCACCAGCTTATTGGTTTGAATCAGTGTGATTGCTTCAAACATTTCGTCCAAGGTTCCAAAGCCTCCCGGCATGACAATATATCCTTGCGAATATTTCATAAACATTACTTTTCGAACAAAGAAATGATCGAACGACAACAACTTGTCTTGATCGATGTAGGGATTGGCATGTTGTTCAAAGGTTAGTTCGATGTTCAACCCAACAGATTTGCCACCGGCTGCTTGAGCGCCTTTATTTGCGGCTTCCATAATTCCCGGTCCACCGCCTGTTATTACACCAAATCCTTTTTTTGTTAAAAGATAGGCTGTATCTACTGCAATTTGATAAAATTCGTGATTTGGTTTTGTCCTAGCCGATCCAAATATCGATACACATGGTCCTATTTTGCTCAATGTTTCGAATCCATCAACAAACTCACTCATAATTTTAAATATAGACCAGGAATCTTGCGCTTTAATTTCGTTCCATGTTTGCTCACCCATTGCCTGTTTTACCTTTTCTTCATCAAATGTATTCATCTGTTATCTTTTTGTTGAAGTAAAATTAGTTAAAATAGCGTTTGTACCCATAAATTTAAATCTTTTGCAAAATCAAAAAAAATATTTGGAAGTCTGATAAACTAGTTTACTTTTGTAACCGAAATGATGACAACTTATACATTCAGCTATTTTTATTATTGGTTTAGAACACCATAACGGGAATGCTTTGTGTAAATAAATAAAATTTATAAAAGAGTCCCAAGGCAATGTGGGGCTCTTTTTTTTAAAGTATTGAAACGATGGTCAATTTTGAGTTTTATTATGGATTTTATTATTATCTGGATTGAATGCAGAACGGATGCTCTATATATAAATGGCTGAAGTTCTGCGAGAGTAGAACTTTTTTTTTGGGAAAGAAATTAAAAAAATAATAATGAAGACGAAACAAATACAAACGGCAAAACGAATTGAAGCAGTGGATGAATATTATTTTTCTACGAAATTGGCCGAAATTCGAAAAATGAATACCAATGGAGATGCTGTTATTAATTTGGGAATTGGAAATCCCGATTTAGCTCCTTCGGAAAACATTGTTCAGGAATTAATGCAAGCGGCTCTATTAACTGCAAATCATGGATATCAAAGCTATACAGGAATTCCGGAACTTCGTACTGCTTTTTCTGATTGGTACCGGAAATATTATCAGGTGGATTTGAATCCCGAAAATGAAATTCTTCCATTATTTGGTTCTAAAGAAGGGATTATGCATATTTCTTTGGCTTTTCTCAATTCGGGCGACGAAGTGCTCATTCCCGATCCGGGCTATCCGGCCTACAGTTCTGCCGCAACTATTTGTGAGGCGAAAAGCCGAATTTACAACCTGACGGAAGAAAATAATTGGTGCCCGGATTTGGAAGAAATCGAAAAAAGCGATCTGACAAATGTGAAACTGATGTGGGTAAATTACCCAAACATGCCCACCGGAAAACCGGCTTCGATGAAACTTTTTGAGCGATTGATCGCCTTTGGCAGAAAACATGGAATTTTAATAGTGAACGACAATCCATATAGTTTAATCAGTACCAACAATCCACTGAGTCTATTGTCGGTGAAAAATGCCAAAAAAGTGGCTATCGAATTAAATTCATTGAGCAAATCGCACAATATGGCCGGATGGCGTGTTGGAATGATTGGCGGTGCTGCAGAATATATTCAAGCAATATTAAAAGTAAAATCAAATATGGATTCCGGTATGTTCAAGCCGATTCAAATGGCCGCCGCAGAAGCTTTACGCAATACTTCTGAATGGTACGAAAATCAAAGAAACATTTATTCAGAGAGAAAAAAAATTGCCCAGGAAATATTGGATTCGCTTTTGTGCGATTACAATACCGAAGCTTCAGGCATGTTTGTTTGGGCAAAAATTCCAAAACAGGCGCTTTCGTCCGAATCTTTTAGCGAGGATATCCTCCAAAATAAGAAAGTCTTTATCACTCCCGGATTTATTTTTGGGAAAAATGGGGAACGTTTCATTCGACTTTCATTAACCAGCAACGAAACAGTTTTAAGAGAAGCATTAAACCGAATTAAAAGCGAATAAGATGAAAGTATTTATTATTGGATTGGGATTGATAGGCGGCTCTTTGGCCAAAAGTTTACGTAAAAGTGCTTTTGCCGACGAAATTTTAGGTTTCGACAAAGCGCCCGAAAATCTTTCCTATTGTATCGAAAATCACATCATCGATCGTTCAGTCGAAATTTTGACTGGCGCTCAAGAAGCCGATATCATTATTCTGGCAACTCCCGTTGATGGAATCATTGAGCTGATGCCACTTTTGTTGAATCAATTGCAAGACCAAGTGGTTGTGGATATGGGCTCTACCAAACGAGCAATTGTAGAACTTGCTGCCAAACACCCAAAAGGCAAAAATTTTGTGGCTGCTCATCCAATGGCCGGCATCGAAAATTCAGGGCCGGCCGCTTCGTTCGAACAGCTTTTTACCGACAAAGTTGCCATTATTTGCAATCCAGAACAAAACGACCGTATGCCTTTGAACTTGGCCAAACTCTTGTTTAAATCCTTGAATATGAAGTTGATTTTTATGGACGCAAATGAACACGATCGTGACTTGGCTTATCTATCGCATTTGTCGCATATTTTGTCCTTTTCGTTGGCTTTAACAGCTTACAATGTAGAAGATAAAGAACGGAATATTTTTAATCTGGCAGGCGGCGGATTCGCCTCTACTGTTCGCTTGGCAGGAAGTTCTGCCGCTATGTGGAATCCGGTATTTTTGCAAAACAAAGCCAATATGCTTGAAGCATTGGAACTTTATATTTCAAATCTCGAACTCTTTAAAATGCATATCCAAAACGAAGATAAACTAGGTTTAAACCAATTGATGGAAAAATCAAATGCTATTTACAAAATAATCAATCAATCACTATGAAAACAGAACTGAATTTACTTCCCTTGGCAAATTGGGGATTAAAACATACCGAACAGCGTCCTTTGCTTATCGCCGGACCTTGTAGTGCCGAAACAGAAGAACAAGTATTGACAGCAGCGCACGAACTGGCCAAACAAAATGTTTCCGTTTTCAGAGCGGGAATTTGGAAACCGCGTACACGACCAAACAGCTTTGAAGGCGTTGGCTCCATTGGACTCAAATGGCTGAGCAATGTGAAGCGCGAAACAGGTTTAAAAGTGGCTACGGAAGTAGCAAATGCAAAACATACCTACGAAGCATTGAAACACAACATTGATGTGTTGTGGATTGGAGCACGAACAAGTGTCAATCCGTTTGCCGTTCAAGAGATTGCAGATGCTTTGCAAGGTGTCGATATTCCTGTATTTGTGAAAAATCCTATCAATCCCGATCTGGAATTATGGATTGGCGCTTTGGAACGATTAAACAAAGTAGGAATAACCAAATTGGGAGCAATCCATCGCGGATTTAGCAGTTATGGCGATACCGCATTTCGAAATGCGCCCAATTGGCAAATTCCAATTGAATTGAAAAGAAGATTTCCGGAACTATTGATCCTGAACGATCCAAGTCATATTGGAGGAAAACGATCGCTTTTGTTCGAAATTTCGCAAAAGGCGATGGATATGGATTTTGATGGATTGATCATAGAAGTACATCCCGATCCGGACAAGGCTTGGAGTGATGCAAAGCAACAAATCACGCCCGAACAGTATGCCGAACTCATCGACTCCTTGATTATTCGTTCGAAAGGAGATGCCCAATATGTTCATTCAAAACTATTTGATTTGCGTAAAAAGATTGATCATTTTGATCAGGAATTGGTGGAGTTGCTCGAAGCCAGAATGAAAGTAGCATTGGAAATAGGCGAATTTAAACGCGAAAACAATATGATCGTTTTGCAAAACAATCGCTGGAGCGAAATATTGGAACAAAGTATTGCGCTTGGGCAATCGAAAGGTTTAAGCCCTGAACTTGTCTCGAAAATTTTCAAAGCCATTCATCAGGAAAGTATCAATAAACAAACGGATATTATTAATCGGGTTTTTGTGTAAAGAATGAAAATCGAAATTAAGCCTTCGAAAATACAAGGGCAACTCCATGCTCCGGCATCAAAAAGTATGCTCCAGCGCGCAATTGCTGCCGCTTTTTTGTCGGAAGCGGTCACGACTTTGAATGGATTTACATCCAGTGCCGATGCCGAGGCTGCTTTGCGATTGGTTCAGGATTTGGGACAAACTGTTCAAAGAAAAGGAAATTCTCTGGTGTTTTCTTCCAAAAATCGACCCAAAACAAATCAATTAAACATTGGTGAATCCGGTTTAGGAATTCGTTTGTTTTCTCCCATTTTGGCACTTACTGACCAACAATTTTCGCTCGATGCGCTTGGGACTTTAAGAAAACGACCGTTGATTTTAATCGAAAATGTGTTGAAGAGTTTGGGCGCGAAATGCGAAACAGACAATGGTTTTGCTCCCATTCGGATAAAAGGACCGCTGAAAACCGGAATGTTGGCGTTCAATTCGAGCGAAGGCTCTCAATTATTAAGCGGCCTTTTGATGGCTTTGCCCAAAGCAAAATTTTCGAGTGAGCTATTGGTTTCGAATCTTAAAAGCAAGCCATATATCGATATGACCTTGCGACTATTGACAGATTTCGGAATAAATATAATTCAGAAAGAGTACAATCAGTTTGTCATTCCGGGAAATCAGACGTATTTCAACTCAGAGTACGCTGTTGAAGGCGATTGGAGTGGAGCGGCTTTTCTTTTGGTGGCTGCAGCGATAAACGGATCTGTTCGGATCGAAAATTTGCGGGCAGATTCATTTCAAGGCGATAAACAGATTGTGGATGTGTTGAAAAAAGTGGGCGCTACTGTCAATCAATCGGACAACAGCTTGTTCGTTCAAAAAAATCAATTAAAGGCTTTTGAATTTGATGCTACTGAATCGCCCGATTTGTTTCCGCCATTGGCCGCTTTGGCTGTTGCTTGTAAGGGGATTAGTCGTATCAAAGGTGTTCATCGACTCAAACACAAAGAGAGCAATCGGGCAGAAGCCATTCAGCAAATATTTGACAAATTGGGACTTCACATGGAAATTGTGGAGGATGAAATGGTAATTCATGGAAAACAGCCACGCGGTGGTTGGGTTTCATCGTTTCAAGATCATAGAATGGCTATGATGGCTGCAATATTAGGATTGTCGGCTAAAAATTCTGTCGAAATTTCAGAATCGGAAAGCGTTGAGAAATCGTATCCGCATTTTTTCGACGATCTCCAAAAATTGGGAGCAAAATGGCATTATTTAGACTGAGATTCGCATTTCTCCAAAACATCTTTTAAAAATAAAGACGTATATCCTTTGCCACTTTTGCATACCTGCTCAGGTGTTCCACTGGCCACAATGGTGCCGCCACCTTCGCCGCCATCGGGTCCTAAATCAATCAAATGATCGGCCACTTTTATCACTTCCATATTGTGTTCAATCACAACAATGGTATTTCCGCCAAGCATTAATTTGTTTAAAACATCCAGCAATACACTTACGTCTTCAAAATGCAATCCGGTAGTGGGCTCGTCCAAAATGTACAAAGTATTTCCTGTCGATTTTTTCGAAAGTTCTGTGGCAAGTTTTACACGTTGCGCTTCGCCTCCCGACAAAGTAGTTGATTGCTGTCCAAGCGTTATATATCCCAAACCCACTTCTTGCAAAGTTTTTATTTTACGAATGATAAAAGGAATGTTTTCGAAGAATTCAACGGCTTGATCAATGGTCATGTTCAAAACATCGTTTATCGATTTCCCTTTGTACCGCACTTCTAAGGTTTCACGATTGTATCGTTTGCCCTGACAATCGTCACAAACGACCGAAACATCGGGAAGGAAATTCATTTCAATCACATTGATTCCTGCGCCTTTACACGTTTCGCAACGACCGCCTTTCACATTAAAACTAAATCTTCCGGCTTCATAGCCTCGAATTTTTGCTTCGGGCAAATCCGTATAGAGTTTCCGTATATCGTCAAAAACTTTTGTATAAGTCGCCGGATTTGAGCGTGGTGTTCGCCCAATGGGCGATTGGTCGATTTCAATAATTTTATCAATGTATTTTAATCCTTCGATAGCGGTGTATGGCAATGGTTTTTTCACTCCATGAAAAAAATACTGATTTAGAATAGGATAAAGTGTGCCATTGATTAAGCTCGATTTTCCGCTGCCCGAAACGCCTGTAATACAAATAAATTTTCCCAACGGAATATGTAAATCCACGCCTTTCAGATTGTTTCCTGTAGCGCCTCTTAAAATGATTTCATTTCCGTTTCCGCTTCTGCGTTTTTTAGGAACGGGAATGTTTTTTTGCCCGCTGATATATTGACAAGTCAAACTACTACACGCTTTCATTTGTGAAGGAGGTCCTTGCGCAACAATTTTTCCTCCATGAACACCAGCTCCCGGACCAATGTCGATCACCTCGTCGGCGGCCAAAATCATATCCTGATCGTGTTCTACTACAATTACGGAATTGCCAATGTCGCGTAAGTTTTTCAACGATTTGATGAGCCGTTGATTGTCGCGTTGATGCAATCCAATGCTGGGTTCGTCTAAAATATATAAAACACCAATCAGTTGAGAGCCAATTTGGGTTGCCAATCGAATTCGCTGCGATTCGCCTCCGGAAAGACTCTTGCTGCTTCGGTTCAGATTTAGATAGCCCAAGCCCACATCCAACAGAAAATGGATACGATTGTGGATTTCGCGCAATATTTCTTTGCTGATTGTTGCAAATCTTTCTTTTTTGGAAAGTCTCAATTCTTCTATCCAATTTAGCAAACTTATAAAGTCCATTTTGGCTGCTTCTGAAATTGTTTTCCCTTCAATTTTAAAATGCAGTGCTTCTTTTTTTAGTCTGTCGCCTTGGCAAGTAGGGCAATCGTGGAAGTTCATAAAACTTGAAGCCCAGCGTTTTATTCCGTTTGAGTTGCTGTTTTCGTCTTGCCCTTGGATAAAATTGATGATGCCTTCAAAGTTCAACTGATATTCCGAAGTTACTCCTAAATATTCTTTTTTTACCCGAATGGTTTCGCTCGTTCCATAAAGTATGGTTTGAATGGCTTCTTCGGACAATTCATCGATGGAAGAATCGAGAGTGAATCCAAATTTTTCGCCAATGGCTTGCAATTGATTGAAAATCCAATTGTTTTTTTGTGGCCCAATGGGTGCAATTCCTCCTTTATGAATGCTTATGCGTTTGTTTGGGAAAATTTTATCGATATCAATTTCTGAAACGGTTCCCAACCCATTGCAATGTGGACAGGCTCCATAAGGAGAATTGAACGAAAAAGTGTTTGGTTCGGGCAAAGCATAGGCCAGTCCCGAAGTTGGGCACATGAGTTGCTTACTGAAAAATTGTGTTTTAGACAATTCTACATCAAATACAATCAGGCTTCCTTTTCCATGTTTGAGAGCTGTTTCGATCGATTTAGCAATTCGATCGGCATATTTTTCTTCGGCTCTAAGCTTGTCAATAACTACTTCAATATCGTGTACTTTGTAGCGATCCAATTGAAGACCTTTGTATAAGTCTGTAATTTCTCCATCTATGCGAGCAGAAATAAATCCCAAACGAGCAATCTGGTCGAAAAGCTCTCGATAATGTCCTTTTCTTCCATTTACCAAAGGAGCCAGGAGCATTATTTTTCGCTCTTTGTATTTTTCCAAAATGAGTTCAAGAATTTGCTTTTCGCTGTACTGAATCATTTCCTCGCCGGTGTTATAGGAATAGGCCGTTGCAGTTCGGGCATAGAGAAGACGCAAAAAATCGTAGATTTCGGTCACTGTGCCAACAGTTGAACGTGGATTTTTGTTGGTTGTTTTCTGTTCAATAGCAATAACCGGACTCAATCCTTTTATTTCATCCACATCGGGCCGTTCGAGGTTGCCGATAAATTGACGTGCATAAGCAGAAAAAGTTTCCATATATCTGCGCTGTCCTTCGGCATAAATAGTATCAAAAGCCAGTGAGGATTTGCCGCTGCCACTCAATCCGGTGATAACCACCAGTTTGTTGCGTGGGATTTTGATGTCCATATTTTGTAAATTATGGACTCTGGCTCCATAGATTTCGATAAAATCTTCCTGAGTTGCAGTTGTTTCTTCTTGGTTTTCGATATTTGTCAGCTTCATTAAATGGTGGAAAAAATGAGTTTGCAAAAGTGCAAAAAATAAAGCTTTAAAAAGAATGAAGTTTCAAAAAGAAAAATGAGAATTCTTTTAGGCTGGAAAAAGGGGAAGCTTACAGAAGGTTTCAAAGGATCTATTTTAAGAGGCAAAGAGTATAGCGGCCAAAAAAAATGTCGCCAACAGATATTTTTTGAGATTACTTAATTTTTTGAAAATTTCAGTTTATAAATAATTGAAATAATCGGCCAAATAAATCAGAGCATACGTTAGTGAAAAAGCGATTATTGGAGCGATGAGCCATACCAGAAAAAATTTCCGTACTTGAGTTTTAAGGAAAATATTTTTTGGACCTAATTTGGCAACGCCAATTCCAATTATAGCAGCTACATTCAATTGAACCAGAGATGTTGGAATTCCTTTAAAAATTGAAGCTGCCAATAATAAACTTGCCGAAACAAATGCAATAATAACGGCTTCGAATTTACCGAAAAGAAAAATTTCTTTTCCGGTATTTTTCACAATTTTATGTCCGAAGATGGAACTTCCAATGCCAAAATTGGGTGCAACAATTAATGTGGCAAGGATCATGATAAGCGTAAAATTTTTGTCGATCGAAATATTGAGTTCATTTGCAGTCATGGATGCAATGGGACCTGCTGCATTGGCTACATTGTTTGCGCCAATCGAAAAGGCAACATAAAGCGACATAATCAAAATCAAAGTATTCCAGACCGGATTTAAGTTCAAATTGCTCGAACGGCTCATCGTCAAGCCTCTTCTTCGCATAGGGCGATAGATATATTTACCAACTAAATAGCTGATAATGAATGAAATAATTGGCAATATAAACCAAGTGGGTATTATTTCATAAAGAAGCTTCTGCGAATTAAATTTATCAAAATAAAGTGCCGCCGCTGTTACCGACAGAACAGTGGATTGACTGGTTGACTGTGGTATTCCCGCCAGATTGGCGAGTAATAAAGAAATTGCAACTGAAAATAAAATGATTGAAACAATTTCAAAAGACATCATTTCGGCAGGAAATAAATCTTTTCCTATGGTTGACGCCGTTCCTTTTCCGGCTATAATGGCTCCAAGAAAAACCATAATTCCAAACAAACCCGGGATCAAACTTTTTCGAATTGCATTGGCTCCGTAAGCGGCAGAAAAGGCAGGTCCTGTTCCACTTCCTCCCATTGTTATGGCTAAGAACATTGCAATGACGAATGGAATCAATAAATGACTAAACAAAGGAGAAACCATTGTCAAAATTTTAGATTTTTAAAAAATTTAGCCACTAGTCTATTTCAAATTTAGTTTTATGAAAAAAAATGCCATATAGGCATTTGAAAACACTTCTAAGAATTATGAATTCATCTGAAAGAAATGATTATTCCCAAGAAATGCGTTTTTCCTCTACCAAACTGTTCTCAAAGGTAGAAGAAATTCGAATTTGTCTTTCAAAAAAATGAAGGCTAATTTTGCTAGAATCTAAAGGCTTAATGTTGTGGCAATTGAATTCTGTATTTTTTGCCTGAAGCATTTGCTAAATAGACTTGTCGAATCCACGGATTGTAAATTTTGAACTCTTTGTAGGTTAAATTGTGCTTCTTTGCAAAAGCAGGAATATCGCTGATGGCTGAATCGATGATGATGCTTTTGAGCTGAAAGGTGTTGTATTTGTCTTCGTCCCGAATAATAAATCCGTAATCGGTTGGATTTTGAAGCATGGCTTTTAATGCGATGATGCGGTAGATATAGCGTCCGGTTTCAACACCAAAACTCATGTCGTAGTAATTTGTGTGTTTCTGCCTTTGCAACTCCGTGTCAATTCTTCCCATTCCGGCGTTATAGGAGGCTGCAACCATTGTCCAATTTCCATATTTTTCGTACGATTTCTGTAAGTATTTGCAAGCAGCCTCTGTGGCCAACTCTATATCGTATCGTTGGTCAATATCTTCATTCACTTCCAGATTGTACTCTTTGGCCGTTGTTTTCATCAATTGCCAAAAGCCACTTGCTCCGGCGGGGGAAACTACATTTTCCAAGGCGCTTTCGGCTACCGCCAAATATTTAAAATCGTCGGGTATATTGTATTTTTTTAGTATGGGCTCGATGACCGGAAACCAACGATTGGCTTTCTTGATAATCAGAATGGAGGCAGAATGGAAATAGGCATTTACAGTAATTTCGCGCTCTAAGGCTTCTTTTACATAAAACCGATCGATTGGAACAGTTTCGTTTGCAAAACTTGGATTTTGAGGAATATTTACGGCAAATATTTTGATATTTTCTTTGAATGCCAGGAGGTTTTCATGGTCGTTGGCAAAATATCTTTCCGTAAAACTAAGAAAAATTCCGAGAAAAATACCTGCTATTACGAAAAGGATTGTTTTGGTTTTCATTTGAAATGGGATCAAATTGTTTTCAAAAAGGGCTACAAAAATCTTTAAAATTTGGTGCAATCTTATCTTTGTCGGAGAGAATAGGTTCAAAACCTAGTCCCCAATCAATTTTCAAATCCAAATCGTTCCACAAAATACTTCCTTCGGACGATTTGTTGTAAACATTCGTGCATTTGTAGAAAAAAACAGTGTTGTCTTCTAAAGTAAGGAAACCATGTGCAAATCCGGGTGGAATCCAATACATAAACTTATTGTCTTCGGTCAGCTCAATAGATTCCCAATGGCCATAGGTTGATGAAGATTTTCGCAAATCCACTGCTACATCCAAAACGGCTCCTTTCAGAACGCGCACAAGTTTTCCTTGCGCAAAAGGAGGTTTTTGAAAATGCAAACCACGCAATACGCCTTTCATCGATTTTGATTCGTTGTCTTGAACAAAATTCTGATCAATCCCTTTCGATAGAAATAATTCTTTGTTGTAAGATTCAAAAAAATAGCCTCTTGGATCGCTGTAAACATTCGGCTTTATAATCAGTAAATCGTTGATTTTCGTGGTGATGATTTCCATACGTTCTCCTTCATTAGAATGGGGTAAAGATGCAAAATAAATAGAGTGAAAAGAAAGATGTTTTCAAAATCTTTATCACAAAACAATTGTTTATAATTTCCAAAGCGGGAAGGGGTGCTCTGAAATAAAAAAGCGTCCTAAACAACAAAAGAGTGTTCAGGACGCTTCTAAAATGACGGCCTAATTGTAAAAAGGTGTCATTCCTAAATTGTAAAATACAAAGGCCCACATATCCGTATTTTCATCGATTATTTGGGCTGTCGATTTTCCTGCACCATGACCGGCTTTTGTTTCAATGCGAATAAGCACTGGAGCATTGTCGGCTTGTTTGGCTTGCAATTCGGCAGCAAATTTAAAGCTATGCGCTGGTACAACTCGATCGTCGTGGTCGGCTGTTGTAATGAATGTTGCTGGATAATTTACTCCTTCCTTGATATTGTGCAAAGGCGAATAGTTGATCAGATTCGAAAAATGCGTTGAGTCTTCAGAAGTTCCATAATCGGGAGCCCAATAATATCCAATTGTAAATTTATGATAGCGAAGCATATCCATTACACCAACCGCCGGAAGGGCTACTTTAAATAATTCCGGACGTTGCGTCATGCAAGCACCAACCAGCAAGCCTCCATTTGATCCGCCTCGAATGGCCAATTTATCGTTGTTGGTATATTTGTTGTCTATTAAATATTCTGCTGCTGCAATAAAATCGTCGAATACATTCTGCTTTTTCAATTGCGTTCCGGCTTGATGCCAATCTTCACCAAACTCTCCGCCACCACGCAGATTTGGCATGGCATAAACGCCACCATTTTCAAGAAAAATTAAATTAGCAACGCTAAAGCTGGGCATCAGACTAATGTTGAATCCACCGTAACCGTATAGCAGCGTTGGGTTTTCGCCATTCAACTCCAAATCTTTCTTGTGGGTAATGAACATCGGGATTTGGGTTCCATCTTTGCTGGAATAAAAAACCTGTTTGGTTTCGTATTGATTGATGTCAAAATCAATTTCCGAATTGCGATAAATTTCACTCTTATTGGTAGCCACATCGTATTTATAGGCAATGTTTGGAAAAGTGAAAGAGGTGAACGAATAAAAAGCGATTGAGCTTTCTTTATCTCCGGTAAATTCGCTCACGCTGCCTAAGCCAGGAAAATCAACTTCGTGAATCAATTCGCCATAAATGCTGAATACGAATGCTTGCGAAGCAGCGTTGTGCATATAGTTGGCTATTATTTTGCCACCAACAATTGAAACGCCATCCAAAACATCATCTGCTTCGGCCAGAATTTCTTTTCGAATTTGTTTTTTGTCTTCAATATTCAGAGCAAATAATTTGTTCTTTGGCGCTTCTTTGTTGCTCATGACAAAGAGCGTATTTCCAATATTGTCAACAACGTAAGTTTGGAAATCGAAGGATTCTTCAATGGGTATAAATGCTGCTTTTTTGTCGTTGGCTTTTTTGTAGTAGAGCGAGTTTCCACGTGTTGAAGGAGTGCTTCCGCTTAAAACCACGATGCTTTCGTCGTAGGTTGTGTACATATTCCACATATTTAGTGGGTTTTCAGCATCCTGATACACCAATTCATCAGCCTCTTGGCTCGTTCCAACTTTATGAAAATAGACTTTATTGTTTATGTTTTTTCCTTTCAATTCGTCGCCTTCGGCTGGTTTGTCGTATCGGCTATAGAAAAATCCATCGCCAAGCCACGACATGCCCGAGAATTTGATCCATTGTAGATGATCCGGCATTTTTTCACCTTTCGCTACATCTATAATAAATACTTCTCTCCAATCCGAACCACCGGAGGAAATGCTGTATGCGGCGTATTTTCCGTTTTTGGAAAACGTTAATCCGCTCAATGCCACTGTGCCGTCTTCCGAAAAAGTATTTGGATCCAAAAACACCCGAGCATCTCCATCCAATTTATCCATCTGGTAAATCACCGATTGTTGTTGCAAGCCATCATTTTTTGAATAGTACCAAAAATCGCCCCGTTTATAAGGCAAGCCATATTTAGGATAATCCCAGATTTCTGTCAAGCGTTTTTTGATGCTTTCGCGAAACGGAATTTGTTCCAAATAGCCAAAGGTAACTGCGTTTTCCGCTTCAACCCATGCTTTTGTTTCGGCAGAATTGTCGTCTTCCAGCCAGCGATAAGGATCTGAAACTTCCGTTCCAAAATAATTATCTACAACATCGCCTTTGGTGGTTGCAGGGTAATTGATACGGGATTGTTTTTGTTTGCAACTTATTGCAAATAAGCTAATAACAGCCATAAAAATAATTGTTTTCTTCATAGGTTTATGTTTTAATTTGAGAAGAATCGATGAACAAATTTAGCCTAAATATCATAGAAAAAATGCTTTTCGGATTTTTCTTTGCGAAGTTTTTCCGAAAAACACTTGCCATTCTCATCTCTTGTTGTCTAGCACAGAGGAGACTGGAGCTGATTCAATTGAAAATTGGGAAAAAGGATTTACTTTCCGATACAAAACTTGCCAAAAATATTTCCAAGCAGTTCGTTGTTGGTTACTTCTCCGGTAATTTCTCCTAAAAAGTGCAATGCAGTTCGGATATCAATCGCTATTAAGTCGGTGGGGATTTGATTGTGAATGCCGTTTTCGATGGCGAAGATGGCTTCGGAAACTTTATTCAAAGCTCCTAGATGGCGCGCATTGGAGACGATGGTGGTATCCGTTAAATCCAAATCTTTTACCGATGCTACCAAGCTGTCCAGAATCAAATTGATATTTTCGTTCCGCTTGGCACTGATAAAAATAGTTTCTAAATCGACATATTTATTGAAAAACAAGGGCATTTCAACTAGTTCATCAATTTTATTTCCGATTAGAATAAATCGTTTATTTCTGTCGTCGATGTGTTCTTTAAAATCGTCTAATGTAGCGGTGAGTTCGTCGGGCGTAGATTGGGTCATATCGCACACATAAAGGATTATTTTCGATTGTTTTATTTTTTCGTAGGTGCGCTCAATCCCCATATTCTCAATTTTGTCGGTAGTAGCGTGCAGTCCGGCAGTGTCGATAAATCGGAAAGTAAACCCTTCAATGCTGATTGTATCTTCAATGCTATCTCTTGTTGTTCCTGGTATATCGGAGACGATGGCTTTTTCTTCTTGCAAAATCCGATTGAGCAGGGTTGATTTTCCGGCATTGGGTTTCCCAATAATAGCCACCGGAATTCCATGTTTCAACACATTTCCCAAACCAAAGGAAGCGATCAGTTGTTTTATTTCTTTTTGAATTTCGTAAAGTAATTTGAGAAAATGGGAGCGGTCGGCAAATTCAAGGTCTTCTTCCGAAAAATCGAGTTCTAACTCGATAAGCGATGCCAGATCGACCAACTCTTTTCTGAGACTTTTGATTTTGCTCGAAAATCCTCCACGCATTTGTTCTAAAGCAAGATTGTGCGAAGCATCCGAATTTGAAGCTATCAAATCGGCCACGGCTTCTGCTTGACTCAAATCGAATTTTCCATTGAAAAATGCACGTAGCGTAAACTCGCCAGGCTGAGCCAAACGGATGCCTTTTGCTAGTAATAATTCAATTATTTTTTGTTGAATAAAAGTGGAACCATGACAAGAAATTTCAATGCTGTCTTCGCCTGTATAGCTATGAGGTGCTTTAAATACACTTACCAAAACTTCATCGAGCAGCTTGTTCTGATCAAAAATTCTTCCAAAATGAATGGTATAGGGTTTGGCATTTTTGATTTTGAAATTCTTTTTGGATGAACTGAAGATTTGATCGATAAGGGTGAAACTTTCCGGACCTGAAACACGAATTAAAGCAATGGCACCCGTTCCGGCAGGAGAGGCTAAGGCGCAAATTGTATCATTTTTGGCTAAATGGTAAAGCATGACAAATCGTTTTAGAGGTTAGCGAACAAAGTTACACTTCCTGTCTGCATTTGTCAAAAAAATAATCGGCAGCATTTGGGTTTTTGAAACCTTATCTATTTATTTGGAATGGATATAAAGTCGGTCTAATTTTCCATTTTCTATTCTAAACTGTTGAAAAACATTTTACCTTTGCTCATCAAAAAATAACTTAATTCTATTTAAAAACATATATAAAAATGAGTATTCTAGTTAATAAAGACTCAAGAGTTATCGTGCAAGGGTTTACTGGTGGAGAAGGCACTTTTCATGCCGGCCAGATGATTGATTATGGTACAAATGTTGTTGGCGGTGTTACTCCCGGAAAAGGAGGCCAATTGCATTTGGGAAAACCTGTTTTTAATACTGTGGAAGATGCAGTAGTAAAAGCCAAAGCAAATGTTTCTGTAATCTTTGTTCCGCCAGCATTTGCTGCTGATGCAATTATGGAAGCAGCCGACGCAGGAATCAAAGTAATTATCTGTATTACCGAAGGAATTCCTACCAGCGATATGGTTATGGTTAAAGAATATTTGAGCGATAAAGACTGTCGTTTGGTTGGCCCAAACTGCCCTGGCGTAATCACACCGGGAGAAGCAAAAGTGGGAATTATGCCCGGGTTTATTCATAGAAAAGGACGTGTTGGGATTGTTTCGCGTTCCGGAACATTAACCTATGAAGCTGTTGATCAACTTACAAAAGTTGGTTTGGGACAAAGCACAGCTATAGGAATTGGTGGCGATCCAATTATTGGAACCACCACCAAAGAAGCGGTGGAGCTGTTTATGAACGATCCTGAAACGGATGGTATTGTAATGATTGGTGAAATTGGTGGAGGCATGGAAGCCGAAGCTGCTTATTATATCAAAGAAAACAGCACAAAACCGGTGGTCGGTTTTATTGCCGGAGCTACTGCACCAAAAGGTCGTACAATGGGACACGCTGGCGCCATTATTGGTGGTAAAGCGGATACTGCTGAGGCTAAAAAAGAAATTATGCGCGAATGCGGAATTCATGTGGTGGATTCCCCATCGGAAATTGGTCGCAAAATGAAAGAAGTTTTGGGATAAGTAGATTGCGCTCAATAAAAAAAGCCTGAATTGATTTCAGGCTTTTTTTTTGCCAAGTTTTAAGAAAGTTTTTTAGCCTTGGCTTCTTCTTGTAATTTTTTGATTTGCTGTGCAATGCCATGATGTTCTTCGTAATTTTCGCACGATTGACCTGGGTTTTCATCGCAACTGCAGCCTAATTTTGTTCCATCGGGAACAACAATTTGCGAACTGCAAGTCTTGGTAAAAATGCCGTCTTTGAAAATAAACATCTTGATAGCAATCAATGCAAAAGCAATCGCCATTAAAGCGGTAGAAAGGAGTATCAGTTTGTAGATCATTTCTTTTTTATTGAAGAAACAAAAATAACGATTTCGCCCATGTACAATTGAATGCCTTGTTATTTTAACAATTATTTTTGATTTCGGCGAAACTCAGCACACACAATGGCTGTGGCCACCGATGCATTGAGCGATTCGGCTTTGGAGAAGTTGAATGATGGAATAGTAAGCGGTTTGGTAATGAGTTTTTGGATTTCTCTTGAGATCCCTTTCGATTCATTCCCAACAACTATAAAACCGGACGATTCTAGCTTTTGATTGTATATATTCTGTCCGTTTAAAAGTGTACCGTATATAGGTAAGTTGGTTTCTTGCAGCAAAACCTGTAAGTCGAGGTAGTGGCAGCGCACTCGAAAAATGGAGCCCATAGTGGCTTGTACCACTTTAGGATTAAAACAATCTACGGTATTGGCCGAACAAAGGATGTCTTTAATTCCAAACCATTCGGCGGTTCTGATAATGGTTCCTAAATTTCCGGGATCTTGCAAACCGTCGAGTACAAGAAACAATTCTTCTTTAGTTGGAAAAAATGAAGGATACTCAGGGATGTGAACAACGGCAAGCACTTCGTTGGCAGTTGAAAAGTTGGAGAATTTTTGAAGTGCTTTTTCTGATATTTCTTTGACTTCAAATGTAGAATCGGATGGAAGATTCTTGGCCCAAGAAGGAATTGCGGCAACAAATAAAATTTTGAAAAGTGGATTGGCCAACAATTCCTCAAGCATTTTTGGCCCTTCAACTAAAAATAATCCATGCTCTTTTCTATGCTTACTTATTTTTAAAGAATTGATGAGTTTGATGTCTGAATTTGTTAGCATGTTTTTTTTGCTAATATAAAAAGGTTAAAAAGCACAATCTAATAATTTTGTCTAAGTACATGACAAATTTTCAAAAAACATCTTTATTTGATTGGCAATCAATCTATTATGTTAATAACTATCTTGATAACTAATCAACAAAAATATATTTAATATTCTGATATTCAATATTATAGATGATAATAACTACAAAATCGTCAAGATATGAATACCAGAGTAGAAAGTAAATTTAGTATATTATTTGATTCGCTAAACATGATTTTTGGAGCTGACTTAAACAAAGCTCGGATTAAGTTCATTGGTATTTATTATAGTTTTAAGCAAAGTTCAAAACCGTTAATTTCGAGAAGATAGCTGTGGCATTTGAGAATGACCATAGAATTCGATATTGCATTCGAATTCGAGAAAATTTCAAGGTTACAATTCCCCGAAATGGACATGAAATTAAGGCATCATCGTTATTCAATAGACTTAGAATCAATCAATCAATATGCGTATTATCCACATATTGTAAAAGTCAATAATCAGTTGTGTTATATTTCAGCATCAAAAGTTTTGATAAAAAAGGAAAACCAGAATTGCAAAGAGTCATTTCATACAATAAACCAGACCAAGCAAATACTTTGTACAAAGAGCGTATAGTTTCTTCA
>KB224044.1_pt8 | contig 19085 bp, 16 predicted proteins | sample 524768 | NCBI WGS metagenome assembly AMQJ01 (sample SAMN00998488, study PRJNA167727) | sediment metagenome | isolation source: subsurface aquifer sediment | place: USA: Rifle, Colorado | collected Aug-2009
CCGGATCGATTCCTCCCAGAACCGGCACTGACTTTCGGGAAAACCCAGCTCCGCATGGGTCTTACCGATGAAACGCCCCGGTTCGATATCCACGGTTTTGCGCACGTTGTCTGAGACAAACAGATGACGCCCCTTACGGTCGAAGCGCATCACGGTGTCGGGAATCCCTTTGACCAAAGCCCGGTAGGTTTTCTCGCTCTCCCGCAACGCCTCCTCTGCACGTTTTCGTTCGGTGATGTCACGAAGGAAGACCAAGCATTTCGGTTCATCCAACGATCGATTCTGAACGCTTACTTCCACATCGAAGAGTGTCCCGTCCTTGCGACGGTGGCGGCTTTCAAACCGGTCCTGTCCATCGGCCAGAATTTTCTGCATGTGTGTGGCCGTGTTGGCGGACTTTTCAACATCTTCCACGGCACTGATATCCATGCGAAGAAGCTCTTCTTCTGCATAGCCGCTCATTTCACAATAGGTTTCATTAACTTCGAGAAAACGGCCTGCAGTATCAACAATCCAGAAACCGTCCATGGCTGTTTCAAGGATTGCCCAATGTTCTTCTTCTCTTGCTTTTAATTCTCTTTCAACCTTTTTAATCTCTGAGATATCTACATGAGTTCCAACGACACGGACTCTGTCATTCAGATCATCTTTATACAGGTTCGACCTGGATAGAATATCAACCCAATGACCGTTCTTATGCTTCATTCTGAACTCAATTTCGAACCGCTCACGTTTACCCTCAATCACCTCGTTCATCATAGTCCAAGATGCTTTTATATCATCTGGATGCGTTAATTTCTCCCAAATAGAAAAATCATCTGGAAGTTCATGGGGTTCATAACCAAGCATGCGCTTCCAACCCGGAGAATAGTAGATGTCTTTAGTCTCTAAATCCCAATCATATACGCCATCCTGGCTGGCGTTCATGGCCCGTTGGAACCTTCGTTCACTGTCTCGAAGCTCATTTTCCGCTTTTTTCAAAGAATCATTAGCTTGATCTAATGATTCCATTGCTTTTGATTTGGAATCACTTTCTTCAACGGATGATTTTTTTTCCCAATAGGTTGGCTTCCTGGTCATAATCTAATCTCCTGACTGATCTTCTTTGCCCTCAAATTGGCAGAATCCGTCAGCGGCATATTGGCCGGCCATGTTATCCGTAACGGATTCTGCCCGGAGTTCACTGATAATGGATAGTTTTTTTTGAAACATTCAGGGCCGATATATTTTCAAGCAACGGCGACAATTTGGGTCTGGCATTCAGGGAGGAGTCCATCAGATAAAGCTCTTTGGCTTGGTTGTACAATGCCGAGTCAAAAAGTTTTCTGTACCAGGGTCGGCACCAGGCAATTGGCATCATCCTTGTCCGGATACCACAGATTGTAGTGCAGGCCGCGGCTCTCCTTGCGCATTAATGCGCACTTAATGATCAGTTCCGCCACCATGGCAAGGTTGCGCAGCTCAATGAGGTCTGCCGTAATTTTAAAATCCCAGTAGTACTCTTCAATCTCATGCTGGATCATTTCAATACGACGCTGGGCACGGTGAAGGCGCTTGTCGGAACGTACAATGCCCACGTAATTCCACATCAGGCGCCGAATCTCATCCCAGTTGTGGGTGACCATGATGGCCTCGTCACTATCCAGGGTGTTGGTCTCATCCCAGGGATCCAGATCAACAGTGGGGTTCTTCGCAGCCTGTTCAAATTCTTTTAATGAGGAATGGGCCGCATTATGGGCATAGACCAAGGCTTCGAGAAGGGAATTGGAAGCCAGGCGGTTGGCCCCGTGCAGGCCGGTGCATGCGGTTTCCCCCACGGCATAAAGACACTGGATGTCAGACCGCCCGTTAAGATCCGTGGCCACGCCGCCGCACATATAATGGGCTGCCGGCACCACCGGGATGGGCTGCTGGGTGATGTCAATGCCGAACTCCAGGCATTTGGCATGAATATTGGGGAACCGTTTCCGGATAAAATCAGGATCCTTATGGGTGATATCCAGAAACACGGAATCGGCACCGGTTTTTTTCAATTCACTGTCAATGGCCCGGGCCACAACGTCCCGGCAGGCAAGCTCCAGGTCCGGAGAATATTTTCCCATGAACCGGTTACCTTTTTCATCAATGAGATACGCGCCCTCCCCTCTGACAGCCTCGGAGATCAGAAAATTCTTGGCTTCCGGGTGGAACAGACAGGTGGGATGAAACTGAACAAACTCCATATTTGCGACGGTGGCCCCTGCCCGGTATGCCATGGCAATGCCGTCCCCTGTGGCGGTATCAGGATTTGAGGTATACAGATAAACCTTTGAACCGCCACCTGTGGCAAGCAAGGTCACCTTAGCGGCAACGGTTTCCACCTTTCCTGTCTCATTATCCAGGACATAAGCCCCGCAGCAGATGTTTTCATGCTGGGTTCTGACAAGACCGCTGCGGACACTTGTGGAATAGGTAATCAGGTTGACGGCAACATGGTTTTCCAAAATGGTTATATTTTCATGCTGTTCAACATTGTGTACCAGAACATCTTCAATTTCCTTACCGGTCAGGTCCCGGGCATGGATGATTCTGTTCTGGGAATGTCCGCCCTCCCGGCCTAGAGAGAAATCATATTTCCCGCCGCCCTCCCGGTTGAACCGTGCTCCCAAATCTACCAACTCCCGAATTCTTTCCGGGCCGTTTTCCACCACCATGCGCACCACATCTTCGTCGCAAAGTCCGTCCCCTGCAGCCAGGGTGTCTGCCACATGATTTTCAAAGGAATCTGTTTTGCTGAATACCGCAGCAACGCCGCCCTGGGCAAGTGCCGTATTGGTTTTATATATTTTTTTTTTGGTGATAATGACCACCCTGCCAAACTGTGCAACCTTCAAGGCATAGCTTAAACCGGCAACACCGCTGCCAATGACCAGAAAATCGGTTTCAATCATTTCTCAATACTTTAATATGTTAAATGGTGTGTTAAAAAAATTAAGGATAAATCAGGATAAAAGGGAACCTCTTCTTTTCTTGCGGGTGCTCATTCCGAAAATCAGTCCCACGATAAAAACACCGGCCCCGGAAAGCAACGCAAATTTTACTTCGCTTTTGATGCTTTGTTCAAGGTTTTGAATACGTTCTTCCTGTTCCCGGGACTGTTCCAAAAGCGCTTTATGTTTGATCTCAAGCTTCAGGTAACCTGCGGAAGCATCTTTGAGTTGCTTATATTTCTGCGCAATTTCCGTCAACTCCTTGTTCTGAACCTCCAAGGTTCTTGCAGTTTCTTCTACAGCGGAAAGCTTTGATGCCAGGCGTTCGTTTTCCTGTTTATACCGCTCAACCAAAAGGCTTTTGGGTGCTTCTTCCCTAAGAAAGCGGGTCTGCACCCAGCCGGTTTTCCCGGTTGACTTTCTCACCATAGACCACTCCTTGCCGTATTCCAGAATCTCCAGTTTGACCCCTGACGAGACCATATCCACAACTTTATGGCCGAGACCCGGCCCCGTGCGCATGGTGATCTGGTTTACCCCGGATACATAAAAAGTCTTTGCATAAATGCAAGTTGTTATAGAAAAAAAGAAAAAACACGTAAGGATCAGATGTTTTGCTCTCATTTTTTATCCTCTTTCGTTAAGTTAGGTACCCTTACCATTGAAACGGCCAATTATCAAGGAAAACCCTTGCTTGGACGAAAAGTCACCCATCTGCGGCGTTATATCCGGGTAACTTTTCATTCAAACACGGTATCCGTTCAGGAACGCAACGGACGACACACCGCTGTCATCCCCCGATTTATTTTTTACTGACCATTCAGTAAATTTTATTGACAATACAATTTTGTGAATGTAAAGATACTAAATTTGTAATTTTTTAATATTACATAAAAAACCAAACGTAAAATAAAATCCCTATTGAGACTGACTGTTCATGGCAATTAGAAAAAATAGAAATGCTGAAACGCGGAAACCTGAAATTCTTGAAGGATATTATCAGGTTTTAATTGAGAAAGGGTTTGAAGGCAGTTCCATTGGAAAGATTGCCCAGCACCTGAATCTCCATTCCACCCTGATCCTTCACTACTTCAAGAACAAGGAGAACCTGCAGCGCGAGCTCATAGAATTTCTGATCACCAAGTACAAGGCTGAACACATGCTGGAGTTTGATTTGATAGAAGACAGCGCCCGACGGTTTGACGCAATGATGGATCTGATTTTCAGCTTTAAATGGAACCGGACCGTAGATCCGGGCGTTCATTTTGGCTTTTATTATAAAAGCTTCAGGGATGAAGGTATTCGAAAGGTTTTCAAAGACATGTTCCGCTGGCTTAGTGATTATCTGTATAACGCATTTATCTTATTTAATAAAGACAGTATTATTAAGGTCACGGACGAACGTAAGGCTGCTGAATATGTCCTCACCCTCATGAAAGGCTTGGAGTTTCATGCCCATTTCTTAAATGAGGGCCGGCCCTTTGAAGATTTTGCAAATACAGCCAAAACGGCAACCATAGCGATGTTAAAAAACGGCACATTTTAATGACCCCCCCCATAGTGACAGCGGTCAGAAAAAATCATTCCAGCTTATTCACTGACCATTCAGTAAAATACAAAAGACTCAGGTGACAACATGGATTATTGCTTGGAAGCGCTTGCTTTACACAAAAATTATGGCGAGGTGAAAGCCCTTGACAATGTAGATCTGCGCATCAACCAAGGAGAACTTTTTACTCTTCTTGGTCCGTCCGGCTGTGGCAAAACCACCCTTTTAAGGATTATTGCAGGTCTTGAAACCGCATCCGACGGCAATCTGTTTTTAAACGGAAAGCCCATTCTTGATATTCCGGCCAATAAACGCCCGGTGAACACGGTTTTTCAAAGTTATGCGCTTTTCCCGCATCTGAAGAATTACGACAATATTGCCTTTGGCCTGCGCTCACAAAAAGTGCCGGAAACACAAATTGCCCCCAGGGTGGCAAAGATGCTGGAGATGCTGGAGCTTGAAAAATTTGCAGACCGTTACCCGGACCAGCTCTCCGGCGGACAGCGCCAGCGGGTCTCGATGGCCCGGGCCCTGATCTGTGAGCCGGAAATTCTGCTGTTGGATGAGCCCATGTCTGCCCTGGACGCCAAGTTGCGGGTCCAGCTTCAGGAACAGCTCCGCCGGTTGCAGCTGCGGCTTAAAAAAAATTTCATCCTGGTCACCCATGACCAGGAAGAGGCGTTAACGGTTTCCGACCGTATTGCCGTCATGAAAGAGGGACATATCCTGCAGTGCGGCACGCCTTCGGAAATTTACAACCACCCCAACTGCCGGTTTGTTGCCGAATTCATCGGCACTGCAAATATTTTTGACGTTGAACGCCAGGGCAATCTCCTTGAATCAAAATTTGGTCAGTTTGTACCAAACACCATGCCTGAATGGAAAAAGGGCTCCCTGGTCATCCGGCCCGAAGGCATCAGACTACGCCCGGGAAAACCGGCCCAGAACGGCATTCGGTCCCGTGTCATTGAAAAATACTACCGGGGTACCTATCAGAACATCACCCTTGAAACCGGCAACCTGCGCATGAGAACAGCCCCCCACCGCAAAATAGAAATCGGAGATGAGATCTGGGTGGAACTGCTTCAAGAATCCCTGGTGACCATAGATGATTGATCATTTTTGAATATGAATACATAAAAATTCAAGGAGTTATAGGTCGGTGAAAATCATAGATAAACCAGAAATACTCTACGGTGAACTGTCAACACCAAGAAAAATAAGAACCAGGGGACTTCTGCGCATTTCTCCGGGCATGTTGTGGATCATGCTCTTTCTTTCCATACCCGCATTGTCATTGATTGTGATCAGCTTTACCACCCGGGGCGCGTACGGAGAGATAGAATGGGTTTTTACCCTGGAAAACTACAAACGGCTGGCAGGTTACAGCCTGTTCGGCTGGAGCCCGGATTACCTGAAGATTTTGCTGCGCTCAATCATTGCCGGATTAATCACCACAGTGGTCTGCATCATTTTGTCCTACCCCTTAGCCTTTTTTATCTCAACACGGGACAAGTCAACCCGGTACCTGTGGCTCACGGCCCTGATTATTCCCTTCTGGACCAACCTTGTGATCCGGACCTATGCCTGGCAGATTGTTCTTGCACCGGATCTTCCCATTGCAAAGCTTGCGGCTCTGCTGCACCTTGTCCCGCCGGGAAGCCCTTTGTACCCCAGCTCCTTTGCGGTTTATATCGGCATGATCAGCGCATTTCTGCCCTTTGTGGCCCTGCCCCTGTATTCCAGCGTAGAAAAACTGGACTGGAGCCTGGTTGAGGCAGCCAATGACCTGTACTGCGGCAAATGGCGGGTCTTTCACCAGGCTATTTTACCCCAGACCCTGCCCGGACTTTCTGTGGGGGCTATTCTGACCTTTGTACCGGCCATGGGCATCTTCCTGATCCCGGATCTTTTAGGCGGCGCCAAATATATGCTGGTGGGCAACCTGATCCAGCAACAGTTCGGTAAAAGCCGTGACTGGCCCTTTGGTGCGGCTGTCAGTCTTGCGCTCATGTCTTTAACCCTGATTGCCCTGGTCATTTTGAACCGCAGAGGCGCTAAAATGGAGGTGCTATAATGTTCAAGCTGAATATACACTACAAAATTCTGGCCATTGCCACCTATCTGTTTCTTTACACACCGTTGCTGGCCGTCATGGTCTACTCTTTCAACAAGTCGCGTTTCGGCATCCACTGGGGCGGATTGAGCCTGGACTGGTATGTCAAACTGCTCCATGATGACCTGGTCATTGAGGCCTGTATCAACACCGCTGTTTTGGCAGTGGTCTCCACCATAATCGCCACCATCCTGGGCACCACCCTTGCCATGGGTCTGGCCCGTTATCCATGGTCAAAAAAGGTGATGACCTTTTTTGACATCAACCTGTATCTGCCGGTCGTCACCCCGGAAATTGTTTTTGCCGGCGCCCTTGTTGTTGCATTTACCTGCCTGCGGTCTATCTCTTCCATATTTGAACCCGGACTTGTGACCATGATCATCGGGCACGTCACCTTCCAGGTGGCCTTTGTGGCCCTGGTCGTCAGAAGCCGGCTTGCGTCTTTCAACAACGAAATTGAAGAGGCCTCAAGGGATCTGTATGCCTCCAACTGGTATACCTTCCGCCATGTGCTGCTGCCGCTGATGATGCCGGGCATCGTATCCGGGGCCATGCTGGCCTTAACCCTGTCCCTTGACGACTTTATCATCAGCTTTTTCACGGCCGGCCCCACATCGGTCACCCTGCCCCTTTATATTTACGGTGAAGTGCATCGGGGGATTACGCCCAAAATCCATGCCCTGTCAACCGTGGGGATTTTTGTAACCATTGCACTGGTAATCCTGTCACAACGGATCTCCAGCAAAGATAATTAAACAACAAAAGGAGAGAACAATGAAAAAATTAACCTTAATCGTATTGCTGATGTTTGCCTTGTTCCTGCAGTTCCCGGCTGCCTCTTTTGCTGCGGATGAACTTCGCGTTCTGATCTGGAGTGAATACATGCCCGAGGACTTTATGGACAACTTTAAAAAAGATACCGGTATCAAAAGCCGGGTGGAGCTCTACGAGTCCACGGAAGAGCTTGTGGCCAAACTGCAGGCCGGCGGTGTAAAGCAGTATGACGTGGTTGTCCCGTCCGACTACATCATCAACACCATGATCAAGCTGAACCTGCTCCAAAAGCTTGACCATTCCAAACTGCCCAACCTGGTCAACCTGGAAGACTCTTTCAAAAACACCGCATACGATCCGGGCAATGAGTACACCGCACCCTATCAGTGGGGCACCGTGGGTATGCTCTATAATAAAGAGAAGCTGGGAGCCGATTATGTGGCGTCAACGGCTCTGTTCTTTGATCCGGCCTCCCGCAAGGGTCCTGTGGTCATGATTGACTCCATCCGGGAAATGCTGGGCATTGCCCTGAAATACATGGGCAAAAGTGTGAACACCTTGGACAAAAGCGACCTCAAAGCCCTTGCCGATATGATGATCGAGACCAAGTCCAGCAAATACTTTGCCGGATTTGATGTGGGAACCGGCGGCCGTTCCAAGGTTGTTGCAGGCACGGCCATTGCCGCTCTGGTTTACAATGGTGATGCCCTGCGTGCCGTGAATGAGGCCCCTGATAAATTTGTCTTTGCCAATCCCAAGGAAGGCGGCGTGATCTGGGCGGACAATATGGCCATTCCTGCGGGTGCCCCCCATGTGGACTATGCCCACACATTCATCAACTGGGTGCTGGATGCCAATAACGGCGCAGCACTCTCCAACTGGACCCAGTATGCCACCCCAAACAAGGCGGCCAAGGAATTTATCACCCCTGAGGACCTGAAGAATCCGGCTATTTACCCCAGCGAAGAGACCATGAAGACGCTTGAGTTCATCACTGACCTTGGGAAAGATAACCGGTACTATGACGAGCTGTGGACAATGATAAAAACCAGATAATTTTTGGACGAGGAGGCCCCATCTGCTTCGTTGTTGCGAAAAATTGCATATGGGCACCTCCTTCTAACAACATCAGGACACAAAAAGATACATGACACAACTGATACAGATTCAGGGGGAACATCCTTTGGCAGGTCCCCCTGCAAACGGATTTTTCTCCATTCCCGTGCGTACCCCCCAAAGTGACGGGCTGACCATGCCGGCAGAATGGGAGGACCATGATGCCTGCTGGATGGTGTGGCCCTGCTCCCAGGAGTGCTTCAAGGGCGTGCTGCCCGAAGCAAAACAAACCTATGCTCAAGTGGCCCGGGCCATTGCCGATTTTGAACCGGTTTATATGCTGGTCAACCCGGAACAATGGACAGAAGCCCAAAACCTTTTAGGCAGCGCTGTCACCCTGGTCAAGGCGACCTGCTTTGACTCCTGGGCCCGCGACAGTGCGCCCACCTTTGTGCGGGATAAAAAAGGCAAGGTGGCCGGCATCGACTGGGTCTTCACCGGATGGGGGCACTACCCCATTACAGGGCCCTGCGATGAGAGCATGGCTATTGAAATCCTGCGCCATTTGTCCATGCGGCGGTACACCGCTCCCTTTATTCTGGAAGGCGGTTCCATCCATGTGGACGGCAAAGGCACGCTGATCACCACAGAGCAGTGCCTGCTGGACCCCAAGCGCAATGCGGGGTATACCAAAGCGGATTTCGAAACCCTTTTTAAGACCTATCTGGGCATTGATAAAGTGCTGTGGCTGGCCAACGGTCTTGAAGGGGATGAGACCACGGGGCATGTGGACATTCTGGCCACATTTGCCCGGCCGGGACTGATTCTGTTAAATAACTGCATTGACCCGGATGACGCCAATTTTGCCGTGACCCAGGACGCCAAACAAAGGCTTGCAGGCGCGGTGGATGCCTGCGGAAAGGCCATTGAGATCGCCGAGATTCCCCAGCCGGCTCCCCAGAAGTGGAACGGCGAACGCATGGATCTCTCCTATATCAATTTTTACATACCCAATGGCGCCATCATCATGTCCTCATTTAACGATCCGGCAGATGATCAGGCAAAGGAGATCATGCAGCAGATTTTCCCGAATCGCACCATTGTCCAGATCCCGAGTCTGCCCCTTTTTGCCGGCGGCGGCGGGATACACTGCATTACCCAGCAACAGCCGACAGGCACAGCCCTTCCACCCTTTTAACCGGAGTGAACATGGACAAAGTAAATGTCGCTGTCACCCAGATGGTCTGCAGCAAAACGTATGAAACCAATCTAAACAAGGCGGAACGGGTTGTACGGGATGCGGCAGCCAGGGGTGCAAACATCATACTGCTGCAGGAGTTGTTTTCAGGCCCCTATTTCTGCAAGGTACAGGATTTTGCCTATTTTTCCCTGGCCCAGAAGGCTGCCGAAAGTGACTTGATAAAACGATTCACTGCCCTGGCCAGGGAACTAAACGTAGTGCTGCCCATCAGCTTTTTTGAACGGGCCAATCAGGCATATTTCAACAGTGTGGCCATGATTGATGCCGACGGCACAGTCATGGGAATCTATCGCAAAACCCACATCCCCCAGGGACCGGGCTATGAAGAAAAATATTATTTCAGCCCGGGCGACACCGGTTTCAAAGTGTGGGACACACGGTTCGCCAAGGTGGGCGTGGGCATCTGCTGGGACCAGTGGTTTCCGGAAGCAGCCCGCAGCATGGCGCTGATGGGGGCGGATATATTGCTGTACCCCACGGCGATCGGGTCTGAACCCAAAATGCCCGGGTATGATTCCCAGCCCCACTGGCAGCGGACCATGCAGGGCCATTCCGCCGCCAATGTGATTCCCGTGTGCGCATCCAACCGCATTGGCACGGAAAAGGACCAGGATATTGAAATGACCTTTTACGGCACCTCCTTTATCACCGGAAACACCGGAGAGATACTTGCCCAGTGTGACCGTAAAACCGAAGACATCAGAATCATTTCTTTTAATTTCAAAGAAATTGAAAACATGCGGGCGGGCTGGGGCCTGTTCCGGGACCGGCGTCCATCTATGTACGGAACGCTGGGCTGCCTGGACGGACAATAGGCTAAACCCGAAAAACGGCTACCAGGTTCTGAACTGCCCAGTGTCCAAATGAACAAAGTCGGACTTGGGGTAATACCCCACCCCTCCAAAGCCTATGGCTGTTGCTATGTCCCGGACTTTTCTGGTTGGCACATCCGTAATGCGGATATCTATGGCCTGTCCTTTCATATGGAGGCTCTTTTTGGCCACGCCGTGATTTTTTCTGCCCAGGGCCTGATTGGTCTTTTTTGACCGGTATCCGGAGATCACCTCAATAGTGCCCCGGCTGCGAGCAAGCCGCTGAATGTTGGACAGGATATTCATAAGACCGGGGTCAATGGGGTGGATATCACCTGTCCGAAAATCCCGGAGAAACATGTTGATCTCTCTTTGAACCGATGGCAGGAGGCGGCCTTTGGAGAGAGGTATCTCCAGCGATTCTCCCGTATGTGTATGAAAAAAGGAGAGAGGGTGTTTTTGTTTTTCCGATACCATTCCCCAGCTGTTGAATGGAGGGATGGTGAACCATCCCATGCTTGTCAATGCCGAGGTTAAAAGAAATTGACGTCGATTCATTTTAGACATATACGCTTCTATCTTTCCCGTTTTTGCCACAGGCAGCCTAAAAACCGTGAGGGCTGTGCCTCTGTTATAAGAAAGTCTGGATAAGTTACTCAGATCTTTCAAGCTTTGTTTTGGGCTATGCCTGGCAGTTGATATGTCAGGTCAGCCCATGGCTGTCATATGAAAGTCCCAATAAGATGTTAAATTACTTTCATTTCTTGCTGTAGGTTGAGCATAGGTGTTGATAGATCAGGTCAAGCCCATGGCTGTTATTTGTTGAACAAAGCTTTCATAAGCACTTCGTCCCGACCATAAACGTCCCTATTGAAATATATATTGCCCTTTTTGTCAACCCATACGGTTTGATAAGTGATATGGACGGGCAAGTGTATGGGGAGAGTTATGACCCGCCGATTTCCACTTTTTAGGATATCGTCTATTTTTTCAAGAGACCATTTTTCCGGCAAATCCTTAAGTACAAAGGCTGCCAAACCCGATGGGTTGCTGACCCGGATACAGCCATGACTGAAATCTCTTCTGGGACGGGAAAAAAGTCCTTTTTGGGGTGTGTCGTGCATGTACACGGCGTAAGGGTTGGAGAGAACAAATTTTATTTTTCCAAGGCTATTCCATGGGCCGGGGTCCTGACGAAGCCGATATTGTGCCATCCGGGCCCGACTGACACCGGCCCAGTCAATGGAGGTAGAATCCAGTTCTCCGGCATTGTCACCAGTGGAAAAAAGCCGAATACGCTTATTTACAAGATAATAAGGGTTTTTCTTGAGCTTTGGCAGCTCTTCATTCACAGCAATGCTCTTGGGGATATTCCAGTAAGGGTTCATATCAATATAAAGGATGTGATCACTGAAGACCGGAGTCTGATGTTTGAATCCGCCTACGATTACAGGCATATCAAGAGCTATATGCTCCTTGTCAAATGCGGACAGATTAAAATTTGGTATGTTTACCAGGATATATTTTTTTCCAAGATCGTGTTGTCTCAAGCGCCAACGTTCCATGTTGACAATGATCTGTTGAATCAATCTGGACAGAGGAATGTTCATGGCAGCCAACATTTTTTGACCGATAACGCCATCCGGTTCCAGTCCATACATAGTCTGAAACTGTAGGATGAAAGGAATGAGCGATCTGTCATAATAAGTTAGATCAGAAACTTTGAAGTCCAGATCGCAACTCCTGGCAAGACGATGGATGATGGCGGGAACACGGTCATCCAGATCCCCCGGCCTGATGGTTTTTCCGGCTGGTATTCGTGGCCATTCCCCATCTTTTTCAATGGCACGGTATATCTTTAATGCCGTTTTCAACTCGGTATAATGCCGGTGTGAAGGGGGAAGCCCTGCGAGGTAACCGGCAAGGTCCGGAGCGCTCAGCGTTTGTTCTATGGAAGCAACAGGGTCGAACTCTTTGTTAACATCAGAAAGTCGCCCACAACTGACATCATGAATATATTGGATAAGGTTGAAGGTCAAAAGGATGTCAAGCTCGGCAAGGAGCTGGGGCTGACGTGCCCTCCAGAGATCGGAAATCCTTGTAACCCCATAGTCATCCGGGTCAAGGCCCTCAGTATTGGATTTGGTCAGATAAAGAAAAACAATTGCCGCTTTCTTACCTGGACCTTCGGGGGTTACCCAGAGGGGGCGCAAACCTGTCAGGTGGTAAATGTCAGCCAACCAAAGTCCTTGATGGTTTGAAGATGATTGATGTTTGAAGGAGGCGGGCAGGCTTAGGGGATGAGATTCAACATATTCCTTGATGGCCCCTGTCAATACGTCCATCCTCATTTCAACATAACTGGCCGGCGGAGAGGACAGGCCTGCCACTGTCAACACAACAAACAAAATACAAGCCTTAGCAAGCATCTTGATTTGTGTTTTTTGCCATGATTTTTGATTGGTTTGATTAGACCGTCTCAAAACATAATCCTTTAAAAAAGGTTAGCGCAAGCTCTAAATGAAAGCGTCCTTTTTGTCAACCAATGTATGAACAATAAACAAAAACCTTAAATTAGGAAAGGGCGTAAAACAAAACATCCAATACCTGAAGACCCAAAACGGGTTTGGTTCTAACTTCGGCGGCAATACCTATCAATTTTGATGGATCATTTTCAACATATTGATATTTTGGCACTTCAAAGGTATTTAGCTAACCTTTTTCTTGTACTTCAACAAGAATTACTGTAGGAGATAGGCATTTCGAGGAAATGAAAGGAGATGGAAATGAAAGGTTTTTTTAATCAGATCCTTTACGTGGATCTGTCTAATCAAAAAGCAGAGATCAAAAGCGTGGATCAGTCGGGTTACGAAAATTTTCTGGGAGGCAAGGGGCTTGCCACATGGCTTTTGACAGAACTGAACCCGCCGGGTATTGATCCCCTTTCGCCGGAGAACCGGTTGATCTTTGCCACGGGTGCCGTAACCGGCACCACCACCTGGGGCAGTTCCAGGTACGGGGTTTTTACCAAATCCCCGTTGACCGGTCTCTATGCTGAGTCCTATTCCGGGGGCAAGGTACCTGAAGCCATTTCCGCCACAGGCTTTGATGCCATTGTCATCCACGGCAGGGCAGATGGATTGATCATGATGGAAATCACCCCGGAAGGGGCTTTTTTCCACGACGGCAGTCATCTTGCCGGCAAAGACACCTTTGAAACGGAGTCTGCCGTTAAAGCCGAATTCAGCGGCAAACACCCCAAAGGCTGGAAAACCGGACTCAGCGTGATTGGACCGGCTGCCGAGGCCGGGGTCAAATTTTCCATCATCAAAAACGATGGATGGCGATGTGCAGGACGGGCCGGCACCGGCACGGTCATGGGCTCAAAAAACCTTAAAGCCATTGTTTTTTCCGGCAATAAAAAACGGGAGGTTTTTGATAAAAAAGGACTGACTCAACTATCTAAGGCCATGGCTGCCGAGGCTAAGGATCATCCCGTGGTCCAGGCTTATAAATCCATGGGCACCTCCCAGATGGTAAAAATCATGAACAATGCCGGGGCATTTCCCACCCGGTACTGGACCAAAGGATACGCCCCCCACTGGGAAAAAATATCAGCAGATGCCCTGCACAGCCAATGCGACGTCACCCCCCATGCCTGCGCAAAATGCTATCTTTCCTGCGGCCGGATGACAAAGGTCATCCAAGGACCCCACAAGGGCCTGGTGCTGGAGGGACCGGAGTACGAAACCCTATACACCTTTGGCGGCCTGTGCATGGTGGAGGAGGTGGAACAGATTGTCCGGCTCAACCATGTCTGTGACAGTCTGGGGATAGACACCATTACTGCCGGAAATCTGGCAGCCTTTGCCATGATGGCCCACGAACAGGGAAAATCCGATTATGCCATCCAATTCGGTGACGCCCGGGCGATCGAAGACTTGCTTGTCAAAATTGCGGCCAATGAAGCGGGCATCGGCCAAACCCTGGCCCGGGGCATTCGCCACGCCGCCGCAGTCTTCGGTATGGAGGAGCAGGCCGTTCATGTCAAAGGTTTGGAACCGGCAGGCTACGACCCCAGGGTACTCAAGGGGATGGGCCTGGCCTATGCCGCCTCGGACCGGGGAGCCTGCCATCTGCGGTCTACCTTTTATAAACCGGAACTGGCAGGCATGATTGATCCCGATCAAGTGGAAGGGAAGGCAAAACTCTTTATTGATTTTGAAGACAGACTCACCCTGTTTGACACCATGATCCTGTGCAAATTCTATCGTGACCTCTACCCCTGGGAACTGCTCGGAGAGATGATCACTGCTGCAACAGGCATGGACGGATCAAAGGAGAATCTGTCCGGTATTGCCCTGAACGTGGCAGCCAAGGCCCGGGAGTTTAACTTGAGGGAAGGCATGACCCCGGAAGACGAGACCCTGGCGCAAGCTTTTTTCACGCCGCTTAAGGACTCCGGGGCCGCCATAACCAAGGATGAGATGGATTTTATGTTCAATGACTACCAAAAGATTCGCAACTGGACTGAAAAAAAATGAACACGATTTTTTTGTTCACCGGGCCCGCTGCTACCCGCCGGGTGTCAACAGGGGCATCAACTGGGGTGCTGCGGCCTTTAGGACCTGTACCGCAAGCCCACTTGTGAAGTTATAGTCGTCGGAATCCTGGCCAGCCACATAGGCGGTGACGACGCCGTAAAACCGATCACCGATGAAAAAGACAAACACGGCGGTGCGGTTTATTGCCTTGGATGAAATGAGATGTCCGCCCAAACTGTAGATATTGTGGCGGTTGTCGCCAGTGCCTGTTTTACCGCCTACGGCCAAATAGGTGCCGTCGGAAAGCAAAAATGCGCTGCGAATCCGCTGGGCCGTACCGTTTTCTGCCACCCCTAAAAGCGCCTGGCGCAGCGCCTCGGCAACTTCCGGGTGCATCACCTGCTCTCCCTGGCTTTTTTGATATACCACCCTGGTTTCATAGGGCGTTTTTGCGCCAAAACAAAGTTTCTGAATCTGAAGGGTGGGATACCACCTGCCCTTGTTCAAAACAATGCCCACAAGTTCGGCCAGGGAGTCCGGTCGATCTGCAGAACTGCCGATAGCGGTTGCATAGGATGGCACCAGGCTGTTAAACGGATATTTCAGACGCTTCCATTCCGAAAAAATTTCACTGAACGCTTCCACTTCGAGAAGGGCTCGGATGCGCACATTCTGTTTGTTCTTTCTGGAGGTTTTAAACAGCCATGTATAAACCTCCTGACGTTCCGCCGCGCTGTTTTGAATCACTTCGCCTTGCGTGGCATCCGGGTGCCGGTTCAGATAGGCCAGCATCCACAGCTCCAGAGGGTGAACCCGGGTAATGTAGCCAAGATCCACAAGCGAATAGGCATCAGGGCCCAACCTTTCGAAAAGTTCTGACAGGATGTTGTCGGCAACCTGGGCGCTTTTCAAATGGCTGGCAAGGAACGTCTTAAACTCGTTCAGTCCGGCATCCGGTTTGATATATCGAAAAACGGCAACCAGATTTTTCGGGTTTTTGCGCATTACCTCCATCAAGATGTCAAATGCCTCGTCAAAGGATTTTCCTCTGTATTTTCGGTAAAAGCGCTGAAGAAAAATGCGCCCCTCCTGATCCGCAAAATTGGATAGATAGTCATGCCGCCGGGGATCTTTGGCATCCCCCAGAAGCTGCCGAACACCGGGGATCTGATATTTGTAGTACTGGGTAATGTCTCGCATTAATCGAATAAATACCAGGTTGATAGAGTGATTGAAGGCATCCTGCACGGAAAAGATTCGGGTATCATCCCGCTTGTCAAAGTTGGAAAAGGTGTGAACCCCGCCGCCTGTGAAAAAATGCTCTTTGGGACTTGCCAAATAGCGGCGCTGCATGGCGGCGGCCAGCATGGTGGAAAGGTCCCTGTTCCCTGCGCTGCTCAGGTAAGATATCACCCAGCGGCTCAGGTTGTCTGCCGCGTCCACCTCCACTGCGGCCAATTCTGCCCGGGAGAGCGAATGGTATTGTTCATGAAGGGCAGCAATGATCTCAAGATAGTTTGCCAACGTCCGGAATTTGGCCGATGAGCCCAGTTCCAGCTTGGTGCCTGAATTGATATTAAGCGGCTGATCAAGCGTGTCGGTCTGGAGGCGCATTAAATTGGCACCTTCTGACCGCTCGTACAACGTGAGGCTATAGACAATATTGGCCGGATCCCCATCTCCGAGGAGATGATACCCGTAAAGACCGTTCTTACGGGCCATTGAGGGGTCACTGAAGCTTTCGAGTAAGGTGGTCGTTTCCTGCTGTACGGACTGGTCCACCGTGCTGGTAACGGAGAGATCAAAACGGTCCAGCCGATAGAGCCGGTCAACATCCAGCAGGTTCAGCAACTGGACTCTGATTGCATTGAGCGCCTTTCGAGAGAGAAATGATTGGGTCCCTGGGGATACCACCCGCTCCTGAACAATGAGAGGTGCTACTATCGCCGCATCCCGCTCCCCTGGCCTGAGAATACCGGCCTGGGCCAGCAGGCGAAGGTAACTGTCGGTTTTGGCTTCCAGGGCAGTATGATCTTTTGACAGGAAATACGATGGACGGCGTTGGGCCACAAAAAGGCTGACGACCTCCTTGAGCGCCGCAGCCCTGGCTTTTACTTCTGAACCGGTTAAATTTGAGGGTCGCTCCGCCAACAGGCGAACTGTTTCGGTAAAGTCGGCGCCGTACCAGGCATACAAACCGTCGCCAAGTCCCATGACTTCCCCGTACCCGCTAATTGCACCCAGGGGCATGGAGTTGATAAAATCACATATAATACCGTATCGGGCCTTAAGGGTTTCCTGTCCGTCCAGATAGGCACGCATGCTGGCGGATATCATCTGTTGATATTTGTCCTTTACAGAGAGGGTCAGACCTCGGGGCGAATGGCGGTATTTTTCAATCTGGGTTGCCAGGGTGCTTCCCCCCGGAACATTTCGACGGCTGTCCACCGCTTTGATCCCCAGCTCCAGCGCCGCGGCGGCGAGACGTTTCCATTCCACGGCGGGATTTTTAAGTGGATAGCGTGAATCCAGAAGATCCCGATTTTCGATATATAGCAAGATTTTTATGATGATATCCGGGATCTGGGTGCAATCTGAAAAAATGCGTTCTGGATAGGCAGAGGCATAGATAAGACGCCCCAACCGGTCTTCGATACGCAGACCGGCCTGGGATTTTTCCCGGTACGCGGGATAAAATCCAGCCCGGGTGTATTCAAGCAGAAATGGAGAAAAGCGGGCCTGGGCTTCGATATCATAACCGGCGGTTTCGAGATTTCCAAGAAATGTCGGCAATTCTACATACCCAAACCGCATATCATAGGGACCAGCCTTGGGGAACTGAATGGACGGACTTTTTCCCGGAAGAACCCGCACGCCGATCTTTGCAGCCAACCTACTGAGATAATGAGATTGAAGTGTAGAGGTGCGAAGCTCATAAATCACGCCAAAAATTACTGCCGAAATCAACAGGAATGTGAAGATCATTAGAATGATTCGCCACACCTGTTTGCGTCTTGATCTGGCTTTCACTATAGGCATTTCGATTCGGTCATGTGAGTCTGGAATGATCTCCTCATTCGGTCCTTCTTATGACTGATCAGGAGCATAAGCATGCAGACCAAAATCGTTTCTATCGACAATTTGAATTTCCACATCCAGGATGCCATCCCTTGTATCTCCAATACGGCTGAAGGCAAACCTGCTTAGATCAATGATGCGTCCCCGTCCAAAGGGGCCCCTGTCATTGATGGTTACGATCACGCTTTTTTTGTTTTGTTTGTTGGTGACCTTTACCTTGGTTCCGAAGGGCAGTTGGTTATGGGCTGCAGTTTTTGCTTTCTGGTTAAAGGATTCTCCGCTGGCGGTTTTCCTGGACTTTAATTTGTCTGCGTAAAAGGAGGCCTTGCCGATTTCATAATAAAGTGGTTCTCGGACAGGTTTTTGGCGCCATTTAACAGACTCAGGGAAAAATTTTTGAACAAATTTCAGGCGTGTTTTTGATACAGGTACCAATGCTGTTTTTTCTTCCGGGTCATCAGACATTTCAACCGGTACTTTTTTTGCCTTTATGCGACTCTTTTCAAGTATATAAACAGTCCGAGCGGGGCTGAGGGGGGTCACATGTCTGCACCCAAAAGACAAGAAGAGCATAGATGCGATCAACAACAGCCGAAGACAGGTTGTAACTGACATAACTTTCCTATTTGTATCAATTACTTCTCATTTACAGTTAGCCCTATACCGAGGAATCAATTTTATAATTTTTGCAATCTAAGATACTTATAAGAATGTTTCAAGCCTTATATGTTCTTTGTGTTGTTTCATTTCAATGTCCGCAAATCTTTTGCGCCCCCAAAAAAAATGGGGCGGTATTTTAAAGGATTTCGAGGATTAAAATTTGCAACCAACGACGTAATCGGCAAAAAATACGGTTTTCGGTCGGGCACTATCATAGCTATCGGAATCGGAATATCCATTGTTTCCGATCCCGATAGCACTCTCAC
>KB227380.1_pt2 | contig 18887 bp, 18 predicted proteins | sample 524768 | NCBI WGS metagenome assembly AMQJ01 (sample SAMN00998488, study PRJNA167727) | sediment metagenome | isolation source: subsurface aquifer sediment | place: USA: Rifle, Colorado | collected Aug-2009
CAGCCCCTTTTTCTTCCATTAATTTCGCAAAAGAAACAGGATCAAGTCCTGTGGATTTTCTGCCACCTAAAACATATACCTGCTTTTTACCAAAGAGTTTCTTTTTTACATCAATGGAAACAACAATCGTTGAACTGCCAAAAACAGCGGATGCCTCCTGAATGAAATCAGGGCTTTCTGCTGCATACGTATTGATGATCACCTTTTCGGCCCCGGCATTGATTATATCTTTAATATCCTGTATTGTCCTGATTCCGCCGCCAACAGCAAATGGCATATTGGCTTCATCACCCACTTTCCGGACAAAATCCAGGGAGATGCTTCTCTTTTCCTTACTGGCTAGTATATCTAAAAAAACCAGCTCATCCGCTTTTAAATCATTAAAAATCTTAACGGCATTTATAGGATCTCCTATATAACGATAATCCTTAAATTTTACTGATTTTACAAGCCCCATGCCTTTTAATAAAAGAATGGGCATTACACGTGGTCTGAACATAGTATTTTAATAAAATGGAGGATTACAATTTCACGAAATTTTCAAAAAGCTTTTCACCCCAATCATGACTCTTTTCCGGGTGAAACTGGGTTCCGAAAATATTGTCTTTTTGTATAGCGGATGTAAACGAATACTCATATTCCGTTTTAGCTAGAATATCCTGCACTGCATGACATTTTATATGATAAGAGTGGACAAAATAAAATGAAACATCATCAGGCACATTTTGAAACAGAAGGGATTTTTTATTTAGTACGGCATTGTTCCAGCCCATATGAGGGACTTTATACATTAAGGTATCTTTCATCTCAAATTTAACCACCTCCGCATCAAACCAGCCCAATCCTTCTGCATCTCCTTCTTCACTGTGTTTAGCCATCAATTGCATGCCTAAACAAATTCCTAAAATAGGAGTTTTTTCTATAAGCACTTTTTTATTTAAGATTTCCCAAAGACCGTATTCTTTTAGATTTTTTATGCCGTTGGCAAAATGACCAACCCCGGGAAGAATTAATTTATCGGCCTTTGAAATGATTTTAGGATCCCTTGTAATCTCAACCATATCACCAACCCTGATGAATTTTTTCTGCACAGAACGAAGATTCCCCATCCCATAATCAATAATCGTAATTTTATTTTTCACACTTTAATCTAAATAGTATTTACATAAACAAATCAATCACATTTAAACTATACAGTTTTTCAATACTTAGGAAAATATGCCCACTTTACTTTTTTCAGAATCGAAAATATAGCAAATTATTCATTAGCAATGAATTTCTCAATTTATTCCGAAACAGTTTAAACTCTGTCTTGATTATCAATAATTATTCCACTAACTCACTAATGTCCTTTAATACTTTTGCCGGCATGCCTCCAGCAATGACTTTTGGGGGTATGGATTTGGTCACAACTGATCCTGCAGCTATGATACTATATTCACCAATAGTGACTTCAGGCAATACCGTTACGCCAATACCAAGCCATGCGCCCTTTTTAATAATTACCGGGGCTGCATATGACTCAATAACTCTTGAAAAATGAGGGTATGGGTTTGAATGTGTAAGAATATAATTATTCCCGGCTAACGAAACATCATCTTCGATAAATATCATTTCGGGATATGAATGATCCAAGGTAACTTTCAAGCCAATCATTACATTATTCCCTATATGAACACCTCGCCATTTATGAAATTTTACCCTTAAGCTATTAAAGGGATTATTATAAGCTAATCGCTCTAATAAATAATTTCTTAACTTAGAATAAAGGAAAGAAGCCTTGTTCATTCCCTTTCTTTTACTTCCACTTTTTATTTGATTGCGAATATTCTTCGTAACCTCATAATATGGTTTGGGTATTTTCGTATTTTCCATAATCATTATATTTGGGTGGTATAACAAGAGCCGTTCCTTCAATAACCATAACTCCATCTGTGAAGCAATTTGTCTGAAGTGTTAGCCAACCTTTGGGATTAATTTCAATAATTTCAACTACAAAATCAACAATAGCATCCAAGAACACTGGTTTCTTAAAACTCAAATTTTGATTAAGATAAATTGTACCATTTCCAGGGAAATCATTTCCAAGTATTGATGAAATTAACCCCCCTAATAGCATGCCGTGAGCAATTCTATTCTTAAAAATAGTGTTACTTGCATATTCTTGATCCAGGTGGACCGGATTTCTATCCTGACTAACTTGAGCAAAGCCAACGACCATTTCATCAGTTATTTCAAATGACTTTTTAAACACAAAACCTACTTCATACTTCATAATTATAAATGTTTTTTATATAAATCTTTACAACTCAGAAACTCGTATTTATTCTCTTTAAAGAAAATTAATTCTTGTTCAAAAATTGGAATTGCTTTTTTTCCCAAATTTTTCACTTTTAGTCTATGCCTCAAAACATCGCCAAGCATATAAGAAATATAGTTTCCTCCACGTCGCTGGATTTTAGCACTGTCTCTTTCTTCATCAATAAACTCGTTGGGGTGTGTTAAAAAAACAAAAGGTCTGTTATTGTATTTTGTTTCCTGATGCAATAAATTTCTGGTTAGTCTATTTAATCCAGGTGCAATTCTCATAAAAGTGCCAATATAAGGAAATCCAATTGCTGAAATTGGGACTTCAAACAATTCACTTTCTCCCTTTTTAAAGATATTGTGATCATCAGTAAAATAGGGTAAACGGGGTGCAGTAAGCCAATTCACTTTTTTTAAAGCGCCAAAAGACATAAACATATCCAAGCGCTGAGAAGAAATGGAACTGTCAATTTTAAACCCTGTTTCAATCAATGCTTGAACTATATTTTTATTTACACGAGCAGCAGGAGCACGGAAGGAAATAATCTCTTCACCAATAATATCCTCTAATATTTTTTTTGACTTTACTAAATGCTCTTTCTGTTGATCAAAAGAAAGAATATCAAAAGCCTGATTTACTTCATGAGAATAGCCATGAGAACCTATTTCATGACCAGCTTTATAAGCCATTCTAACAACATCAGGCACTAGTTTTGCAATATGACCCGTATAAAAGAACGTGGCTTTAACACCATGTTTGGCATACAAATCAAGCAGACGAGGCATCCCTTGTTTTAGTACAATTTGGGCAATTCTATCATCTAGCCTATGATTTAAAATAGACGTAGTTTCTACATCATTCGTTATAAGAACTGAATTACTCATTTGGTTTTAAATCGAATCTAAAATATTTTTTTAAAATTACATTCGGCACGATTCCGAGCTTAGTGGCAATAATTAATGGTTTTTTAAAAAGGATAATCATTTTATACAGTGAAGGATAATTTAAGAAGTTTTTAGGTGATTCATTCATTAATTCATCAAACTCCTTTTCGGTAATGCCCAATTTCTTTAGCGTATATGAAATGGATTCAAAACCTCCCTCGTAAGGGTCTTCAATTATTTTTTTAAGTGCTGAGTCTCTATCTATTTGGTTTGACCGTATTAATGCGGAAAAGTGTAATTTTCTTTTATCTATATTAAACTTACGAGTCAATATATATGATTGAAAAAATTTTGTGTATGTAGACTCAAAATGTTTTCCTCCGTAGTTCTGCCAATTAAAATTTTCCGTAAGATATTTAACGGCCTCATCTTCATTATAAGGCAAATAATACAAAATACGAACCCAACGAATTTTCTTTATAAACGAATAATTAAAAAATTGAAGGGTATTCATTATAGGAAATGATTTAATCTTTTTATGTCCAAATTGTTTTTGAATCGATTTAATGTATTTTGGATCTTGATATGTCCAAGTGAGGGGTGTTGTCCCTTCTGTACGAAAAGTGTTTCCTCCAATTATATAGCGAATTCCTTCTTTTGCTGCTATTTTATGTAGCACAGATGTGATTGCCCAATCAGTAGGCACTTCACCATCTGGAACCGAAGCAAATAAAAATGATTTTTGCAAGTCCCTGAATTCTTCCCAGTCAGCAATGTGAGTATGAAGTACGAGATCTAGTTTAACACATAAATTCTTTATGTTTTGAACCGCTAAATCAGAATTCCAACCATTATCAAAATGAACTACCAATGGCCTTAGACCCAATTCCACTACTTTTACTAAGGTAAATGAACTGTCTTTGCCACCACTAACACCTACTATGCAATCGTATTCCTTTCGTTTCCCCTCTTTTTTTATTTTATCAACAATTGTTTGCAAAACCTTATTTGTTTCATTATTCAAAGGAAATGTCTGTTCTAACTCATCTTGAATATGACAAAAAGTACATACACCTTTTTTATCAAATGTTATCCCAGTTACTGAATCGTCCATGATGCATCTTGTGCAAATTTTTTCTGTCTTGTATTTATATGGTATTTTATTCATATTTAATTGTTTTTGGGGAGCTTCATTTATAACTTTTTATTACGTATAATCAGATAATAAATTATTAGTCCAACAGATACGCTTTTTCGAATTCATTATGAATTTTGGAGTAATTGAATTCTCTCGATTCGTCGTACCAGATGTCCTTAATCGTAGTGTCTAAAATACACCTATTATATATTTAAATTCTATTCATCTTATTGCTCAGGTTATAATTTTCTACACTTATTTAATGCTTTTTTGCTAATACTATTCCCCCATTAACCATTTGAGCAGCAGCATCATTATTACTATTAACAAATGTTTTATACGATTTTTCAATTGAAAAATTATTTTTTCCCATTGCACTTATATGCCTCTCCATAACCCACCGGTTATTAAAAAACGATCTTTTCCCAAACACAATATACCACCAAAATGGATGAATCCTTAAAAGGCCGTCTATCTGTTTAGTAACCCCATGTGAATGAAACTCAATATCATGTAACATATGCGAATCCGTTAACAAATGCTTACTGATTGCCTGATATACTTCTGAGGGATCCAAAACATGCTCCATAACAGCTCGAGAAAATACAAAATTAAGTGCCAAACTTGGCTTTGATTCCCATTGATCAACTATGCGAATATAATTTGAATTAAGCAGATTATTATCTAAGTCCTGTTTAAGGCTGCCAACTAATTCAAGCTGTTTTTGATAAGGCAATATTAGTTCTTCTGGAAAATTGTAGCTTTTAATTTTTATATTAATATTCTCATATTTCTTTATTGGTGTTTTCTTTTGAAAAAGAATCATTAATTCATCTAATAATTTTTTGTTTTTGCTAAAATCGATATTGTCCCTTAATTCCAGAGAATAGTACTCCTGAGAGCCCGTCAGAATAGCACAAAAGGCAATCCCTAAAGAACCTCCATTACCAATTTCACCAATTTTAGAAAGGTTTGCAGCAACATTATTCTCTTGCAGAAAAACCAACAAACTTAACCAAAGTGAATAGACAAATTCTGCAATGGAGCCACTATGGACCGATTTTTTCTTTTTTCTTTCCAAAAGAATACTAACACCGGGAACAAATGTAAGCGCTCCTTTAATTATTGATTTCGCTAGTTTATAATCCATGATTTAATTTTATCAGAGGATTTCTAATAATTGTTCTTCTTTTTCCTGTTGGAGTCAGTTCAATTTTATCTGCAACTTCGCAAATCACATGAACATCTAATCCAATATAGTTCTGCCAATAATCTTGAATTTTTTTTAATGTGTTTTTTGTGAAATCAGTATTAACAATCATTTTAATATGAATTTCATCTAATCTATTTTGAATAACTTGAATCTGATCTACTTCAGTTATCCATTCAAAATAAGCCACAAAATTTTCAACTATTAGATATTTACCTGCTGGAGTGACCAAGATATCACCATCTCTTCCTTTTATTTTTTTAATATTTGAATACTGTTTACCACAAGTACAAGATTTATCATCTCCTAAAACTACATAATCCTGTGTATCATATCTAATAAAAGGAGAAGCATAATTGTGTAAGTCTGTTGTGATATGTCTGAGAGGTTTCTCAGGATCGGATAAGGTATAACTATCTGAAATATATTCCTGTATGGCATATTCCTCAGCAGGATGATAATACTTATGATCTGAACATTCATAAAATACTGCTCCACCCTCACAGCTGTATGAATCAAATATTTTCACCCCAAATACGTCTTCTACTTTCAATCTAACCTTATCTGATAAAGTACTCCCTGTTGTATTGATGGCTTTTAGATTTTTTCCTTTATATGACCCATGTTCCGCTTCAATTTGATTTGCTAAAAAATACAATGGGATGGGGTAACATCTAATAAAATCAGGATTAAACTTATCTATATCCTTCACGATTTTTAAGAATTCTTCTGGGTTTAATTGAGTGGATGATAAATATAAAGAATTATTTACAAAATCTTGAATTTTCTTGATAATTGAAGAACGCGGATTCATACTTACCTTTACATAAGGATCTCCTAATTTATATCCCATCCAATTCCAACCACGCAAAGCTGCCGCAGTTAGAAATGATTCTGATGCTTTAGTTTTATAAAACTGAAATGGTTCGCCAGTAGAACCGCTAGAGCTTGCAAACACCAAATCTTTAGATTTTATATTTGTTGCTAAATGTTTTCCTTTACTCTTTTTTAAATCCTCTTTGGTTATTATTGGCAATTTAACCAGATCTTCCCTTGTCTGTATATCTTCAGGCTTGATTCGAATATCATCAAAGAGGTTACGATAAAATGGCACATTCAAATAGGCATGATGAACTAATGATCGTAATTTAGAATCTTGATATTCTTTCAATTGATCTCTTGTCCAAAATTGACTCTTCTCTAAAAATGATAACTGTTTGGAAATGGAATTTCCTGTAACGAGGTCACTAATTGGCAATATCAATTTTTTTGACAGCAAACTAAATAATACCATGTTTATAGAAACTTTTTAAATACCTTAAATTTTAATTTATTCATTTTCCTTTCCAAATAAGGCTCCTCTTAATAAAAGTGAATAATAATTTATCACGTTTTTCAATAGTCTTGCTTTATCCTTAGGACTTATAATAAAAAACTCAGTAAAAATGTGAGCTTTCATTGCTAATCGTCTTTGAAAACGGTTCTTCCTATGCATTTTCTGATATCTCTCTATATATAGTTTATCTGGCAACGTCTTGAAATCATCATATAATTCTGTAATATTCCCGTAAAATTTCATGAATTTGCTTGCTGGTAATAATGTGACAGTATCCTTATATGATAATTTTACTCCTTTTAAACTTACACTCAAATTCTTGTTTTTGTCTATTTCTATGGTTGCAACCAATCCCATTCGAACCATATTTGAATGTAAATAATCAAACATAAAATTACCTAGTGAATAAAATATATGCCCGTTTTTATATTTTTCGTAAGGTTGAATGACGTGAGAATGATGTCCTGCAATTATATCTGCCCCTGCATCAATAAATTTATAGGCCATTTTCCTTTGATCAAGCGAAGGAATATGAACATATTCATTCCCCCAGTGAAAACATAGTATTTTAACATCAGCTTTTTGAATTGACATCTCCTCAATACTACTTATTACATTACTCTCTGTTAAAATAGCAAAATCATGATCGTTATTAATCACCTGTAAATCAACACTACTAAAACCAGCTATTGCAATTTCTATCCCATTAACGGTTTGATATATTATTCGTGAACCTCCATTTTCCTCATTCCCCACATAATTCACGCTCTCTTTATTTAAAATTCTTAGTGTACTATTAAATCCTCTTTTGCTTTGCTCAAGTATATGGTTATTTGCAATATTAACTATATTGATTCCGCTATTTTTTAGAAACGTTGCGAAATCAGGATGTCCATGAAATGTCTCCTTTATTATTTCTTTTTGGCTTATGAGAGGGCTTTCAAGATTACCAATGATTAGATCATTTTCGCCTGTTATTGATTTAATACTTTTTTCCCAAGGCTTCCCCTTATGATTTTCGAACTGGGATTTAATACCATAGCCTTCGGTAAATGATAATTCCCCGGGGAAAATATCACCTAATAAAGTAATCCTAATAGTATCTGTACTTGAAGTATTATCTTTTGACATTGAATTAATAAAAGAATATAAATATGTATAAAGCTATTTACACAGCTTTGTTTTCTAATAAATAAAAATAAAATGAGCTTAACTCCTCACTTTTAGCCTCCCAGGAAACAATATTTTCCGCAAGTTTTCTTATGGTTACCCCTTCTTCTTTAATCCTTGAAATATTTTCATCAAGATATTCTATTTTACTCAAAATACTTTCGCTTTCCCTTGTCGTTTCCAAAAATGCAATGGGATATTTCTTCGCAAAATCGACAACTTCTCCAACAGGATTCAGCAAAACGGGACGACCACAAGCTAAATAATCTCCTATACAATTAGGCCAACCAGCCTTATTTCCTAAAGATTCCTCCTTAAATAAAAAGAAAGTATCTACACATTGTAGTTTTTCATAATCTCTACTAAAATCAATCCAACCCATAAACATAAACAAATCCATTGTTTCTGGTTTCAATTGACTCGCTATTGAATTCGATTCTCCAAAAATTAAAATTTTTATTTTTCTTGAATGTTCAGATTTACTAATCGCATCAATAAGTGGAGAAAACTCTGCAAGATTATAACTATTTGATGTTATGTAACCAAATGTTAATACCTCACTATCAATGCTATATTTCTTTTTTAGTTGTGAGTTATCTTTTAAATAGGGTATACTATCTACGTCTGCGCCTCCATGAATTTTTCTAATCCTTTCTTTGGGTTTAAATTGTTCTGCTCTGTTTCTTAAAACCTCTGAAAGAACAACCACGCCATCAGCTACTTTTTTATCTTTTATTTCGTATTTTAATTCATACCAACCCAATAGTAATTTAAAGAGTTTCTTTTTAGCATCATATTGCCCCCCTTTACCATACCAATCATACCATTCAGCAACATAAACAGATCCAAATCTTCTTTTATTGATTCTACATGGTATACCAGCCAATGGTCTGTGCCCATTATCCGACTGAACTACATCATACCTATTAAAAAAAGAATGGATTATTTTCAAAAACAGGCTAAGAAAACCAAAGCCCATTTTTGAAATTCTCATTGGAACTATTTCAGGATAAATAATAATATCAACATTATTTATAACTTTCCTTTTAGTAATTAAAGAGAATTTTGGATTTGTTGTTAAAATAGTTACTCTATGTCCTTGTTTTACCAGACCTGTTGCTAAAGGGAAAATTCTGCCCCATCCTGCATTATTGTATACACTAGTATGAGAAATTAATATTTTTAGTGATCGCATTGTTCTAAATAACTGTTTTGATTTTATCTATTGTATTCCGTTTTTAATCTTTTTATACATTTAAACTTTATTTATCCCCCACCATTTGTTGCTTAATTTCGTATTTCCAAGAATCAGTTTTAAAACCCGCCAGGAGGTGTTTTCTATTTGATATTCTTTTGGTGATGAGTGATGGGTAATGGGTGATGAGGATTCATCAACTACAGTGGCAATAGCATTTAAAACAATATCCAAATCAAACCCGGTTAAAACAATACTCCCTGCATCCTGTGCTTCGGGTCTCTCCATGGATTGGCGGAGACTGATGGCCGGAAAATGAAGCATGGCTGATTCTTCGCTGATGGTGCCGGAATCGGAAATGGTGCAGAGGGCGTTTTGTTGCAGGTGGATATAGTCGGTAAAGCTGAAGGGTTTTAAAAATGAGATGAGTGATGAGTGATGCCCTTCGACTTCGCTCAGGGGAGAAGTGATGAGTGATGAGTCCAGTGCTTCTATCCTTTTTCTGGTTCTTGGATGGGTAGAAACAATTATTGGAAGCTTGTATTGCTCAGCCAGTTTATTGAGGGTTGTGAGTATCTGTTTTAGGTTTTCTTCGTTGTCCACGTTTTCTTCGCGGTGGAAAGAGACCATAAAGTATTTTTTTGGTTCACAGTGTAACACTGTGTTTAAACTCTGTGTTCCACTGTGTCGTTTTTCTTCTTCCAATTGCTTATTCAATCTCCCTAAAACATCGGAGTTGTTTATTTTTTCCATGTTTTGCTGAAGCACTTCCCACATGGGAGAACCCGTGAGATAAATTCTTCGGTGTTGAAGGCCTTCGGATAACAGATGTCTTCTGGCATGCTCGGTATAAACCAGATTGAAATCGGCAATGTGATCGATGATGCGGCGGTTGATCTCTTCCGGCACATTGAAATCGAAACTGCGGTTGCCTGCTTCCATATGGAAAATGGGAATATGCTTGCGCTTGGCCATATAGGCTGATAGGCAGGAATTGGTATCACCAAGTACCAACAAGGCATCCGGCTGCTCAAGAGCGATAATCTCTTCCGTTTTCTTAAAGATATCGCCTATGGCAGAGCCTAAAGATGTTGTGTCCACATTCATAAAATGGTCGGGCTTGCGCAAACCCAAATCCTCGAAAAAGATTTCGTTCAGTTCATAATCGTAGTTCTGACCTGTATGGACAAAAACCTGATTGGTGTACTTGTCGAGGAGCTTGATGGTGGCAGATAGGCGGATGATTTCGGGGCGTGTGCCGACTACTGTCATTACCTTTAATTTTTTAATTTCTTTCATATAATTTATATTGGGACACTGTGTTACTCAGTGTTTAACACAGTGTTACACTGTGAAATTATTTTTACACTTTTTCAAAATACGTATTCGCAACCTCTGGATTATTTCCCGACCTTGTAGACACAACAGTCATTGCCTTTATTTTTTTTATTTTTTGGCCACAGTGTTACACAGTGTATGACACAGTGTTACACAGTGGGCTAATCATTATACGTTTTCAAAATAAGTATCCCCATCCTCCGGATCAAAATGCTCGTTAATCCAAAAGAAGGTATAAAGCTCCTCATCACCAATATTCGTGATATTGTGCGTATACCACACAGGCATATCTACAAAGGACGGCTTATCTCCATCCAATTCAAAACTCAAAACCACCTCAGTACCAATTTTCCGCAATTCAATTCTGGCTTTTCCTTTAATCACAGCGAAGCGTTCTGCTTTTCGGGTATGGTAATGATTTCCACGCGTGATTCCCGGAACGGTGGTCGAAAAAGAAACTTGTCCTCCGCTGTTTAATTTAATTGTTTCAACAAAAGAACCTCGCTCATCCGAATGTTTTGTGAGCTGAAAAGGGAAAAAGCTTTTGTGGTCGATATAGCAAAGAAAGGTATTGAAAAGGTTTTTCTCGAATTCATTGTCCAGATTGGGGATGATTCCTTTTTCGAAGTAGTTTGCTTTGTATGATTCAAGTAAGCTAAGAACTTGGGATACTTTTATTTCGCTAGTGTGAGAAATGGAACGCTGATGACGCTGATCAGACTGATTTACGCTGATTTTTTTATCTGTGATAATCTGCTCAATCCGTGTTATCTGTGTTCTATTCTTAATCTCACCCCAAATCACCTTCACCAATTCCCCAACATAAATCAACTTCACCTCTCCATCCACATCAATCCTGGGTTGTTCTTCGTGTGTCAGTTGATGACAAAAAGTAGCGATAAAAGAATTATAATAGGGGTTTCCAAAAGGACCAAAAACATTGGGAATAATCAATCCCGTGAATTGTGCTTTATTTCTTTTTGCCCAATCTTCCAGCAGCTTACGCCCCTCCAGCTTTGATTTTCCGTAGGCATTGTCTTTTTCTTCCTGTGTAGAAGAAGAAAAAAGAATATGGGGTTTTACATCCGCCAGTTCGCAGGCAGTGGTTAATTTTTTAACCAATTCGATATTTGTATCGTAGATCACTTGCGGATCACCGTGGCGGTTCATGGCCGCCAGATGAACAATCACATCGCAGGACTTCACAAAGGACAATAATTGTTCGATATTCTGAAAGTATTCGTCTTTGAAGGAGATACGTTCTACGTTTCCCTGCAATCCCAGGAAATTGTAGAGATGTGTTCCGACAAAGCCTGTTTGGCCTGTTATTCCTATTTTCATATTTTTAAGTTTCAAAGAGTTACACAGTGTTTATCACAGTGTTACTCAGTGTAATTATAATACTAATCTTTTAATTCCGTCTTTTAAACTTTTGGTATAGAAATTTAACAATAATCCGACTTTACAACCTGATAACTTTAAATATGTCAAGACTTGAGCAGTATGAACATCCTTGAAAGCTTCAACCGTCTTCAATTCAACAACGACTTGGCCTTCGACTAAAATATCAATCCGATAACCGCAATCCAATTTTACTTCTTCATAAATGAGTGGGAGTGGTTTTTCCACCTCGACTTTCATTCCCTTTTTCTTTAATTCATAAACCAGACATGCTTGATACGAAGACTCAAGAAGTCCTGGCCCCAAAGTAGAATGTATTTTATAAGCAGAATCAAGAATTTCGTGGGTGATTTCGTTTATTTCCATTTATAAAAAATTTCACTGTGTTACACAGTGTTTAACACAGTGTTACACTGTGGAATTAATATCTGCACGAATCTCCGGCAACCTCAACAACAACTCCTTCGTCTCCTCCAGATTCAACTGCTTTGTATTGTGCGAATGGTATTCTTCCACCTTGCTCATATCCACTTTCCCTTCCGAGAAAAACTGATCATAATTCAAATCCCGATCGTCCGAAGGAATCCTGTAATAAGCCCCCAGATCTTCCGCTTTCACCATCTCTTCCCGATTCACCAGCGATTCAAAAAGTTTTTCCCCATGCCTGGTTCCAATCATCTTGATTTTGCTCTCCGATTTGTACAAATCCAAAAGCGCTTTTGCCAAAATTTCAATCGTTGTGGCCGGAGATTTCTGAACAAAAATATCCCCCGCATTCCCGTTTTCAAAAGCATACAAAACCAGATCAACGGCTTCTTCCAGGGTCATCATAAAGCGGGTCATATCGGGGTCGGTAATGGTTAAATCCTTCCCGGCTTTCATCTGCTCAATAAATAAGGGAATCACTGAACCCCTGCTCGCCATTACGTTTCCATAACGCGTACCGCACAAAATGGTTGAATTCGAATTCCGCGCATTGGCCACCATCACCTTTTCCATCAATCCTTTGGTTAAACCCATGGCATTAACCGGGTAAACCGCCTTATCGGTACTTAAAACCACCAATTTCTTAACGCCAAAGCGTACCGCCGATTGCATCACATTTTCCGCTCCCAGCACATTGGTCTTTACCGCTTCAATTGGGAAAAACTCACAGGAAGGCACTTGTTTTAAGGCGGCAGCATGGAAAATATAATCGACCCCTTTTACAGCACTATCAACCGAGCGCTGGTCACGCACATCGCCAATATAAAATTTTACTTTGGAATTATTTAGCTTTTTACGCAGATCATCCTGCTTTTTCTCATCCCGACTAAAGATTCTGATTTCAGAAAATTCATCTGTATCGACAAAGCGGTTTAAAACGGCCTGGCCAAATGAGCCTGTGCCGCCAGTTATTAAAAGTATACTGTTTATTTTCATATCAATATTTTAATATTATTTATCTGCAGCCATCAATTAGCTTCAATTTCTTTTTGAATAGGCTTCACTCTTCTTGTTGGCTGTAAAAGGGGGAGAAAATAAAGCCCTGGAATAAACACTATTAGCATTAGCCATACTTCAGTGCCCCCGATTGCCTTAGATAAACCCATTATAATGAATGCCACTACAGAAAGAAAATAATAAAACCTATAGCCATCATCAAATAAAGAACCAATGCTCTTGAATATTTTAAAAAGCACAAATAAAAAAAACAGGAAGCCCGGGATACCCCAAAGAGCGAGTCTATTCATCCAATAAAGATGGGCTCCTAAATCGATATTTAAACTACTAGTGCCTGATGCATGACCAAAGATAGGGTTGGCTTGTAATGCCCCTAAAAGCAAAGGATAACGTTCTGCTCTTCCTCCTGCCCCTGTAGAAGTGTCAAGATCCGGATTCTCAATAAACTTGGCGAAATCTGTAAGTTTATAATACATTTCGGATTCTGTATTAAAATTAGAACTTAAGGAATAAAATAGATTTGAATAGAAAGTATTTGGTATGACTGTAAACAGAATGCCTACCAATGAAATTGTGACAAAAGAAACTCTTCGTTTTTTGGATCCTAGAACTGAAAGGATCGTGATTAGAGCCGTCACCAATACATTGGCAAAAACTTGAGCACGTATCTCTGTAATTAATATAAGTATTAGAATTGCAATTAGTACTTTTGGGGAAAAGACCATTCTTTTTTTTCTTTTAATGTGATAAACAAGGATGGGAATCAAAAGTATGACGGCTTGGATATAACCATAACCCATTGCTCCAGTATATTTATAAATATTCTCCTGATAATCAGAAAACATTCCGGTACGCGCAGCTTCACGAACAAGATTGGGATCAAGATAAAGAGCAATATTTGTAGTTATAAGCGTAATGATTATAAATACAAAAGTCCACTTACTTAATAAAGCGAGCCTTCTTAATTCTCCCTTTCCCCAATAGTAATATAAAATAGCAGTCATTATTACCAAGTAATAAAACTCATATAAAATACGAATTTGATTCCAATCATTCATGTTTTGCCATAGCGTATATTGCAAAATACCAACCATTAGCATACCATAAATAAGCAAATTCTTCATCGGCCCTTTAATAAAAGTTTTGGGGCGTAAACTGAAAATAAAGACTAAAGTAATGGGGGCCCAAACAAAGGCAAAACTCCCGGAACCGAGCGGTAAATTTCTGGAAATCATATAAAGCGTAGTGGATGCAATTGTATATAAAATTACCCAATCCGGTATTCGCATATTTACACTTTCCCTATTCATTTTTCATATAATTTTATGATTTTAAATAACGCTTGTTGTGGTTAACATATATATATGGTAACAACAATTTATCGTACAATATCTCAAAGAGCAAAATATTTGTTGATGTATATTTTATCACAGCAGTATTATAACCATTCTCTCCATATAATTTTGTTTTTTGACTATCCGTGGTTAATCCATTAATGGCATCCGCCAATGCTCTTGGATTATTTCTAGGGACAATTAGCCCATTTATTTCATGTTCAATAATCTCCTCCATCCCTTCAACATCAGAACCTATTGCGGGTTTTCGATGCAGATGAGCTTCAATTACAGGACGTGAAAAGTGTGTTACGATAAATGGAGAAACAAGACAACTTACTTCTTCAAAATAATCATGCGTATTATGAACCAGCCCGATTAGTATTGCATTTGGATGATTATTTATTTTTCGAATCGCTGAATTTCTCTTTTTTTGTTTGGACAAGTACAATCTCATGTATTGGACCAAAGATTTGGGTTTACTATTTGTCACATATTTACCCCCAAAATAAACTTTGACTTGAGTGTCCAAATAATCTAAAGCATCTACCAAGGTATAAAACCCCTTACTTGTACTCGAACCTCCAAGGTATAATACCTTCTTTGAGGCATACGACTCTTTGGATGGCAGATTATCAGGAATTTCCGAATAGTTGTATATAACCTCTGTTTTGGTTGGGATACCAATACGAATAGCGTTATCTTGACTTATGGCAATTATTTGATCCGCATATTTGATTATTAACGATTTGAAAAAATGATGTATAATATCCAGTTTGCCTTTTCGGAAAGGCTCCCTAACATGAATGATAACCTTTCCTTTTTCTTTTGCAGGAGCAAGCCAATCTGTCAATACTGAAGAGTTTAGATGAACAATATCAAACTCACATTTTTCTAATTCTTTCCTGGCAAATATATACCGTGATAAAATCCACGAAATAGCTTGGATTGCAAAACCATAGATGTTATACCATTTAACATAACCTGCTTCACTATGTGCAAAGAATTGATAGTATTTCTTATAAAATTTGGATTCTGCAACCCTATATTTAATACCATTTTCAGCTAGTTTATCTGCAACCATTGAATTTTTAAGCAATAAAACTTCTGCTTTATACTTAGATTTATCAAGTCCATTTATTAATTTGATCAAACTATTTGTTGGACCACCCCAGCCGGCAGCGTGGTGGATATATAAAATCTTTTTCATTACTAGTTACTTGCCTTTTCTATGAATAGAAACGTATTTATTTCAGCACTAATCTTTATTGTGGAATAAAAAATAAATAACTAGCTATCTGGAAATAATAAACCAAAATATTTTTGATCTAAATCCTTTTTATTAAATTCATCCATATCTCTATAACCAATAATTCTGTGTTTTTTGCCAACAACAATAGATCCTTTGGGAACTACTCCTGAAACAACAGTTCCCATTCCTATAACAGCACCATCTTCAATGATTGTGCCAGGGGCAATAGTTACATTCATCCCTATCCATACTGAATTACCTATTATAACAGGTTTATATATATAATTTTTATCGTAAGGAATTGCTGCAGAGTTAATATCATGACTATTAGTATAAATTAGCACATTCCTGCTGAACTGAACATTATTCCCAATCGTTAAACCTCCTTCACAACTAAAGTATGCCCCTTTTCCAATACGGACATAATCCCCAATTTGCAATTTATCTATCCCAGTGATTGAGATGGACCCATGAATCCTCAAATCCTTTCCTTTTTGCTTAATCTTCTCTACATTAATTAACCCTTCAATTTTATTTATTCTAGGCTTTATATAACGCATTTTTAACGTTATAAAAAGTTTAATTACAGGATTTAAGAGTAGTAAATCAAAAATAACATCAAAAAATTTGTCTATTTTTCTTTTAAATTTCATTATGAAGTATTAATTATTTTTTCAGTTACAAAATTACATGTCATTTAATTCTTAATATGCTTAAAACAAAAGTCCGATACTCACGTTTCAAAAATTTAAAGCCATAGTTCAGCTTTGTATTCTTAATCATTCCTATAAAATATCTAAATAAATTTATGAAAGACGGTGAGATCTGAAAAACAAACTTTGATTTCAAGTATTTAATCCATACGAGATCCTGTTTTGTTAGCCGTTTTGCATCGCCAAGCATTTTAATAAGAACATCATAATATTTTATATATGAAATAATATGGTCACGTCTATTTAAACGAGTAGATATGCCTATATCTGAATAATACACAGATCCGACATAAGGCATATAATATGCCTTATCTGAAAACAAATGTGCCTGTATATCTATTAACCCCTCAGCTGTGATTCCAATTTCCTTGTCAACAGAAAAATGTTTTTTCAAAACAGGGAAGCTCATACCCAAAGAACGATTGTATATGAGATTTCGAATCTTAAGACTAAGAGAATTATGTTTATTGATTAACGAATTACTGAATACCCTTTCCTCACCATTTATACTTTTAACCATAAAGTCGAAAAACACGAGAAATGCATCGTTTTTAAAGTCAATTTGATTTTTTGATACCAGCTCATAAGTATTTTCAAAAATTTTGTCGCAAAAAATATCATCACCTGCCAGTAAAAATATAATATCTCCAGTTACTTTGCTCCATGTTTGCTCCACGTTCCCGAAAATGCCTAAATTAACTTCATTTCTGAATGGTTTAATTATAGTAGGGTATTCCCTTTGGTAATTCAGTAATACCTCCCATGTTTTGTCTTTTGAGCAATCATCTGAAACTATAATTTCATATACAAAATCTTTCTGACATAATAAAGAATCTAATGCTCTTCCAATAAGGGCTTCCTGATTGTACGTAATTACAGCAACCGATATTTTAGGATTATTTGTGTTCATAATTATTTATGTGTTATTCTGTTCTTTATATTTTCTATAACTAAAGGGATATCGATCATTTTACTTAATCTTTTATAGGAAATCCATAGAGTAATAGTAACAAATAAAATTCCAACTATATAGCGATATGCATTATACCCAACGATTTTAGTAATTACAAAGCATAAAAAGGTCAAGATTATTTGCGGAATAAATATTGCACGAAAATCAGCATTAAATGAAAATAGAAATCTCTTTTTTGCGACCAAATACATTTGAATCGTATAGAGAGTATATGAAAATAAAAATGCCATTCCCAAACCTACAAGACCAAAAAGAATGTAACCAATTACAGAAAGTGAGATTGAATAAACATTAGCAACTAACTCATTCAAAAAAAAAATTCTAGAATCTCCTCTTGCAACAAATGAAAAAGATATTGACCAACTTATTGCCCGAAAAAACATGCCAAGCATAACCCATTCAATCATTCCTGTGATTTCAATAAATTTATTCGAATATAAAATAATAACAACCTGTTTTATAAAAACAATAAATAAGATAATTAACGGGGCCAAAGTCGTAACTAGTAAAACAGCTTGTTTATTGATTACTTTTATCAGGTCTTTCCCATTGTTAGCCACTGATGCTAGTCTCGGAGAATAATCCGTACTCATTGCATTCAAAACCAAACCCACATAAGTAGTTGCAATTGCTATGCCTGCAGTATACAATCCCACATCGGCAATACTGCCATAATTTGAAATAAATACCCTAACCAAATATGCAGTTCCTTGTGTTGCAAAGCCAGTAGCTGCAATTGCAATTCCTAAGGTTAACATTACTTTCCCTTCTGAAAAACTTTGTTTAATTGTCAAGTTGATTTTTTTATAGCTTATTTTTCTTGTGTAATACCAAGACAATAAAAGCTGTATTAAGGAAGCTATTATTATTGCGGGTACAATCCCATCTATTCCCCATAAATAATAGAGTGGAACAGTTAGTATGAGACCTAATATACTTCCATACAATGTTGATTTTGCAATATCTTTATATCGGTATGTCCCTTGTAACAGAACCATCTGGCCGATATTTATCTGATTAAACAATAGAATAATTGAAACCATTTTAAAAGCCAACGAATAATCCTTGTTTCCAAAAGCCCATTCGCTTAAATGTGATGAAAGTAAAAAGGTTAGGATGGTTCCCGTAATTCCCGTAAGCAAAACTAATTTTCTCAGAACTGTAATAGTGGTGTTTTTCCGCAAATCATCCC
>KB225184.1_pt13 | contig 18772 bp, 15 predicted proteins | sample 524768 | NCBI WGS metagenome assembly AMQJ01 (sample SAMN00998488, study PRJNA167727) | sediment metagenome | isolation source: subsurface aquifer sediment | place: USA: Rifle, Colorado | collected Aug-2009
TATCCAGTGTAAATTTATATTTAGCAGCTATTGCTTCCAACTGCCAGAAAATCAACATGTTTTTATACTTCCCCAAGGGTGTTATTCCCCCGTTTTTAATATTTTCGTTTGAGTCAGGAATTATTTTTTTGATGTCAATCTCATTAACGTATCCTAAACCACTACATTTTGAGCAGGCTCCTTGTGGGGAGTTAAATGAAAACGTGTGTGGAGCAGGTTCATTATATGAAATACCACTTGTAGGGCACATTAACTTGCGACTGAAATACTTGATGTTGCTTGAATCTTTTTCGAGAACCATGATAATTCCTCGTCCATGATCCATGGCGGTTTTTACTGTTCTCTTTAATCTTTTAATATCATTTTCAGTAACTTTCAATTTATCAATAACCGTTTCGATATGATGCGTTTTATAACGATCAAGCTTTAAACCATGAGTAAGTTCAGTAATTTCTCCATTTATTCTGGCATAAAGAAATCCTTTCTTTCTGGTTTGCTCAAACAATTCACGGTAATGTCCTTTTCGACCCTGAACGATTGGAGCTAATACCATTATATTCTTATCTCCAAATTGTTCTAATATCAATTTTATAATTTGTTCGTCGGTGTATTTAACCATTTTCTCACCGGTAACATAAGAATATGCATCTGAGGCACGAGCGAATAACAAACGAAGGAAATCATAAATTTCAGTAACAGTGCCAACTGTTGAACGAGGGTTTCTGTTTGTAGTTTTTTGCTCGATGGATATAACCGGACTTAATCCTGTTATTTGATCCACATCCGGACGTTCCATACTTCCCAAAAACTGGCGTGCGTAAGCAGATAAGGTTTCGATATATCTTCTCTGACCTTCGGCATATATGGTATCAAATGCAAGTGAAGATTTTCCACTACCACTTAAACCTGTAATTACAGTAAGCTTATTTCGAGGGATTGAAACATCAATATTCTTTAGGTTATGTACCCTTGCCCCAAGAACGGTAACTTCCCATGTTTTTTTTATTTTTTCGTCAAGATGATGAGCTAATTCTATTTCCAATGCTTAATAACTTTTTAATCAGTAACAATTGTGGAGTCAATTTCAATATATTCAATATTTCTTATGTGACTTCTATATCCTTCTTTGGGTATTTTAATCACATATTCTTTTTTATTTTTATTTGTAAGATAAGAATCTCTTAACCAGGGATTAAAATACTTTAGAATTTTATAATTAATGGAGTATTTCTTTGCAAAATCTGCAAAATCAGTAATTGCAGAATCAATTCTTACTTCATAAGTTGGAATCACATGATACATATCATCCTGATTCACATGAAACCCATATTGATCTGGATTTTCAAGAATTAATTTAATTGCGAGAATTCTATATATATACCGTCCTGTTTCTTCATTTAATAATAAATCGTAATATTGATTTTCTTTTTGTCGATTAACTTGTCGTATTAAACCTCTTCTTCCCATATTATAAGATGCTGCAGCCATGGTCCAACTTCCAAATAAATCGTGAGCTGCTTTAAAATATTTGCATGCAGCGATGGTAGATTTCTCAAAATGATATCGTTCATCAATCTCCTCATTAACCTCCAAACCAAAATCTCTGGCAGTTCCTGTTAGGAGTTGCCATATACCAACAGCACCGGATGGTGAAACTGCATTTTTTAAATCGCTCTCAGCTAAAACTAAATATTTAAAATCTTCAGGAATTCCATTATCTTTCAATAATTTTTCTATTTGGGGGAAATATTTATTTGATCGTTTCAAAAATAATAATGTTTGTGATTGCCAATATGTATTTACAAGCAATTCCTGATCTAAAGATTCTCTAACATCAAAGTGATCAAGAGGCACATCCTCTCCAGCAAATGTTAATTGTTCAGGCAGCGGTATAGAGAAAACTGAATATTTCTTTTGAAAGGCTTGCTGAAAATCATCCGGAGTGGGGTCTTCTTCAGGGCGAGAATTTATAAAGATAAGAAAAGTGATTATTAATCCGATCAATGTTAAGAAAGCATATTTATTTTTCATCTTAAATTTTTAAATTAAAATCTGAAAGATCAATTTATATAATAGAAAAACAATAAAATGTAACAAAGGTTACAAAAATAGATAATTTTTTGAGCTTAAATGTGTGGAATATCAAAATGAATAATTAATTCCTGTATAAATTCCAATCGAATATGGATGAGATTCGACAGAAGAACTTGAATTAATCTCATTTAAATAATATTTAATTGATGGTTCTAAACGTATATTCAATTTATCCATTAAAGGATATTCAATGCCAAAGCCTAAAGTTCCATTATAATTTATGGAATTTACACCATTTGTCTGGCCAACAATTTCCTTATTGCTGCCATATTTAAGTATAACATCATTACCAACAAGAAAATTTGCACCAAATCCTCCAACGAGGTTTATATCAACATTTTTATCAATAAGTTTATATCGCATTAAAACAGGTACTTCAACATATTGGAAATTCTGCTGTATTTCTGCACTTAGATTATTAAATATTGGATCAGACAAATCAACTGTAGCTTTGTTATCCGAATTATTAATGACTCTGGCAGATTTTTCATCTACAATTACATATGGTGAATTAAATGAAACGTTGCCGACTGAATTTGTAATTGAGTAAGAACTAATAAATCTGTCTTTGTATTCTTCATCAACCAGATTGTATGCAGAATTTGAGTAAACCGACATATAATCCATTGACTGACCCATGGTTGTATAATAAACACCAGCTTGAATAGTAAATCTCCCGGGAGTTTTATATTGCAAGTTTAATCCACCCGTATATGACATGATTGGATTTTCAGTACTATTGTAAAAATCTTTACTATAAGTATCACCTCCAGTTTCTGCAATATGTCTGTATGAATACAAGGGAGAAAATTCACCCCCTAAAACCCACTTGTTATTTTTGGTTTCTTTAGTTTCAAATAAATCATTTAAGGTGTATGCAGTATAAATGTCTGGAAGTGTATTCAAATATGATTTAACATTTTGCACCCTATTGTCAATTATTGCAAGTGCAACAATTTCTTCTGAAATAATTATTTTCTTTTGCGTTAATTTTTCCAGATTATCGGTTCTTTTTTCTATCTTACTGTCAGTAAGAATAGCTTCACGAATTGGCAATTCTGCTTTTGTAATTAGTTCGGTGTTTACAACATCTGTTTTAACATCTATACCTGAGGTTATACTCGTTTCAGTACTTACAAGATCTTGTTTCTCACCAACTCCCTGATTATGGATTTCGGTTTCATGAGTGGAATTCAGGAGTGAATTATTTTCAACGATCATTTCGTTTTGATCAATATTATTACTTATCGGGGAAAAATATAAAAAGCCTGATCCAATTATAGCAAAAGCTGCAATTGCCGCAGCAATCTTATAAATTATAATTCGCTTCGCTTTTTGGTTACTATTTAAAGCTAATTCAATATTTTCCCAAACATCTCCAGGAGCCGATTGAGTATAATTTCTCAATTGCTTTTTAAAATACCTATCCATTTGTTCAAAATTCACACCCATCACATCCAATTTACACTAATATTATAATACTGTTTCACTTTTTCTTTCAAAATCTCACGTGCCCGCGACAGGTTAGATTTTGAAGTTCCTTCTTTTATTTTTAATTTTTCACATATCTCTTTATGAGAATATCCTTCTATAGCATAAAGGTTGAAAACCGTTCTGTATTGAGGAGACAAATCTTGAATTAATTTTAGCAAATCCTTTGCCGATAGTTCGCTTAATATATGGTCGTAATGACTGCTGTTTGCATCATATTCGGATTCCATATTAACAGCAAACAAATAATTCTTGTCTCTGAACTTCTCTAATGCTGTATTTACAATTATTCTTCTAATCCAACCTTCGAAAGAACCTTTATTATTAAACTGTTTAAGGTTTACATAAACTTTTATAAACCCATCCTGCAAAATATCTTTAGCTTCATCCTCATTATCGGCGTATCTTAAGCATACACCATACATTTTATCAGCAAAAAGTTGATACAATCTATTTTGTGCTATTCGATTGCCTTTTAAGCAAGCTTTTATAATGTCAGAATAATTATCCAAAAGATATCCCCGTTTTTTCGATGATATACAAATTTATGAATAATTTCACTACAAAAAGCTTGCTAAACTTTTTTTATGCGTTTTATAAAAAGTAGATGTGAAAATGAGTGCATGGGTTGCGTAGAATTGTATAAAAAACAAATAACTTGATTATGTTACGCAACCTTTTTTAATTAACTGGCATCTAAAGGGCATAATTGTTAACAAAAATTAAAAAATGTTAATAATTTTACATAACTTGCTTTTCCAATGTCATTTAAGGCTAAAGTAACTAAGTAAAAAATTAAATTATAAAACCAAACTTGTGAGAATTAACTTAAATTTGATGAACGTGGGTATCAGATCCCAATCTAAAAATGTTCATAAAAAAGATGTAAATATTGGAGTAGTTATAATTTTTATCATAGTTACTCTGTTTTTTTTACTTTCGTTAACTCAAAGTAATTATAGTAAAGAGTTATTCAGTCACAAAACTGAGTTTAGGAAGTAAAGTGAAATAATATTATTCTGTAAACTTTACAGGAAAATGAAAAAGAGGATGACCAGGGTCGCCCTCTTTTTGTTTTATGCTATTTTAAATATTAGATATGTATTACTTCGCCATATGCAGCTGCAGCTGCTTCCATGATAGCTTCTGACATTGTAGGGTGAGGATGAATTGATTTTATGATTTCATGTCCGGTTGTTTCTAATTTTTTAGCAACAACTAATTCTGCAATCATTTCGGTAACATTTGCTCCAATTAAATGTGCTCCTAATAGCTCACCATATTTTTCATCAAATATTAATTTCACAAATCCATCTTTCTCGCCTGCAGCGCTAGCTTTACCCGATGCTGTGAATGGGAATTTACCAACTTTGATTTCAAATCCTGCTTCTTTTGCAGCTATCTCTGTTAAACCTACTGAAGCAACTTCAGGAGATGTGTATGTACATGCAGGAATATTCTTATAATTAATCGGTTCAGGATTTAAACCAGCAATTTTTTCAACACAGATAATTCCTTCGGCTGAAGCAACATGAGCCAATGCAGGTCCATGAACGATATCGCCAATTGCATATATTCCATCCATGTTTGTTTTATAAAAATCATCAACTTTTATCTTCCCTTTTTCTAATTCAACTCCTAAGTCTTCAATTCCAATATTTTCAATATTTGGAGTTACACCTATTGCAGATAATACGATCTCTGCTTCGTGAATTTCTTCCCCTTTTTTAGTTTTAATTGTAACTTTACAAACTTTTCCTGTAGTGTCGACGGATTCAACGGAAGAATCAACCATTACTTTTATACCTGCTTTCTTGAAAGAACGGCCTAATTGTTTTGAAACTTCTTCATCTTCATTCGGAACTATGTTAGGTAAGAATTCTACTAAGGTAACATCTGTTCCAATGGCATTATAAAAATTTGCGAATTCACTTCCAATTGCTCCTGATCCAACGACAATCATAGATTTTGGCTGTTTTGGCAAGGTCATCGCTTCGCGATAACCAATTATTTTTTTACCGTCTTGTTTTAAATTTGGAAGCTCTTTTGATCGTGCACCTGTAGCCAGAATAATATGTTTAGCTTCAATATCTTGTTTTTTTCCTTCAGCATCGGTTACTTCAACTGTTTTATTATTTTTTAATTTACCAAATCCCTGAATATGATCAATTTTATTTTTTTTGAAAAGGAACTGTATTCCTTTACTCATTCCATCAGCAACACCACGACTGCGTTGAATCATTTTTTCAAAATCGGCTTTTGCTTCACCTTCGATACTCACTCCATAATCAGCTGCATGTTTTACATAATTGAAAACCTGCCCACTTTTAAGTAATGATTTTGTTGGTATACATCCCCAATTTAAACAAATTCCTCCTAATTCAGATTTTTCAACAACACCCACTTTCATTCCCAATTGTGATGCTCTGATTGCGGCTACATAACCTCCTGGTCCGCTACCTATTATAATTAAATCGTAAGTCATTTTTTATTGATTTTTGAAATTAAAATGTATATTAAAACTTATGCGAAATTATGCCTTATTTCTTTTATATTAAAATTTTTTAAACCTTCTGTTTATTCAGCCTGAATTTCCTTTTTGATAATTGAAATCCCTTTGCTAAAATAAAAATCACTACTAAAGAAAAAATTATTGATGCTCCCGATGGAATATTAATCTTATATGAAATAACTAATCCGAGAAAAGCACCAATAAGACCTATAACAATTGAAATAATGATAATGTTTTTAAAATCTTTCGTAAATAAATTTGCAATAGATTGTGGTATTGTTAATAAAGAAATTACTAAAATTATACCTACAACCTTTATATTAAGCACTATAGTTAATGCAACTAAGCTTATAAGAACATAATTAATTAAATTTACAGCAATTTTATGTGTTTTTGCGAACTCCTGATCGTATGAAATAAAGAGAATTAGTCGATAAAAAGCGGTGAACACAACAATTAAAATCAGGCATAGAGCTAACATTAATAGTATATCAAGAGTTGAAACAGTTAAGATACTCCCAAATAAATATGACATTAAATTTGGAGCATAACCAGGTGTTAGAAAGATGAACATAATGCCCAGAGCCATTCCAAATGACCATAAAATCCCAATTACAGAATCTTCACGTATTTCAGATCTTTTCGAAACAAACTCTATTCCTAAAGCCGAAAGCACACCAAAAATCGCTGCCGAAATAATGGGGTTAAATCCTAAGAAGTAACCAATTCCAATACCTCCAAAAGAAGCATGTGTAATTCCTCCGCTTAAAAAAACCATGCGACGTGTAACAATATAAGTTCCAATAATTCCGCAGCTAATACTTGCCAGGATACCTGCCAATAATGAGTTTGTAATAAATTTGTATTGTAAAAGTTCTGAGATCATTTAATGATTATGTTTTTTTAATACGGTATGTGGCACTTCGCCATGAGTTATTAATTTAATTGGACAATTATATGATGCCAACTGCTCTTCAGAAATAATATTTGATCTGTGATAATGTAAACTTCGATTAACACAAGCTATGGTTTTAACATAACTGGATATAGTTCCAACATCATGTGTAACCATAATTATTGCCATTTCTTTATTCAGTTCATTCAAAATCTCATACAACTCCCCTTCGAACTGATTATCAACAAAAGTAATGGGTTCGTCGAGAATTAATAATCGTGGTGATGAAACAATAGCTCTGGCTAATAAAACTTTTTGCATTTGTCCACCCGAAAGTTCACCAATAGGAATATTTTTCAGATCGCAAATCCCAATCCGTTGTAATGTTTCTTCGGCTTTTTGTTTATCAAACTTAGAGTGTTTTATTAAAATGCGAGAGCTATATATCAGACCAGATAAGACGACATCTTTTACTGTTATAGGGAATTGTTTATCAATTTTATTTTGTTGAGGTAAATATCCAATTCTGTTATTGCGAACCGAACTTAGATCGTCGCAAAACTTTACTGTACCTTTAATTGGTTTAATAAGTCCTAATATAACATTTAAAAGTGTAGTTTTTCCACCACCGTTCGGACCAATAACACCAATAAAATCATCATCAAAAATATCAAATGAAACATCCTTTAAAATAACTTCGTCGTTATATCCTGCGAAAACAGATTGAATTTCAACTATTTTACTCATTAATTTGAATATGATTTTACTATTTCCTGGGCTATAAATTTAATACTTTCAATCCAATCCTCAGATAAGGGGTCAATCTGAATAACTCTGCCATTAATTTCTTTGGCAATTACTTCAGCATTATGTGTACTAAATTGCTTTTGAACAAACACAACTTTGATATTATCCTTTTTTGCGAGTTCAATAACCTCTTGAATATTTGAAGGAGTTGGCTCTTTCCCATCAATCTCTATGGATATTTGCTCTAAACCATAATCACGGGCAAAATAACTTAAAGCAGGATGAAAAACTAAAAATTTTCTTCCCTGAGAAGCTTGCAAATTCTTATTTAGAAAAGCATCAAGACTATCAATTTCGTTTATAAATGAGATATAATTATTTGTTAATTCAAGTTTCAAATTCGGGTAATTACTTACAAAATACTGGTATAAAAAATCAGCTTGCTTTTTAACTTCCCTGGTTGATGTCCATATATGCGGATCAACACCATGATGGTGATGACCGACATGATCATGTTCATCTTCTTCCTCATCTTCAGGTTCAATCAGATTGGCAGAAAATGACTGATCAATAATCTGCATGTCAGGATTAATATTTTGCAATTTACTCATCCAGGCTTTTTCAAACTCGATATGACCAATTCTGATATAAAGAGATGAAACAGAAAGTTCTTTCATTTGTATTGGAGTAGGTTCATAGGTAACAGGACTAGCACCGGGAGGAATCATGACATTGATCTTAAAATGATCTCCAACGATTTTCTCAACAAAATATCTTTGTGGTAAAATACTTACGGTTATCGTTTTCTTATTTTGCTCCTGACTTTGTTGCTGATTATTGCATGCATTTATTCCCAAAACGACGATCAGCAAAATAATAATTTTTCTCATTCCTATTTTATTTAGAATTGATAAAAATAGCAAAAATAAAAGAAAAAAAGGAATTTAGATATTTCCTTCGCAAATAATTAGAATTTTCAGAACTATGTTTTGTGTAAAATATATAAGTGAAATTTAGCATGAGACAATTTACAATTTGGTTTATTTTCATGATATGATGATCAGGATAAATTCATGCAAAAAAACTAAATGAAATGAACTGTACTTAAATTGTAATGAATTGTAAGAATTAATTCATAAAAAAAGAGTGCAAGAATAATCATGCACCCTCTAACTTTTATAGTTTTTAATATTACCTTAAATCCGCAGACATTCATTTAATCATAGTCAGGGTTTGACTTGAAACTTAAACAATTTATTAAGATGCTATTTACCAGCAAGTTAAGCCCTGACTTGCGAATTTTAGGTATTAATCTAATAGTTCCGCTAATTTAGCACCTAACTCTTCTCCGCGAAGATTCTTAGCAATGATGATTCCATCCTTATCTAACAATACATTATGAGGAATTGAACGTACACCATACAATTTACCTGCTGCAGAATCCCAATATTTCAAATCAGAAACTTGCGGCCAGGTTATTCCATCTTCGTTAATTGCCTGTACCCATGCTTCTTTAGTTTTATCAAATGATACTCCAAAGATTTCGAATCCCTTATCTTTATAAATAGCATAATTAGCTACTAAATTTGGATTTTCCTGACGACAAGGGCTGCACCATGCTGCCCAGAAATCAAGTAAAATATATTTTTCACCAATCATTGAAGAAAGAGGTAATGGATTTCCAGTAGTATCGTTTAAAGTAAAATCAACATAAGGCTGACCAACAGCAACTCGTTTCATAACATCAAGTCGCTCGTTCAAAGTAATCACATATTGCGATTGAGCTAATTCCGGTGCGAAATTTTTAGTTATTGCTTCAAGCTCTTCAACTTCTAAACGATATGACATATATCTTAATGCAATATATGGAGCCAAAACCGTTGAATCTTCTTTAACAAATTTTTCAAGGTATGCATTTTGCTGATCCTCAACACTTGTATATTCATCTTCAATTTCTTTAACTCTAGCGGCATCGCCGGTCATATTTGCTTGAATATATTCATTATAAAGTGCTCTGAATTGCAAATTATAAGCCAATAAATCTTTATTAAAAGTATTGAACCGTGTTGTAAGTTCAGATCCAACTATATTAGCTCCGCTAATACTATCAGCATCTGCTGTAATTGTAATATTCAAATTTTCGAGAAATAATTGAATTCCATCTAAGGTATCAGCAAAAGTAATTACAAAAAATTCAGGCTGATCAACGGTTCCTTTAAATGCAAAAGCTCCATTTGCAATGGATACCGAATCGACAGTTACAAGCTCATCATCAACAACCTTGCTTAATACAGCAGATCCTGAATTCAGACCCTTAATATTTCCTTCAATTTTATATTCTGGTTGTTTTGTGCACGAAAACATTACAGCAACAGCAATAATGCTATAAATAAGTTTTTTCATAAGTATATTTTTAATTTTTAAATAAGCGATAAACATACAAAAAATTCTACATTATTAGAACTTAAGATATCTAAATAATAACAATTAAAACTTTTTAAAGTAGTCCTCAATTAAAATTCGTGAAGCTAAAAATGAGTTCATTTTCCTGTTCACCACTTTTTCTTCAAACATTTTTAGTTTCTCTTTAATTCCTTCCTGATTAAAAAAATGATCATGAAGAGCTTCGTTAATGGATTCGTACATCCAGTATTTTGCCTGATTCATTCTTTGATTTTCAAAAAAGCCTGATTCTTTAATGAGATCAATATATTCAATAATTGTATTCCACACATGATCAATTCCTGCATAACTTGTTGACGAACAAGTAAGTACCCTAGGCGTCCATCCACAATCTGCCGGAGGAAATAAATGCAAAGCATTTTGATATTCTATTTTTGCCAGTTCAGCTTTATTAACATTATCCCCATCAGCTTTTGTTATAGCAATAGCATCTGCCATTTCCATAATTCCACGTTTAATTCCCTGAAGCTCATCTCCTGCTCCTGCAAGCATTAAAAGTAAAAAGAAATCGACCATTGAATGAACAGCAGTTTCTGATTGTCCAACTCCAACAGTTTCTATGAAAATAGTATCAAATCCCGCAGCTTCACAAAGAATAATCGTATGACGGGTTTTCTTTGCAACACCTCCGAGAGAACCCGCTGATGGAGATGGTCTGATAAAAGCATTGGGATCATTAGCTAAATCTTCCATTCTGGTTTTATCACCTAAAATACTTCCTTTTGATATTTCGCTACTCGGATCAACAGCTAATACTGCAATTTTCCGTCCCTGATTTGACAAATATTTGCCAAGAGCTTCAATAAAAGTGCTTTTTCCAACTCCAGGAACACCAGTTATTCCAATTCTTATTGATTTTCGAGCATAAGGGAGGCATTTTTCAACGATTTCGGTAGCAAAAGTATTATGTTCAGGCAAAGAACTTTCAACCAGGGTAATCACCTGACTTAACATTGTTCTATTACCTTCTAAAATTCCAGCAACATATTCATCTAGCGAATGCTGTATTTTTTTCTTTAATCGGAACTTCCGTATAACCTCCGGATTGATTGATTCCGGTTGATCAACACCTTTTTGTACATTTAGTGCCGATTTATGTTCTTTCTTTTTTGGAGAATTTTCTTTTTCCGACATATTCTAATCTTTTATACGAAATTATAATTTCCAAAGATAGAAATAAAAAAACAGGAGAACTTTTATAATTCTCCTATCCAATAAAATGTATTTAAAATATCCTCTTATTCTTCTAATTCTTACTTGTTTTTATTTGCATCTTTATTTTGAGCATTCTCATTTAAAATTTCACCTTTAATTGACAATCTAATTTCGGGATTTTTGGGGTCGTTACTAATAACATAAACTGTTTTTGTTTGAACTCCGGTTCTACTTCCCGGATCAAAAATTGCTTTGAATGAACTGGATTCTCCTGGTTTAATAACTGTTTTTGCCGGAGCAACTGTTGTACATCCACAAGTAGATCTTATTTTTCGAATTACTAAATCACTCTTTCCTTTATTTGTAAATTTAAAATCATGCTCAATTTTATCATTCGATTTTGTCGTTCCAAAATAGAAGCTCTCATCTTCAAATACTATCTTAGGTGCATTAGCTATTTCTTTATCTGTCATTTTCGAGAAATCTTCTTCAATTTTCCCGCTAATCGTTATGTAATCATTATTTCCTGATTCTCCATTAATTATCACATTAACTCTTGATGAAACAAAGCCCCAATCATTTACTTTTGAACCATCATATGTACCAAGAATATACCCTTTTGCTCCCGGTTTCAATACTGACGGTACTACATCGAATTTAAGATAATCAGGCAAATTGCTAAATGTAACTTTCATTTCTGAATTAGATGAATTGTATATTTTAAGTGTATCTTTTTTTATTTGATTACTATATACCTTTATAAAAGCAAAATGATTTGTTTCAAGTCTAAGATCGCCCAGTGTTTTAGGATAATAATCTTCAATTGTTTTTTCTCTGGCTTGCACTTCGCCGGTTATTCTTAAAATATCTTTTCCTTTTGTCGTATTTGTTTCAACAAAAATGCTTTTATTAAAATTTCCCGGACGATTTCGTGGATCATAAACAGCGCTTACAAAACCTTTTTGCCCGGGCATGATTGGTTTTTCGGTCCATGTTGGAGAAGTACAACCACACGAAGCTTTAACGTTATTTATTATTAAAGGAGCGTCACCGGTATTTGTAAACATAAATTTATACTCCACTTTACCATCATCCTCCTTAATTTTTCCAAAATCATGCACTTCTTTTTCAAAAGAAATATTAGCTCCTTTTTGTTGTGCATTTGTAAAACTAAACAGAACAAAAACCGAAATAATACTTAAAAATAATTTTTTCATAACATATAATTTTATTATTACTTTCCCATTTTCAACTCAAAACAAAAATAGCAAAACTTAATAATTTGTGTTAATCGTTAACAAACTTTAACTTTTGATATTATTATATTAAATTCAACCAAAAATATACTTTATTTTTAACACCAAATTTCATATTCCTGATTTGATTAAATATTACCTTATAGTAGCATTCGTTTTTTGCAGCCTTTTTTCTGAGGATACCTTTGGTCAGTTTTATAATGGTCACCAAATGGATTTTGGAAAAAACAGGGTGCAATACAATGAGTTTTACTGGTCGTATTACAGGTATGATAAATTTGATACTTATTTTAATCAGAATGGTGAAGCAATCGCTAAATATACCGGGGAACATGCAAAACAAGGAATTTTAATTCTTGAAGAAAAACTAAATCACACCCTAAATAAACGCTTAACTTTTTTGGTTTATAATAAGTTTTCTGATTTCAGACAAAGTAATATTGGATTAGTTTCCGGGAAAGAAGAATATAACACTGGAGGAATAACTAAAATCAGAAACAATAAAGTTAGTTTATACTTTCAGGGTAATCATCAGGATTATATAGTTCAAATGCGATCGGCAATAGCAGAAGTTATGCTTATGGAAATGCTTTATGGTAACAGGTTAACCGAAAACTTTGCGAACTCAACCATGATCAATCTGCCAGAATGGTATTTAAAAGGACTAAGCTCTTATCTTTCAGAAGAATGGAATTCAGATATTGAAAACAGGGTTAAAGATGGAATAGAAAATAATAGATACGAAAAATTTAACCGTCTTACTGGCGATGAGGCCATTTATGCAGGACATTCGTTTTGGAAATATGTAAATGATTATTACGGAAGCACGGTAATTACGGATATCATTTATTTAACAAGAATTAATAAAGGCGCTAATAGTGCTATATTAAATGTTCTTGGTTTGCCTTTTAAGGATATTACCACGCAATGGCTAGAATATTATACAGATTATTTCAGTGATGAATCAACATATACATACGATTCTATTCCTGATCAAGGAATTATACATAAGAACAAACCATCTGTGTATTATAGCCAGGTAAAAGTAAGTCCAAATGGTGATCAAATTGCTTATGTTAGCAACGAGCTGGGGCAAGTTAAGGTATGGATTTACAATTGCACAGAAGATAAATCGGAAAAGATATTTAAGGATGGCCATAAAATTAAACAGAGAAATGATTTTACCTATCCGGTAATAGATTGGCATCCTTCAGGAAAGTTTCTAACTATAATACTTGAAAAAGAAGGAGGCCTGAAATACTTGCAATATATACTTGAAAAAGATGAAATAACTGAGCGTAATCTGTTGTATTTTGATAAGATTCTTTCTTTTTCGTACTCAGGTGATGGATCAAAAATGGTTTTTTCGGCAGTAAAAGATAGTAAAACAGACATTTATGTTTTCGATATTGCCTCATCAACAAGCGATCAAATAAGCAACGATCTGGCTGATGATTTTAATCCAAGATTTATTGAAAATTCATCTAAAATCATTTTTGCATCTAACAGGATTTCAGATACTTTGCATTCACAAATCATGAATTTCGATCATCAATTTGATTTATTTATATATGATTATCAAAATAAAAACCCTTTGTTATCAAGGTTAACAAGTAGTCTGCACCAGAATGAGATATACCCTTTTGAAAAAACCAATCAAGAATATTATTATTTAAATGATAAGAACGGTATCAACAATTTGTATTATGGAAAATACGATAGTACAATTAGTTTTATTGATACAAGCATACACTACAGGTATTATTTAAATGAAAAACCATTAAGCAATTTTTCGAGAAATATTAATGAGCATCATTTAAGCAGGAATAAGATTGATTATTCGTATATTAATTTTAATAATGGTATATACTCAATAAATAAAGGGTTATTAAATAAGGATTATTTTGATAAGGATTTAGAATTAAAAGAAACCAACTATCGCAAATTGCTAAATGCTGAGTTCCTTAAAAATGACAGTATAAATACGGTTGGTGAAAACTTAAATTATCGAAATGATTCAATAAAAATATTCTCAAAAGAAGATAACTATGTTGATGTAAATCATTATGTTTTCGAAATTGAAAAGCCATACTTTAGTTACAAATTTGATCATATAAAACCAGATTCTTCAAAAACATTAAAGTCTATTCCTAAAATTCAGATTTATCAACGTACTTTTTTTACCGATCATGTTGTTAGCCAAGTTGATTTCAGCTTCCTGAACTCCACTTATCAGGCATTTACAGGAGGAGCAGTTTATTTTAATCCCGGTTTTAATGCTTTATTTAAAATTGGAGCTTATGATTTGTTAGAAGATTATAAGATTATTGCAGGTGTCAGATTTTCTGCTGATTTTAATAGTAACGAGTATTTAGTTAGTTTAGAAAATTTAAAAAGAAAAATTGACGAACAATACATCTATCACCGTCAAAGTTTTGAGAATGTAACTGAGAATTTCATTTCAAGAACCTTAACTAATAAATTAATGTACCTCAGAACTATCCCATTTAGTCAGATTACTGCATTAAAAGGTACTCTAATTTTAAGGCACGACAGGCAAACCTATTTGTCAATTGACAGAAACAGCTTACAAGCACCCGATATTCATAAGGTATGGGCAGGAATAAAATTCGATTACATTTTTGATAATACCATTAGTAAAGGCATTAATTTATATCATGGTACCCGATATAAAATATTTGGAGAATATTACAATCAGGTTAATAAATCAAAAACTGATTTATTTGTTTTAGGAGCTGATTTCAGGCATTACCAAAAAATTCATCGCGATTTGATTTTTGCCTCCCGCTTTGCTGCAAGCACTTCTTTTGGAAATAACAAGCTAATATATTACCTCGGGGGAGTCGACAATTGGACTAATTTTTCACAAAATACTCCGACTTTCATTCCTTTAAATGAAATACCAATTAACGAAAATGAAGATTATGCTTATCAGGCTGTTGCAACTAATCTTCGGGGTTTCCCTCAAAATATTCGAAACGGAAACAGCTTTGCATTGATAAATACCGAACTTCGTTTACCTGTAGTTAAATATTTTTCAAATTATCCGCTTAATTCATCATTTTGGTCTAACTTACAGCTTGTTGGTTTCTTTGATATAGGAACAGCCTGGAGTGGATGGACCCCATATTCCGATGAAAATGCTTATGGTAAAGATGTTATTGAACGCGGCCCGATAATAATCACGTTAGATACAGAACGGGATCCAATTGTTGCCGGGTATGGATTTGGTGTAAGAGCAATGTTATTTGGATATTTTGCACGCTTTGACTGGGCATGGGGAATTGAAAATCAGCAAATAACACAGCGAATTTTCTATTTTTCATTAAGTTTAGATTTTTAAAACAACTATTATGAGCATAAACGAAATTATCTTACTTATAGTGATCGGATTTTTTGCTGGTATTGTAGGAGGATCGCTAGGTTTAGGGGGTGGGATAATTATTGTACCTGCATTGGTATTTCTTTTAGGTTTTACGCAACACGAAGCTCAGGGTACAAGTCTTGCTGTACTTCTTTTCCCTGTAGGAATACTTGCAGTAATTAACTATACAAAGCATGGATATGTTAATTTTAAATTTGCTGCCATTTTGATTGTAGCCTTCTTATTAGGCAGTTATCTGGGTTCGGAAATTTCAGTACATTTACCTGATAAAATTCTTAAAAAGGTTTTTGGATTTTTTTTATTGCTTGTATCACTCAAAATAATATTTAATAAGTGATGGATTTAAAAAACAGAATTAATGAATTAGTAGAAAAATACTACGATCAGGTTGTAGATATAAGGAGGTATTTACATCAAAATCCTGAGTTGTCGTTTCAAGAGCATAATACATCAAAATACATAACATCACTTTTATATTCGTGGGATCTTAACTATAGAACCGGAATTGCAAACACAGGTATTGAATGTATTTTGGAAGGGAAAAATCCAACTAAACGAGTTATTGCATTAAGAGCCGATATGGATGCTTTGCCAGTTTACGAGGAAAATGACATTCCATATAAATCAAGAAACAATGGTGTTATGCATGCATGCGGACATGATGCACATACAGCATCATTACTTGGAACTATACTTATTTTAAAAGATTTAAAAGATCAATTTGAAGGTAGCATTAAATTCATTTTTCAGCCGGCCGAAGAAAAGCTTCCGGGCGGAGCAAAACAAATGATTGAAGAAGGCATATTAGAAAATCCTGCTCCCGAATTTATTTTAGGTCAACATGTTTATCCTGAATTAACTACTGGAAAAGTAGGATTCAAAAAAGGGATTTATATGGCCTCAGCAGATGAGCTTTACTTTACAATTAAAGGTAAAGGTGGACATGGCGCAATGCCCGAAAAAATTACAAATACGGTATTAATAGCTTCTCAACTAATTATTGCTTTACAAGAAATACCTAAAAAATTCGCACCTGAAAATATTCCTGCCGTACTTACTATTGGTAAAGTAATAGCCAATGGCGCAACGAATATAATTCCTAACGAAGTATACATGGAAGGAACGTTCAGAACCATGAACGAAGAATGGCGAGAGAAAGCTCATCAGAAAATAACTGAGATCTCAAGGACAATTGCTGAAAAACAAGGTGCCAGTGTTGATGTAAATATAAAAAAGGGTTATCCGGTTTTAATTAATGATGATTTTGCAACAGAAAAAGCCATTCAATATGCACAAGAATATCTTGGAAAAGAAAATGTAATTGATCTGGATTTAAGAATGACAGCGGAAGATTTTGCTTATTATTCTCAGAAGATACCCGCTACATTTTACAGACTGGGAACTTCAAACAGTAATGAAACATCAAATGCTTTGCATTCTTCTAATTTTAATATTGATGAAAAATCCTTAAAAACCGGAATAGGAACCATGGCTTACGTTTCAATTAAATACATGAATAGTTAAACACGTTACAGCTCGAATCAAATTTGCTAAACACGTTATTTAGAATTATTCTAAATTAATCGAAAAATATCATTTAATAGGTTAATTGTTTTTCAATTTAAATTAAGGAAATAATTTTGTAGTGAATAAAAAAATTTAAACTAAAAATAAAAAATCATGGCTTACGTAATAAATGATGATTGTACAGCTTGTGGCACTTGTATTGACGAATGCCCAGTTGAAGCAATAAGTGAAGGTGATATCTATAAAATTGATCCTGAAACTTGCACTGACTGTGGTGCTTGCGCAGATGTTTGCCCAGTTGAGGCTATTCATCCAGAATAATGTAAAAGCTTGAAAAAATACACCCGCTTACTTAAGCGGGTTTTTTTATTTCATATCTTGATCTTTTATTCTGAAATTATATAACTAATTTATTCTTAAATTCGTAGCCAGAAAATTAACCAAACTTAAATTTATAAATATGTCTTTAGTTGAAGAATTTGATAAAAGAGGAAACTGGTTTTTCAAATACCGAAGTTATTTGCCGGTAATCCTTTATCCACTAGCTACAATTGCACTTATTGCTGAGTTTAAACAAGACATAAAATTACCTGAATTAACATGGTCAATACTATGTTTAGCAATATCACTTCTAGGTCTTTTTGTGAGAATTTTAGTAATTGGATTTACACCTAAAGGAACATCAGGACGTAACACAGAAAAACAAGTTGCCGAAACCGTTAATACAAAAGGGATTTATTCTGTAGTTAGACACCCTCTTTATTTGGGTAACTTCTTAATGTGGTTAGGAATAATTCTGTATGTTAATAATATGTGGTTTGCAATTGCTACAGTTCTTTTATTCTGGTTATATTATGAAAGAATAATGTTTGCTGAGGAGCAATTTCTAAAAGGGAAATTTGGTGATCAATACCAAAAATGGTCAATGACTGCACCTCCATTCTTCCCAAAATTAAACGGATGGCAAAAAGCCGATTTAGAATTCTCCTTTAAAAATGTGTTGAAACGAGAATACAATGGATTATTTGCAGTAGGAATATCTTTTGCATACTTAAATGTTCTTAAAAACTATTTGGCAACCAAAACATTTATGATAACTGATTTCTGGTTATATACGCTAATTATTACATTTCTGATTTTTATAGTACTTAGAACTCTAAAGAAGTCAACACGGGTATTACACGTTGATGGAAGATAAATAAATAAGAAAAAGAGGCTGGCAAAAT
>KB228775.1_pt107 | contig 18752 bp, 21 predicted proteins | sample 524768 | NCBI WGS metagenome assembly AMQJ01 (sample SAMN00998488, study PRJNA167727) | sediment metagenome | isolation source: subsurface aquifer sediment | place: USA: Rifle, Colorado | collected Aug-2009
CAAGGTTTCTTTGTAGTTTATAATCGCATTTCTGATTAGCTCGCTTCTTGAAGTGCCGAATATCGTCGCCATTTCATTTAGCATCTTAAAAAAATTATCATCTGCTTTAAGTGTTATCGTATGCATAAATACTCCTTTTAAGTATTATATAAATATTACTCTTTGTGTTACCTTTAAGCCTTGCACTGCTTCTATGGTTTTTCCCAGACCTACTTCATCCGCTATCAAAATACGGTTGTTTTGGGAGTTTAAAAAAATATTTTCTTTTAGCTCTTTGAGCGAAGAGCTTTTTTGTTGTGACTCAAAAAACTCTATGTCGCTTCTAAGAACATTTACATATTCACCCTCTAGCAGTATCTCACAGTATGCGTCAAACTCGTTGATGATGATAGTGTTTTGGTTGGTGGGTTTGTAGATGGCTTTTTTCATATAAAAATCTCATTTTTGTGATTAAAAATTAATAATAAGTATTAAACCATTTTTTAACTTATTTATTTATTCAATAGGCAATTTTAGTTTAAATAAATTTTAATAATAGAATCTTATACTTATGCCAGAAAGTAAATTTTAAATAAGTGAGGATACCACGATGATAGAATTACCAAAACTGCCTTTTGAAGAAAATGCACTTGTCCCGTTTCTCTCAGCAGAAACTATGCAGTACCACTATGGCAAACATCATGCTACTTATGTCAACAAATTGAACGAACTTATCAAAGGAACTGAGTTTGACAAAATGTCTCTCTCTTCAATTATCCGTGACTCGGATGGAACTATTTTTAATAACGCTGCACAGGTGTTTAATCACACTTTTTACTGGAATAGCCTTAGTAGTTCAAAATCTGCTCCAAGCGGTAAACTTTTATTTAAAATAAATAATGATTTCGGCTCTGTAGAGAAGCTGAAAGAGGAGTTTATAAAAGCAGGAACAACACTTTTTGGTTCAGGATGGGTGTGGCTTGTTAGAGAACCAAAAGGAAAATTGGCAGTTAAACAAACAAGTAATGCCCAGACTCCTCTTTCTTCAAATCTTATACCTCTGTTTGTGTGCGACGTATGGGAGCATGCGTACTACATCGACTACAGGAACTTGCGTCCAAAATATCTCGAAGAGTTTTGGAATCACATTAATTGGGATTTTGCAAGAGAAGCGTTTGACAAGACTGATAATGAAATTTTTGTCGGTACGGAGCCTTGCAATGATATTCACGATCCTTTTTGTGCGATAATGGATGAACTTCAAAATCAAAACAGAGTGATGAGTTGAAAATAGAGTAAAGGCTTAAAATGCAACAACATGAGAGTTTAAAAGAGCATTATAGATTTACAAAAGAGGAAGCTCTGATCTTAGAGGCTCTTCAGCCTAGGATGAAAGAGCTTGCGGATGATTTTATAGATGGGTTTTATGACTATATATGGGGGTTTGGAACAACCGCAAAATTTCTTAAAAATCAAGAAATAATCGATTACCACCGCAAAAAAGTAAAAGAGTGGTTTATAAATCTTTTTTCCGGAAAGTATGATTTGGAGTATTTTACATACCTATACAAAATAGGAGAAACGCATGTTAGTATCGGTCTTCCTACGCACTTTGTAAACTCTGCGTTTACATTTGTGAGGACTTTTATACTTAAAAGCATGGAAGAGCGTTCTGAGGATAAAACACAATATATAGCACAGATCAGTGCGATTGAGAAAATCATAGATATGAATCTTGATGTTCTTACAAGTTCATACAGAGAAGAGGAACTTGGAAATTTTTTATCTCTGTCTAAATTTGAAAAAACGATTCTATTGGGGCTAAAGAAGTTCAACTCATATATAAACTTTTTTTTAGCCGGCTCTTTGGCTTTGGTGGCCTTTTTTGCCATAGGTCTTTTTGTATATGATATCTATCTGCTCTTTTTCTCAGATATAGGGATAGAGAAGGGGATTTTAACGGTTCTTGGAAGTTTGCTTGTTTTATGGGCGGCAATAGAGCTTATTCATGAAGAGATAAACCACCTTCAAGGCAGAGGATTTGCCATTGGAGCTTTTATCATGCTTGCTATGGCGGCACTTATCAGGAAGGTGCTTATCTACTCGCTATCATCTGAAAAAGGAAATGATCTTTTGGTTATCGGAACTGTTATCGTTGGATTGGCGGTCGCATACTGGCTTGTAAACGTAAAAAACAGGGTAACGCTTTAGTACCAGTATGTCGGGTAGTGTCTTTTTGAGTTATTTGATATATTGTTTACGACAAGAGCGATAAGAAGCATCATTGTTACACCAAGGGCTATCGGTGAAAGCGGATAGATCCAGCCAAGAGACTGGATTTTCTCGCTTCCTATAACATAAATAAGAGCCGTAGCACCTCCCGGGGGATGCATGGTGATAGTTAAATGCATTACTAAAACGGAGAGTGCGACGCTAAATGCACACAGAAGTTCTAAGCTCAGCAAATTTCCAAAATTTTTTACTAAAAATACTGAAACGATAGCAGAAAAAAGATGTCCTCCTATCAGGTTTCTAGGCTGAGAAAAAGGGACTTCCGGTGCTCCATATATTAAAACAGCAGAAGCGCCGAAAGATCCTAAGAGAAAAAAACTGTCTTGTGTTGAAAATGAGTTGCTAAAAATTGACATGACATAGATGCCGACGAATGATCCTATAACTGACCAGAAGATTTTGCCTGCAGGTTTTCTGGAAGGTCGTACACCTTTTGGCATCATTCTTTGAAGGTATCTCTTTGTCAATTAACACCTCCTCATAACTTTTTTGTTATGATAGGAGTGTTTTTAGTGATTTGAGTTGATGTATATCAATTTGGTTCGTTGTGGTATATAAAAGGCTCATTTTTTGCATCTTTGAGCTTAGATCTTCCTTCAAGTGAAGCTTTAAATGCAGCTCCCAAAACTTGACACTCCAGAGCTTCTTTTGTTAGAACTATATCCGTAAGAGGATCTATAATTATTTTGTTTAAAGCAGTGATTGTAAGTTTTGGATAAGATTTTTTTACTAAAACAATATCGCTTTTTTCTTCAATTTCTCCCTCTTTTAGCACTCTTGCATACCATCCGCTCAAGCCGTTACTGTAGATAACAGTTGTCATCTGCTTTGTTCTTGTATTTGCGGAGAGTTTCCAGCAAGGTTGTCTGGGTTGAGAGATTTGAACTTCTACATCGCCAATTTTTAAAATATCACCAACGCATATATCGCTCTCATCTATACCCTCAACAACTATATTTTCCCCATAATGAGCGACTTCATCATACTTAAAATCACTACTGCTTAACTCATTCAATTTTTTATATGTATTTGTTGAAAAAAAGAGTACGGCTTTTGTCTCTCCGCCGTGATGGAGCGTGTCAGCCTGCTCATCATCTTTAAATCCTGTTTTTGTAAGATAAGCCTTAGCAACCGGATACTTTTTTATACCCGATAAAAAATGAGGATTATTTTTGCTAAGAGAATCATTTGAAACAACTTTACCGACTTTTACAAAAAGCACTTTCCCGATAATTTTATTCATTTAGTGTTTCCTAATATTGTTTAATATCTCGTCTCTAATTTCATCAATACTTTTTTTTGCATCAATGGTGATTAACTCTATATTTAGCAGGTTTGCCGCTTCTATAATAGCTTTTTGTATGTTTAGCAGATACGCACTTCCCCTAAGTTCAATTCCGTCTAATTTTTTTTGTGAGAGTCTAAACTCAAGTTCCTCTTTTGTAAGATAGAGAAGAAAAACTTTTTGCGGATATATACCGTTTGTAGCAAAATGATTAAGAGAGACCAAATCTTTTTCCTCTATCTCTCCCTGAACAAGGGCATAAGCTATACCGCTTATGGCACTTCTGTCGGAAATGATAAGTTTATCTCTGTTTGGCTCAATCACCTCTTTTACATGTTCGGCACGATCAGCCAAAAAGAGCAGAAATTCAGCCTTTTTACTTTTTGCTTTTGTGCTTAAAACTATCTCTCTTATCTCTTTTCCGACTTCAGTACCACCGGGTTCTTTTGTGATGATGGCATACGGGAAGTGCTCTTTTAGTTTACTTATCTGTGTGCTTTTGCCGGCAGTATCGATTCCCTCTATTGTAATGTACATGATTTCATACTCTCAATGATTCTTTGAACCTCTTTTGGGACAAGATGTTCAGTTTTTGAATTAAATTTTAGAAGATTTCTTACGATGGATGAGCTGATAAATGCATGTTGGAGTTTTGGCATGAGATATACCGTCTCAATAGTGTCATCAAGAGAGTTGTTAAGGTATCCCAACTGGAGTTCATACTCAAAGTCGCTTACTGCTCTAAGACCTCGAATCAAAACCGTTGCATTATGTTCTGAAGCCAGCTCGACTGTAAGATTGTTAAACCCTAAAACTGTTACATTTTTTAGATTTTTTACGGACTCTTTTACCATGTTGATTCTCTCTTGAAGCGTAAACATCGGTTTTTTATCCTCAGAGATTGCAACGGCTACTATTACCTCATCAAAAAGATTGAGTGCTCTCTCAATTATGTCAAAATGTCCGTTTGTAATCGGGTCAAAAGTCCCAGGATAGAGTGCTATTTTTTTCATTATTCCCATCTTTTATAAAGGTTGTTTTCTATGCCAAGCAGATCAAACCATTTGCCTATGATAAAATTTTCCATTTCATCAAGTGTTTGCTGCTCTGAATAGTATGCCATGACGGGAGGAGCGATGATGATGCCTAAAGCTGCTAATTTATGCATATTTTCAAGTGCAATTGCAGAAAAAGGCATCTCTCTTGGAGCTAAAATAAGCTTCTTATGCTCTTTTATCATGACGCTTGCACATCTTGTAACCAGATTGTCGGCAATGCCGCATGCTATTTTTGCAAGTGTATTCATGCTGCACGGTGCGATAATCATAGCCTCCACTCCAAATGAGCCTGAAGCTACGCTAGCCGAGATATCATTATTATCATGAAATGTTATATGCATCTCTTTATCTAAAACAACTTCAGAATTTTGCGTCATAATAAAATGTCTATCTATATTTTCCGGAAGTAGTTGTAGAATCTTTAGTCCCAAATTGACACCGCTTGCACCGCTTGATGCTACTACTATTTTTCTGTTTTTCACTCTAGCTCCGCCGCGTTACTGCCAGTAACTCTTGCTTTTAATATTTTTCCGTTATTGTTTTGAACTTTTATTATATCATCTACTTTTGCATCTTGAAGTGCTTTTGCGCTAAATATAATGTTCATGCCTTCCTTTGACATGCTCACATTGATCATGGCATTTCTTTTGACGACATCCAACGACTCGATATCGTTAAGTGTTAAAATAGTATCTTTTGGGATGTGCCTCTTAGCCTGAAGTGTAGTTTTATCTATGTTTTGAATCGGTTTTGCTCTAAATCTATCTAAAATAATGCTCTTTTTTATATAGTTTAGGGATGAGATTTCAGACTCTTTCTTTATGCTCTCTTTGCTTACGTAAACTATGACATTCGCCCGCACCGAGTAATCAAAAAATATCTTTTTATCATCCTCTGTTTTGATATTTACAACACCGCTTTTTGATAAAAAATCACGACTTCTTATATTTAAAATATAGTTCTTTGGAAGTGTCGTTATGTGACCTCTTGGCTCTACAGAAATATCATGAATATCTATGTCTTCATAGCTTTTTTCATAATACTCTTTGATTTTTAACTTTAGAGGCAACATGTCGACAGGGCTTTTTAAAATGAAGTTTATGTAACTTTTTTTGGTTTTATAGTTTTTATATCCATGTTCGCTTAGAAGTTTTATGAGGTCTTTACCCTTTATCTTTTCTATATGAGAGTTTTTATCGATAGAGAGTATTGTAAAGTCGTTTTTTGTGTCTTTTGTTACAGTAGATGCCTTTACGGTTGTGTCATCAACATAGTAAGTATCTTCGAGTTGTATATCTGCACTTAGACTAAAATATAAAAGCATAAAAATAAGAAGTTTAAAAAGCATTTATGAAGGAGATCCAATCTAAAAAATTTCCTTATTTTAACATATTATGGAATTTTAAATGTGTGTTATACTTTCGGATAAAAAAAAAGAGGATACCACGATGAAAAAAATTCTATCTGCAGTGCTTTTACTTCTACTTTTCGCAGGATGTACAGAGAAAAAAAGTGTTTTGTATATCAATAACCTAGATTTATGCCAAGCACCTATAGCAACGCTTTATTTAAAAGAGATTGATATAAAAAACAGCTCAAAAACGTTTAATATAGCTCCGGATGAGATAAGAGGTGCTCTTATAAATTCACTAAAAGAGACAAACTGTTTCAAAGTGTCTCCGTATAATAGAAATCAATCCGTAACAGATGATAATGAGTATGTACTCAATGCAAAGGTTACTCTGCAGCAAACAGAAGAGGTTGTTGAAAAAAATATCTTTAAAAAAGAGAAAGAAGAGTTGCTTTCAATGGCGATTACACTACATGCAAGCAGTGACGGCAGAAAAGTAAATGCAGGTTCAAAAAGCGAACTTCTTATAGATAAATCAAAAATTTTAGGTTTTAAAAATGAGAGAGATGTAGCAGGCGATACTAAAATAGTACTGCAAAATGCAACTAAAAAAGTCTCCATTGCACTTAGAGACGGGTTTTTAAAACTTCCAAGCAGTGACAATTAATTTTTTTAATTGAACCATATTTGGTAAAATAAAAGATATACCAAGAGTAAAGAGATGTAGCCAAATTTTTTTGGCTACACATTTAGAGTATCATTGAACGCCGTGTTCGTTGAGAATCAACATTTCATGCAAAACAATCCCCCGATAACCTATACTTCTATACCCAAACACAAGCAGTCAATTAACTTCTGATACAGCTTTAGATAGCCTGTTTTACTCAAATGGTTCAATTTTTTATCGTACACAAAGTTTGAAAAATAATAAAATAAATAGTAATATAGCTGTATCTAAAAAAAGGTAGTATTTGTGAAATATTATGAACTGAAATGCATGGCATATATAAAAGTAGATGTAGTCTTTGAGAAAAGTTTTGAGGTTATCTCAAAATATATAAGTTTCTCCATGGCAAGAGGTGGGCTTGAAGAGATTCATAAAAAAGATGGATTTAAGCACTATGCGTTTGGTGGATTTTTACCATTAGAAAAGGATAAAATCTACAAAAAAGGCTCAACCTGCAACTTTACTATCCGCTCACTTGATGAAGTTTTTATAAACACTTTAGCCACTTCCCTGAGACAAAATATAGATAATGGTGATTTTTTAGTTCTCCAAACAGATAAAAAAATAGTAAACCAGTTCTTTATAAGCGAACTCTATAGTGCAACTCCCGTTGTAGTCTCCACAGAAAACGGTGACTTTTGGACTATGGAACGAAGCGGCGACATAATGCAACTCCAAAAACAGCTTCATGACAACCTAGAAAAAAAGTACCAAAGCTTTTTTGGTGAAGAGCTAAAAGCACAGCAAAATTTCATACAACTGCTAGAAATAAAGAACAGAGTGCCTCAAAATATAAGAATCCATAAAGAGGGAAAAAAAGTCACTTTCTTTGGAAATAAATTCAAAATTGTTCCAAACGAAGACGAAGCTTCACAGAAACTTGCGTTTGTTGCCTTAGCATGTGGGGCAGGAGAAAAAAATAGTTACGGTGGCGGATTTGTTATTGGGAGGGAGATGAGATGAAACAAGGAAATTTATTGGATATGACAAATGAAATAGTGGTAAAAAAATTTAGTTCAAAAGATGTATTTTTTAATAATGGAATAGTAAATTTATATCAATTTTTAAAAGAGAGAGATTTTGAGTTTGAGTATGAATTAAATCAGAATGAGCTTGTTTTTAAAATAGATTCACAAAAACAGGATGAAATTTATACACAAATTTTAAATACCTTTTTAAAAGATAACAAAATAGTTTACCAAACAGATAATGATAGATGGTATTTTGACGAAACTAAAATGGATTTTATTTTAGATAAAAAGTTTGATACAAAAGGTGGTCAAAAAAATGACTTGCGAAATGGCGTTTATCTATATAAAAAGATTTCAGAGCTAGGATTATCACGAGAAGAAGTTGAAAGGCTTTATCTTGATTTTTGTGAAAGAACAAATTTTAAACCCGAAAAAGAATCAAATGGAAAATTAAAAGTTCCAAATAAAAAGAATGAAGTTATTGTTGCTATAACACTTGATGAAGGAATTGAAAGATTTAGTAAGTATTTTGTAAGTAACGATATTTTATCTATTGATTCAAAAATACATTCCTTTGAAGATGGACAGGGTTATTTTCATGATATGTTAAATCAGCCAAAAAGTTACAAACTTGATAAATGGAATGCACTCATTTATTGGTTTGGTGGGAGGACAAAAAGGTTTTACAATTTTTCTTATTTTATCTATCCAAATTCGTCCAATTTAGATGCTTTGAATAAGTTTAAAGAATTTTTGCAAATTGGCGATGACAAAATAGAATATAGAGATGAAAAGGGCAAGGTATCAAACACATCTTCAAATATTGATTTCTTTAAAGTGTTAAGTAAAGATGAGATTATAAATAAGCATTTTTATATCTCAAAAAGTGCAGAGGAGTTTGAACTTAAATTTTTTATGTATCTATTTTCTATGATGTATCATATTGAAGAAGAGCATAAAGCTTTTGGAGATGATGATTTAGCTTTTTTATTTGATGAAGATGTTAAAGAATATTCTCAAATTTTATTTGAATTATTACAATATTTGAGTTTTGTTATTTATACTGATGATGGTACATTTAAAACATCATTAAATGAATATACAAGAGCTTATCAGTTAATTCAATTTTTTCAAATATTGAAAGAGAATAATCTATTCAAATATTTAGAAAATGTCTTGATTGCATTTTCATCATCACAAGGAAGTAAGGAGATAAATTTAAATATACAACATTGGTGTCAAAAAATATTAAACTTTTCAAATCTTAGAGAAGAATATTATTTGACAAGTTTTAATATTTTGAAAAAAGAAGATTCTAAAAGTTTTGGGAAAAATCTTTTTGAGTTTGAAAGACTTTATCAACAACATATAATAGGAGAAAAAAATATGAATATTCATGAAGAATCGAAAAAACTAGGTGAGCAAATCGGTGCTTTTTCAGCAAAACAACTTAACTTTCAAGATAAAAAAGGTGATAAGGATTTGTTATTCAAGCTTCGGAACATAAAAAATTCCAAGCAATTAATATCTTTTTTAAAAGATGTTGAATTCACATTTTTAAAAGAGTATCAAAGTGAAAGTGAAAAGAACTATTATTTAAATACAAAAAATATTTTAGAAATAGCATCTGAAATTGATAAAAATTGGGAACTTGTCAGAGATTATATTGCTATCTATGCAATCAATCAATATAAATATGAAATAAATAAAAAAAATACTAAAAAAGGGGAAAAATAATGTTTTTAAATATCGCATATATCACAAAAGTAAATGTAGCATCACTTAACGGCGGAGAAAGTAGTGGTGGAAATGTCACGGTAATGAAAAAGATTTCAAATGCAAACGGTGATGAGTTCGCTTATGTTTCTGGTCAAGCTTTACGACGATACCTAAAAGAGACACTCATGCAACTTGAAGAAAAAATCAGTAGTGTTGATGAAAAAGGGAATCCAACATTTTTAGATAAAGATAAAAATGGCAAGGAAACCTTTCTTGATTTAAATAAAAAAATAGATGCTGATATATTAAATAAAATGTATAAGTCAGTTTGTGACTTAGATTTATTTGGATATATGTTACCACAAGGCGGAAGACGATGGTCTCCTGTAAAAGTTAGTCCTTTAGTTTCATTGTTACCTTATAAAGGGGAATATGATTATCTTACAAGAAAACAAAAAACGGAAGATGAAAGTAAGAAAAGTGGCAATATAGTTCAAGTAGAAATAGATACTTTAAATTTTATGAGAGGTAATATTATGATAAATACTGCTCATGTAGGAAATGAAATCAATGAATACACTTATGAAGTAAAAAAGATATTAAGTGATGAAGAGAAAAATAAACGATTAAATGTATTGCTTGATGCAATCAAATCATTTAATGGTGGAGCTAAACAAGCTAGAAATCTTGAAGATATTGCACCAAAGTTTATTATTATTTCAAAACAAAAAACAGGAAACCCATTTTTACTAAACGCTCTTAGTGTAGATAATAATGACAATATCAATATTGAAAATATCAAAGAAGCTTTGGCAGATAACACGACTGAGCAATATACAATAGGAATAGCAAAAGGAATTTTTGCAAATGAACAAGAGATAAGAGATATATTTCCAAATGTTGTAACTGTTGCACAAGCTATTGAAATGTACAAAAATAGTATAGAAGCTTAAAATGAAAGTTATAAGATTTGAATTAGAGGGGTTATTAAATTCATTTAGAATCCCTTTTTTCAGAACCTATCATAAAACTTTTTTAGCTCCACCAAAAACAACAGTTATAGGAATGCTATGCAATATTTCATTAAAACCGCAAAAAGATTTTTTTGAAATACTGGATAAAGAGCTAATTGATGTGTCAGTTGTGATAGATGAGATTAGTGGCAAAACTAAGGATTTATGGAGTTATAAAACTTTAGAAAAAGGAAATATGGGGAAAAGTGTTATCAGAAGAGATAAGCTCTTTTTATCAAAATACACTATTTATGTTTGCATAAAAGAGCAAACACTTTTTGATGATATTTTTGAATCTCTTAAAAATCCGAAAAATACTCCATCGCTAGGGCTTGATGATGAGCTTGTAATTATCAAAAAAAATGTAAAAGATGTAAGTGAATTTATAAAACCAAACGATACAGATAGGATTAATTCTGTATTTTTAAATAAAGGCTACACCTACAAAGCTTTTATAAAAGAGCAAAATAAACCTATAGAACTGCCGACACCTAATTTGATACCTATTAAATTTATTGCATTTGATAAAAAAGGAAATAGAATCTCAAAAGAGGTTGTTGAAGAATATCCTCAAGTTGAATATATTAATTGTGATATGAAAATTGATGGTGTGGTAAGTTATATGGATGTAGCAAATAACAATAGATTGGTTTTTTATTGATGGATATTTGGGCTAAAAAATTAGAGGATAAGTATCAAACTTTAGAAGAACATACTTTATGGGTTTGTGATGAAGCACTAAAACAAATTGATGATAAAACACTTCAAAAAGTAGCTAATATCTCTGGTTGGAGTACAGAAGAAATCAAAGATTTGATTTTTTTTAGTGCTTACTTTCATGATATGGGTAAAGCAACTATTGAATTTCAAAATACGATTAAAAGTGGTACACAGTCTTATCATGCAATGTATTCGGCAAGTATATTAGAGAGTATTAAAGATTTTGAATTTTTAGAAGATGATATTTATATTAATCTTTTATTGGTAATTGCACTCACTCATCATTCGCTAATGCCTTATACTGCTAATTCATCAAGTTTTGGCTTTTTAAACGAAGCAAAAGATTTTTTTCATAACTATACAACTTTGTATAAAACGGTGTTTAAGAAAGAGTGCAGTTATGCTTTTGATTTTCACATTTCAGATGATATTAAACTTGAAATTGAGAATATAGAAAATGATTTAAAGCTAATTCAACAAACTAATAAACTAAGAGTTTTATATACCTATGTATCAGGTATTTTAAATTTAGCCGATTGGATTGCTAGTGCAAGATTTAGTCAAACTACACCCATAATAACATTTGACTTTATCCTTTCAAAAAAAGATTTTATTACACATTTAACTTTTGATAAGTTGAGAGATTTTCAAGATGAATTAGCAGATTGTACACAAAGTGTTTTAGTTGAGATTCCTACTGGTGAGGGGAAAACAGAGGGTTCATTACTTTGGGCGATTAGCAATATATACAATAAAAATACAAAAATTATTTATACACTGCCAACACAAACTACATCCAATAAACTATATCAAAGAGTTCAAAAGTTTTTTGATAAAAATGAGTGTGGCTTGATTCACTCAAATGCAAAGATATTTTTAGAAAAAGAGTATGAAAGAGATAACGGAGTTGTCGATAAACAGTTTGATAGTAATTTTTTGGTTAGCAAAAGTTTCAATAAACCAGTGACTGTTTCCACGATAGATTCCTTACTCAAATATTTTATCAACATAGGAAGATTCAATATTGCAACTAAAAATTTTTTAAATTCAGTAATTATTATCGATGAAGTACACTCTTATGATTTTAAATTGATGGGATTTTTAAAACGATTTTTAGAGCTTTGTTACGAATATGATGTACGAGTTTGTTTGATGAGTGCATCCATACCAAACAAAATAAAAGAGTTACTCAATATAAAAGATTATCCTGTAATCACTGAAAATAATTTATTTAAGAAAAAAGCAAATGAAATTAGAAAAATGGATTGTGAATTAGACGATGATTTTGATTTTATTTTTGAAAAATTTGAAGAATCAAAAAATATATTAATCATTAGAAATACTGTTAAAAGTGCAACTGATACATATAAATATTTTAAAGATACATTTTCATTGGATGATGAAGAAATTGTACTCTATCATTCAACATTTAAAAAAATGGATAAGCAGAAAAAAGAAGATTTAATTTTTGAAAAATTAGCTTCTAAAAATCCTTTTATTCTCGTCGCAACACAAATTGTAGAAGTTTCACTTGATATTGACTTTGATGTGATGTTTACTGATAATGCTCCAATAGATAGTTTGATTCAAAGATTTGGAAGAGTTAATCGTAAAAAAAATGAAAACAACAAGGGTGAAATTTATATCTATAAATATGCTAAAGCATTTCCATATACAAACTTATATCTTTTAAATTTAACTTTTGATGTTGTTCAAGATGGATATTTTGAGTTGGGAGAGTATGTAAAATGGCTGAATATTGTTTATGACAAACTTTTTGAAATGGATAAAAGCGTTAATAATGAAGTTTCAAGACTATTTGATGAAGCATACAAAAAATATGATGAGACCATAAAAAAATTATCAGGAATAAACAAATCTTCAGATAACTATGATTTAAGAGATATTACCTTTCAAAAAAATGATTATTTACTTTATGATGATTATATGGATGGGCAAACTAAATATGACTACACTATTTCTTTGCCTTACTATCTTGAAAGAAAGTATTTGTACACATCACAGACAGAAACAAACTATGAAGTTCTAAATTTAAAATATTCTTTTGAGGAAGGAATTATATTTGATGATGAAAAGATAGGTTTAAATGAATTGGGAGAATAAACCTGATTAATTATGTTGTAACTTGTGATATTCAGAAGTACAGTTCCGAATCTTCTATGTTTTTTCGGAAGTATGATAGAAAAAGTTATCTCTTTTAGCTAGTAAAAAAGGTTGTGTTGTGAAAAAAATATCAATTAACGGTACGCTCATCTCCTACTATTTCATTTGTAAAACAAAACTATGGCTCCACGCCAACCGTCTAAACCTTGAAGACAACTCTGAAGATGTTCGCATCGGCAAAGTGCTGCATGAGATACAAGAGCAAAAAACAAAAAAAGCTGAGATAAAAATCGACAATGTAAAGATAGATAAGATTACAAAAGAGTATTTGGTTGAGTTTAAAAAGTCAGATTCCGACCCAGAAGCGGTGAAGTGGCAGGTGCTTTTGTATCTTTATAAACTAAAACAAAAAGGGATTGATAGAAAAGGGAAGATTGATTATCATGAAAAAAATCATAACACAAAAACAGAGATTTTAGAGCTTGATGAGCAAAATGAAAAAGAGTTGTTGAGAGTGCTTGAAGCTATAGAAAGTCTCATAAATCTACCAAAACCGCCGGCGTCGAAATTTGAAAATAAGTGTAAAAAATGTGCTTATTATGAATACTGTTTTATCTAGGAGTTAGCATGGCAAAAAATCACACAAGATACATTTTTTCGATGGGAGAACTCAAACGCAAAGACAACTCCATCGCATTTGTGAACGAAAAAGGGAACTTTTATATTCCCATCGAAGACACACGGGAGCTTTACTGCCTAAATGAAGTGAGCTTCAACACAAAGTTTTTAGACTTTATCTCGCGCGCGAGAATCACTCTGCATCTGTTTAACTACCACGGCAACTACAGCGGAACTTTTTACCCAAAAGATACTTACATCAGCGGAGATTTGACCATAAAACAGTCTTATGCTTTTGTGGAGAATCGTTTGGTTATTGCAAAAAGCATCGTTTTAGCCATCTCAAAAAACATTCATGAAGTGCTTTACCACTACTACCGACACGACACAAAAGAGCTCAAACCCTATCTTGACTGGCTCAAAAACGATGTGGTAAAATTTTTGGAAAAAGAGTTAACCATTGAGCAAACGATGTTTATAGAGGGGCAGATTTGGCATAGGTTTTATGACAGTTTTAAGCACTTTTTGCCCGAAGATTTTGTGATGAACAAACGGGTAAAAAGACCGCCTGACAACCCCATAAACGCGCTTGTGAGTTTTGGAAATACGCTACTTTATACAAAAACAATTTCAGCGATTCACCAAACGCACTTAAACCAGTCTATCAGCTTTTTGCACTCACCAAGAGAGGGGCGATTTAGCTTGAGTTTGGATTTGAGCGAGGCATTTAAGCCCATCATAGTTTTTAAAACCATCTTTGATTTGGTGGGGAGAAAACAGCTTCAAGTGGCGAAACATTTTGACAAAGATTTGAATTTTGCACTTTTAAACGAAGCAGGAAAAAAGATATTTATCAATGCTTTTGAGACGAGAATAAACGAAACATTCATGCACCCAAAACTCAAAAGAAAAGTCTCATATAAACAGTGTTTGAAACTAGACGGCTATAAACTTATAAAGCACATTTTAGAAGAGCGTGAGTTTGTTCCGTTTTTGCTCAAAGAGAAACAGTGAAAAAAGATACCATCAACTACAACTATGTTTTTCTGTTTTACGACATAGCAGACGAGTTCAGCGATGTTGGTAAATACAGAGTTGCAAAAGTTTTTAAAATATGCAAAAAGTACCTAAAGCACCATCAAAAATCCATCTTCAGAGGAAGCATAACCCCGTCAAATCAGATAAAACTAGACAGCGAACTTAAAAAAGTGATAGATAAAAATCTGGACTTTATCACCATCATAAAAGTTCTAAACTCAGGAAGTTTTACAGAAAACACAATAGGCACACAAAAAAAAGAAACAGAGTCCATATTTATATAAATTTTCCAGAATTATGTAGCAAACGCACAAGATTTTTTCTGATTTTTGATAGAGATTAATCTAAAGATTTTTATAATACAACTATATCCAAGTAAGCTGCTAACCTTGAGTAAAAACAACACGAAGCAATCAGATACCACCATATAAACAAGTTTAAATACATCACATGTGGTCGGTTCAAGGCGGTGCAAAAGCAAACGGCTTTGTAGTTGCATCGACGTTTAAATACATCACATGTGTCGGTTCAAGTTAGAGAGATTATGGCTTTATTAGGGTCGAGTCCATGTTTAAATACATCACATGTGTCGGTTCAAGGCGAGACGGTATCTACGAAGATGAACACTATCCGGTTTAAATACATCACATGTGTCGGTTCAAGAATATCGATACCGACAATTTGAGCTAATTTTTGGAGTTTAAATACATCACATGTGTCGGTTCAAGATCGAAATGAAATTGAGGTGTACTTGTTTCAGCTTTGTTTAAATACATCACATGTGTCGGTTCAAGTCCCATGCCGCTTGTTGAAGACATATATGCCGATGTTTAAATACATCACATGTGTCGGTTCAAGAGAAGTTGATGAGACTTTGACCGGTGATGAAGATTGTTTAAATACATCACATGTGTCGGTTCAAGGATTCTTTTGTAGAATACGAAAGAGAAGCATACGGGTTTAAATACATCACATGTGTCGGTTCAAGAGAGTTCTTTTGCAGGGCAATAAGCTTCAAACGGCTAGTTTAAATACATCACATGTGTCGGTTCAAGCAAATAGAGTATTCTTTATAACATCTAATAAATCATGTTTAAATACATCACATGTGTCGGTTCAAGGTATCATCTACTATTGTAAGTGTTGTTGCTGCAACGTTTAAATACATCACATGTGTCGGTTCAAGCTCGCCGTTGCACTCGTAGAAGTTTTAGCCTGCCCTAGTTTAAATACATCACATGTGTCGGTTCAAGGTTGATAATGAAACTGACCATGCATGATAGCTATATGTTTAAATACATCACATGTGTCGGTTCAAGAATTGGCATCTGTATTTTTTCAAAAATATCATAAACGTTTAAATACATCACATGTGTCGGTTCAAGTAAATTAACAAATATGTTTAAAATAAATTCTAATGTTTAAATACATCACATGTGTCGGTTCAAGCCACAGCTTTTTCATATTTTGTAAACTTAGAGTTGTTTAAATACATCACATGTGTCGGTTCAAGTTTTGCTAATTTTTTTAGCAAGGTAGGGGGTGGGAGGTTTAAATACATCACATGTGTCGGTTCAAGACAAGCAAGTCTTTTGCGGATTGTGCGGATTTGAGTTTAAATACATCACATGTGTCGGTTCAAGCGGCAACTAAATTAACACACCAGTTGTATGCAAGGGTTTAAATACATCACATGTGTCGGTTCAAGCAAGCTCTTTGTATATTTCATAAGAGACTGTTTGTTGTTTAAATACATCACATGTGTCGGTTCAAGAAAAATTTGCAGATACTCCTGCGGATATCATCTTTTTGTTTAAATACATCACATGTGTCGGTTCAAGTAGCGCATAATACTCTCAAGCAGACTTCCATGCTGGTTTAAATACATCACATGTGTCGGTTCAAGCCCCCTCAACTTACCTTTTTGTTTCCCTTTTGAAAAGTTTAAATACATCACATGTGTCGGTTCAAGTTTCTTTAGTATAATCAGAAACAATAATTACTTTTTGTTTAAATACATCACATGTGTCGGTTCAAGCAGGGTGTGAAATTTATATTTTTTAGATTCGTATTTAGTTTAAATACATCACATGTGTCGGTTCAAGAATATAAAAAATATGACATCAGCAACGCTTCTCTGTTTAAATACATCACATGTGTCGGTTCAAGTTCTTCCGCATCTGTTGTTACGAGCCACAGAAAGAAGTTTAAATACATCACATGTGTCGGTTCAAGGAATCTCCGCAATAACATTCTAAAGTACAAGTACGTTTAAATACATCACATGTGTCGGTTCAAGTTGACTAAATCCCTTGTTGCTTTAGAATTCTTTTCAAGTTTAAATACATCACATGTGTCGGTTCAAGTCGTTCTTCCCATCTTTTAGCTTCTTGAAATTCTAAGTTTAAATACATCACATGTGTCGGTTCAAGGTTTTGAAAGTAGTCATAGAGTTGTAAATTTTTCATCGTTTAAATACATCACATGTGTCGGTTCAAGAAAAGATAAATCTACTTTCTATGATTTATTTACTGGGTTTAAATACATCACATGTGTCGGTTCAAGCACAAAACCTATAGAGTCGACCGTTGTGTATAGCGAGTTTAAATACATCACATGTGTCGGTTCAAGTTTTGCTTGCGGCTGCACGGATGCCCCTGCGGCTTAGTTTAAATACATCACATGTGTCGGTTCAAGGTGTATCTAACTTCTCCATTTATTCGTTTATCGGAGTTTAAATACATCACATGTGTCGGTTCAAGAGCTTGCAAAAACTGCAGATATAAAGACGAAGAAAGATTTAAATACATCACATGTGTAGGTTCAAGTGATAAGCATATAGATACAAAATACTATAAAACAAAGTTTAAATACATCACATGTGTCGGTTCAAGCTAAGTCTAACATATTTTTCATTTTATCCGCATAAGTTTAAATACAGGCACTGACTGATTAGGTATATTAATTGCTTATTATGTTTATGAAATGTAATAAATGTGAATCAACCTATATAGTTAAGTCAGGATTTAAGAAAGTAGCAGAAGGTAAAATACAACGCTACAGATGCCAAGCGTGTAAACACTATTTTACTGGAGTAGAGAAATATCATAGATTAAATGAAGATACAAAAGAGTTAATAGAGCGTATGTACGATGAGAAAGGGGAACAACGTAAAATAGCGAGAGTGTTAAAAGTCACATTGGCGACAGTTCAATATCACTTAAAAAAAAGCTCAACTTAACATTAGAGATTTATAAAGAAAGTATAAACAAGATAACAACTTCATTAAAGTTCAAATATAGCGTAATTGACGAGCTTTTTACCTTTGTAGAGAATAAACACAATAGGTACTATGTATGGGCGGCAATGGCATTCACACAAACAAATAAACCATTTTATTTTTATAGATTAAGTTCAAGAAGAACAGCAGATGAACTGTTTGAATTTAATCTAGACTTGCCAAAAGTAAATTATGTTTTCTGTGATGAAGCATTTGCATATAATAAAATATATGGCTGCAAAGCTATTCAAGAAAAAGGTGCAATGACAAATATTATTGAAAACCTTAATTCACAACTTAGAGATAAAGTCTCATATTTAGTTAGACGCTCCAAAGCTCATGCCAAAAGCGAACTCTGGTTAAACTACAGATTAGCTAGATTTTTCAATAATAAAAATTTAGGTGGCTAATTTGTCAGTACCTCTATTTTATAGACTTTGAATATAGTTGTGCATTTCATCTATATAATCTTTATCGATGGGGGTATAGCTTCCGCTACCATCTCTATATCTATCCACGGCATCGGCTACTCTTTTTTTGGCTTCTTGTGTAGATATGGCAGGGTAACCGTCATCTG
>KB224134.1_pt1 | contig 18685 bp, 14 predicted proteins | sample 524768 | NCBI WGS metagenome assembly AMQJ01 (sample SAMN00998488, study PRJNA167727) | sediment metagenome | isolation source: subsurface aquifer sediment | place: USA: Rifle, Colorado | collected Aug-2009
CCCCATTGATTAGGCAAATGTAAATAAAAAATTGATGAAACAAAAAAAGCCGGTAAAAAACCGGCTAATTCCTAAATTGTATTGAGATTAATTGTCTAAATCAACTTTTAAAACATCTTTAATTGCTTTTTGAAATGAATCTTTAGGCAAAGCTCCTTGAGCCATTTGAGGTTGTCCATCCATAGGTACAAATAATAATGAAGGTATACTTCTAACTCCAAACATACCTGCCAACTCTTGTTGATCTTCAGTATCGACCTTATAGATATTTAATTTACCATCATATTCTTTGGATAATTCTTCAAGAATTGGAGCTACCATTTTACATGGCTGACACCAATCGGCATAAAAGTCAATTAAACATGGTTTGTTGCCTTCGAATTTCCAATCTTTATTTTCTTCAAAATTGAAAACTTTTTCTTTGAATGTTTCTTTTGTTAAATGTTCGAGCATTTCGTTTAAGTTTATTGTGATTAATAATTTATTACTCTTTTTAAAATATCAATATATGAATTTATATAGATATTAACAAACTATATTCCAAACACGAAAAAGGATGCAATAGTTCAGAAAAACTACAAATAATTGTAATTTTGTCATGAATTTATATAAATTGTCATATCTACATATGAAGAAATGTCTTAATGATCCGATTTTTAATATCATATCCCAGGTTGGAGAGCTTGAGAATACTCCGGTTTATGTAATTGGGGGTTTTGTAAGGGATGCTTTATTAAAAAGAACATCAAAAGATATAGATATTGTTGCGTTGGGGAGTGGAATTGAAATAGCTGAAAAAGTTGCAGCAAAATTAGGTCCTAAAATTAATGTGAGCATATTTAAGAATTTTGGAACAGCGATGCTTCGTAGTGGCGATTATGAAATTGAATTTGTTGGTGCCAGAAAAGAATCATACAGACAGAATTCAAGAAAACCCACAGTTGAGGATGGAACGTTAGAGGACGATCAGAATAGGAGAGATTTTACCATAAATGCCCTTGCAATTTCTTTGAATAAAGATAGCTACGGAGAATTAATTGATCCATTTGAAGGGATTAAGGATTTGGAAAACAAGATTATAAAAACACCTCTTGATCCTGACATTACATTTTCAGATGATCCTTTGCGAATGTTTCGGGCTATTCGTTTTGCTTCGCAATTAAATTTTGTGATAGAAAAGAATACATATAAATCAATTTGTAATAATAAAGAAAGAACGAGTATTTTATCCAAAGAACGAATTATCGATGAGCTAAATAAAATTCTCCTATCATCTAAACCTTCTGTTGGACTAAAAGCACTTGAGAATACAGGTTTATTAAATGAGTTTTTTCCCGAGCTTCAGAAATTAAAAGGGGTTGATACGGTTGATGGCAAAATGCATAAGGATAATTTTTACCATACTGTTGAAGTAGTAGATAATTTGAGAGAAAAATCGCATAATTTATGGTTATTATGGGCTGCTCTTTTGCACGATATTGCTAAACCAAAGACTAAAAAATATATCGAAGACATTGGCTGGACATTTCATGGACATGAATTTTCAGGAGCAAAAATGATTCCTTCTATCTTTAAAAGATTAAAATTGCCCTTAAATGAAAAAATGAAATATGTTCAGAAACTTGTACAGTTGCATTTGCGACCAATTGTTTTATCACAAGAAATTGTTACTGATTCTGCAGTTCGAAGATTGCTATTTGATGCAGGCGAAGAAATTGATGATTTAATGCTTTTGTGTGAAGCTGATATAACTTCGAAAAATGAATCTACTGTACAAAAACACCTGAATAATTTCAAAATAGTTCGGGATAAATTAATTGAAATAGAAGAGAAGGATGCTTTACGAAATTTTCAACCACCCATTTCAGGCGAGACCATCATAGAAACATTTAATTTAAAACCATGCAGGACAGTGGGAGATATTAAAAATGCAATAAAAGAAGCGATCCTCGAAGGTGAAATTCATAATGATTACGATGAAGCATATCAATTTATGATCAAAAAAGGCGAGGATTTAGGATTAAAGATAAAAAAGTAGTTGAATATCATGTTTCAGGTTTAACTCCTTTCAGTCGTTGAGCTCGTTTCACTCGGTTCAGGTTTCAGGTTTCAAATTTCAGATTTCAGGTCTGTAAACTTAAATCTTAATCTTAATGCCTTATACCACAAGCCTTACACCATAAATCAATAAAAATATCAGAAATCTGTTTACCTATTAAAGTTCAGGATAAGGTAAGTAGGCAGGTGGTCGCTAAATCCTCCATTGTATTTGTAACCGATAAAGGTTCTTTTGGGCATGTACCCATAATATCCTTCATCAGGTTCCAGTAAAAAATCTGCATTAAAAATATGAATATCATTTAAGGTGGTATAAAACTTATGTTCTTGAGATAAAAGATTTCCTGAAACAATAAACTGATCAAGAACTCCCCATTCGCCCTGATACTTATGAGAGCCTATATTTTTTGATTTATAGAAATAAGATGATAAATTGTATAACTGAATACTATCGATTTGATTAAAATCCTGTGAAGCATTTAATACTTCGTTAATGCTCTTATTATTGGGATAATCATTAAAATCACCTGTAATAATAATGTTCGATTCTGGATTGGAGTTAAATATTGAATCAACTTTAGATTTTAAAACTGATGCCACAAATATTCTTCGGTCTTCTGACTCAAGCTGCCCGCCCCAGCGCGAAGGCCAGTGATTAATAAAAATATTTAATGTATCTGTTTTTTTTACTATTCCTTTTACATATAAGATGTCTCTTGTTTTACTTTCAGGACTATCGGGGAAATTAATCGGTATTGCTTCATAAGATATAGGTTGAAAAAGTTCTTCGCGATATAAAAGTCCAACGTCTATCCCTCTTCGATCTGGCGATTCTTTGTGAATAATTTGATACTCAAATTTAACCAAAGGGGTATTATTAACTAAATCGTTAAGCACCTTTCTGTTTTCAATTTCGCACAAACCAACAATTGCAGGAGGTTCCCAACCACCAACTGCAATTATCACTTTGTATATATTAGTTAGTTTGGAATAATACTTATGATTACTCCAAAACCGATCACCTTCAGGCAAGAATTCTTCATCATTAATTGAGCTGTCATTATAAGTATCAAATAGGTTTTCAACATTATAGAACATTACTTTATAACTGGCATCATTCTGTTGAGAATAACCAAATGTAGTGATCAAAATAAAAATAAGAGATGTGAAGTATTTTTTCATGATTTTTACTGGTTTTCTTTTCTCTCAAATGCACCCAGATCTGGATGTGAATCTGAAATTCTGCTTTCATGGTTTAGATCTAATGGAAACATTAAACCATATTTATCGGCACCTTTATCTTTAGCAACAGACATTGTGTCTAACTCAAAATCGCCATTATAAGGATCTTTAAATTTTGGATCTTCGTATACAATAATATTCTCAAAATTATCAGGATTTGAAGTTGAAAAATTATCATCAACCTTAATAAGCGAATGATCAAATTTGAAATCTAATACACTGATATTGTCATATCTATCAATTAAAATTTCAGTTTCTTTGTTTCCATATATTATACAATTAGCAAATAATGCTTTGCTAATAGGCCTGATCTCAACATTTAAACCTTCGTTATAATAATAGTAATTGTTTAATAGGAGTGATGGAGTTGTTCTTGTTGAATAGCCCCAATAATTGCCAATGGTACAATGATAAAACTCGTAAGTACCTCCAATGGTAAGAGCAACAGCAAATTGTCCGCAATTGGTAATAAGGTTATTATATGCTTCAATAGTTGATCCTTGTGCATAAATACCTGTTGAGGTCATGTTTTCAATTCTTGTATTTGATAATAGGAGAGTTGGTTTTGATATGCTTGCCAGGGTATCAACCTGTATACCAATAATAGCGTTTTTAATTTCACAAAAATTAAAAACATTGTCTTTACTTCCTGCCATTAACCAAATACCGTCCCACTGCCCGGGGATATCTTCGTAATCATTTTCAAGCCTGTCACCCTGAAATACAATAGGTGATTCATATGTTCCGCTTGAAATGATTGTCCCTGCTACATATAATCTTGAATTTTTATGAAAATATAAAATAACTCCGGGTTCAATGGTGAGAACTGAATTTGTATCGACCAGCATTGAATTATATATCAAATATGGTTTATTATTTATCCATGTTTCTGTTCCAACAATCTCGCCGTTAATAAGATTAACATCCTGTCCCCACGCAATAAGATTTATATCCTGCTGCGTATTGTTGAACGAGAAAACAATCGAATCGTTAACAACAAGAGGCAAATCAGAGTTGTTAGGGTCGACAGTAATTTCAACAAAGATATATAAGCTGTCTTTTTCTTTTAACTCAACATTTTCTAATCTGTTTCCGGCATATCCATCAATATTTAATCGGTATGGAGAGTCATCTCCACCTGCTAAATAGATTGAATTAATTTTAAGATTCTTAGCATATGGATTTTTAACTGTAAATCTTTTTGTTGAAGAACCTATTGTTGTAAAAACTGTATCAAAAAGAATTGTATCTTCTGAAAACACAAGTTTTGCGTTAACAGATGTATTAAAATCTTCTTTTTCGCATGAGGCGAAAAGTTGAATCAAAAATCCAATAAAGATCAGATATTTTAATGAAGTGTGCATTTTTAATATTAGAGTTTGGATTGCTAAATAACATAAAATAAACGATATAATCTAGGCTAAATTTTATAGAAGCATAAATTTTTAGTAAAATTGGGAATGTTTTATAATTAATTTTGAAGGTAAGATTTAAATAATTGATTACATTTGTTAATAATTCAAATTCATATATTCCTTTTTTAGCATGCAAGTAGAAAAAGCAACCGCCGGCAATATATTGGAAGTAATGTACTTACTGCAACACTGTATCGAAGATTTCAATAAAAATAGTGTGTATCAATGGAATCATTCATATCCTGATTATTTCAGATTACTTCGAGAGGTTGAGAACAATACTTTATACATTATAAAAAACAAAGGGGTTTGTATAGGCACAATAACATTTGATGAACAGCAGGAGTCTGTTTTTGACACCATTGAATGGAAAAATAAATCGGACAAATATATTGTTATTCACAGGATTGCTGTGTTTCCAACCTGGCAAAAGAAAGGAATAGGAAGGTTGCTAATAGAGTTTGCAGAAAAGCATGCTAAAGATAATGGCTACAAATCGATTAGATTAGACGTTGCCAGTTCAAGTGAGCATTTGATTAAGTTATACGAGAGTATTGGCTATGCTTATACAGGAGATATTCTATACCCAAAACAAAAAGAGCCTTTTAAGTGTCTTGAAAAAGTAATTTAAAAATAAGATGAAATAAGGAGAGGGGTTTTAGAACCCCTCTTTTAGTACTTAAAAGTCCGGGGAGCACCCGGACTTTGAAAAGCAAATTAAAATGAAAAACCAACTATTAATCCTAAACTATAAATAAAATAATGAATATATTAATTAACCTCTAAAAATTTTACCTTGAAGAAATGTTTTTATTTATAGTGTAATCTGCTCTCCATTATAAAAATCTAATATTTTTGTTCTAAATATATACTGATATTTTGCTTGTGCTAAATCAGATTTTGTTTGATTTAATTGATTTTTTGCTGTTTTATATTCTAAAATATCAACTAATCCAACTTCATATTTTTGTTCCGTGTATCTGAATGCTTCTTCCATTGATTCCAACGCTTGCAAATTAGCTTTATAATTATCCATAGCAGCTATTGCCTGTGTTCGAGCTTGTTGAATACTCTTGTATAAATTTTGTTTTTGCAAATCAAGGTTCAACTGTTTGTCAGATAAATTTATTTTAGCTTGACTAATTGAATTTCCTGTTCTCCAATTATTAAATATGGGTATTCTAAGAGCAACATAAACTCCCTGACTTGCATTGTCAGTTATTTGATCAAGATAGGGGTAAGAATCTGAATATGAGCTATATGAATAATAATTATATATATTTTCTCCACTTTCAGTAACTCCAGTAGGCTGAGTTGATAAGCCAGATTGCATTCCTGTAGCCCTATTCGTTAATTCACTATATCTGGAACTGTACTGATATCCGAATGATATAGTTGGACTTATAGCTCCTTTTGAAATCGATAGATTTTTTTGTGAACTTTTTAGCTGTAATTCAGCACTTTTTATTTCAGGAAGAATCTCTACTGCACTACTAAATATTTGATCAGTTTCAGAAATATTTTCTGCTAGAGTTATATCTGGTAATTCAGGGAATACTATCTCAAAGTTTTCTATCTCTTGAAGATTTAGTAATTGAGTAAGGTCTAAATAGGAAATTTTCAAATTGTTTTCTGAATTGGTTAATGCAGCTCTTTCTGTAGCCGCTTGAGCTTCAATTTGTAATAGATCTCCTTTAGCTGCATTACCTATTTCAACTAAGCGTTTGGTTTTTTCTATTTGCTCTAAAGTTACTACTAACTGCTGCTCTGCATTATCTCTTAGCTCTTTATTTAGAAGAATCTGTAAATATGCTGTAGAAACATTCAGAGTAATATCATTCTTAGCTTTTTCAACATTCTCAAGTTGAGCTAGAAAGTCTAATTTAGATTTTTTTATTGTATTAAGTGTTTGCAATCCGTTAAATACTGTAACTTCAGTGTTTAACGACAGATTTCCGCCTTGAAAAGCCTCATTTACATACGAATAAGTTTCGTAATTAATTGCTTTACCTGAATTATAATAATGACTTCCATTTGCATTAACATTTGGAAGAATTTCCATCTTAGATTGAAAATAGTTTCTTTCAGCCGATTCTGCATTTAACTCTTGTCTTTTAACTGTAATGTTATTTTCAATAGCATATTTTATACAGTCTTCAAGATTCCATACTTGTTGTGCATTTGTTGTGGAAGAAAGAAATAGTATTGAAGCAATAATTATTGTTAATCTGATAGATCTCATTTTTTTACTTTATTAAATATTCAACATAAATTCGTTTTCAAATTATCACATATTGTGCCACTTATCTTAAATAACACATAAGCAAGTGTTTAAGTAGAGTTCTGTTTTTTATTTTTTCGTAACGGGTGAACGATTATGAAACAACCCATGTACGATAATGAACAACCAACCATTTTTAATAAAATTAATTATAAAAAACGTTAATTTAAGAATTTGATACGGTAATTTCTTAAATCCATACGATAAAAAAGTCATATAAAAACGCTAAGTTATTAATTTTATTTTAGCACTATCAAAAGTTTAAATAGAGGTATATATGAAAAAGATATTTTATTCAATAAAGGGTAAAATTGTTACATCACATCATTTGGATTTTGGAGTTCTTATTCTTTTTTCAATTGTAACAATAGTTTTTCTAATATCATTTATTCATATCTATTTTTAAAAAGATAGTTACAGCACTTTATTGCTGCATCCTTAGAGGTTTTACATATTAAAATTAGATGAAAACAATTAACATAAGTGTGAATATAAGAAATAATACAGAAACTATAAATTTAGTATTGTTTCAAAAGATATACTCAACACCTTATGGAATTGTAAATCATTGGTCAACAAATAGTAATTCGGAATATAGGTTAGAAGTGATTATTGATGAAGATGATATTTCTGTTAATCCTTCCAAAATTTCTAAATCAATGAATATTATTACAGATGAGTGGGATATTGCAGATCAAATGATGTTGGAGCTTTATGAACAGGAAAATTTTCAAAAGGGAAAAATAAAGAACTCATATTTATAATGACTCAAAAATTTATTAGCCATGTATAAGACTGTTTGGAGTAAATGTCAGAAGTCAGTTTGCCAGTTAAGTTTCTATAGTTCTTCTGGTATAAAATTAATATCTATGACCGGTTTTAAAGTGAATGATCACTTTTTAATTACAGATGATTATTTATTTAAAATTCACAAAGCTGTTAAGGTAAAATTCCGATTTGTTAAATCTGATGGATATACTGAAAGTACATGTATTGAAATTTCGATGAATGAATTAAAGAAAAGAATTATTAAAGGGATAGCTAAAGATAAAACTTCATTTGCAGCAATTAATGTTGATTTTAAAGAATTTAAAAATATACCATCACTTAAACTAAATAAAAATAAAACAATTGAAATAGGTCAGAGTTTGGCTGTACTTGGATATCAATTAGATCAGGATAATCTGGCAATCAAAACAGGGATATTGTCATCTGCCTTTATACATGAAAATGGTTTAAAGTATTTTCAAGTTGATTCAAGCATTAAACAAGGGAACTCAGGGAGTCCGTTAATTAATGCCGAAACAGGAGAGGTTATAGGAATAATTGGTCAAAAACTTGCTACAATAACTCAATCGCACAAGCGAATGAAACAAATAATAAACAACAATTTAGCAATATTGAAAAAATCTCAGGGTAAATTTAATGTTGAAGAAATAGACCCAATTCAAGTTCTCATTGCAAATCAAAATCAGATTAAATATATAACAAATGAAATATATAAGACCGCAACAATGAGTATTGGATATGCATTAGATATCTCATATGTTCACGATCTTTTTGAAGAGTTCATCGATGCTGAAGTTTCGCAATCTTCAATGGAGTTTCAGATTGATGCATAGTTCCTTAATGTAAGATGGTTTAGGTTAAAGAGCTGCTCCTTCCAGGAGTGGCTCTTTTTTTATAATTTTTTTTAGGCTGAACAAAATACATAGTTTTAAATTGAATAACAACCATGTTTTTTTTGTTTGTAAGTTTGTAGCTAAATAAATACACTAAAATTAATTATTATGGAAATAAATGAGATATATTCCTTTGTTAAGGAAATAGAACTATTTAGGGGTTTGGATGAGGATGAATTAAAGACTCTTTCGGAAAATGTTATACAAAAAAAATATCTTAAAGGTGAATTGTTGTTTGAGGAAAATGGTCCAAGAAAAGATATTTTTATAATATATAAAGGAGAAGTAGAACTTTATAAAACGATTCATTTTGGAGCAGAAACCAAACTGTCATATTTTAGTAAAGGTGATTTTTTAGGAGAAGGTTCGTGGGCAAGTGATTCTCCTCATTCAACATCAGCGCGAGCTATCGTTGATACGATTGTTTTTAGTATAAACAACACCTATTTTAATGAAAATGGAGCTTCAACCCTAAAAGTTTTTAGTAACATTGCTCGTGTGATTTCACGCAGGATGAGGCATGCCAACAATAGGATGATCAATGTTGCAGCTCAATATGAATCAGGGCGAACCCGAAAAGAGCACGATCTACTTGGTGATAGAAATGTACCCAACGAATATCTATATGGAATACAAACATTAAGAGCAATAGAGAATTTTAACATTAGCGGAATTACCTTAAATTTTTTCCCGGTAATTATTGAGGCACTTGCAATGGTTAAACTTGCGGCAGCTAAAGCTAATATGGAACTTGGTTTGCTTAATGATTCCTTAGGTAATGCAATTATACATGCTTGTAATGAGATTGTAAATGGGAAATATCATAACCATTTTATTGTTGATATGATTCAGGGCGGAGCAGGAACTTCAACGAATATGAATGCTAACGAGGTTATTGCAAACAGAGCATTAGAAATTTTAGGTTATGAAAGAGGTCAGTATGAATATTGTCATCCAAATAACCATGTTAATTTATCACAATCAACAAATGATGCTTATCCTACATCTGTTAAGATTGCCATAATAAAAAGTAATCAGAAATTAACCTCAGTTTTAAACGATTTAATTAAATCGTTTTATACAAAATCACAAGAATTTGCACATGTAATTAAAATGGGTCGAACACAATTACAAGATGCTGTTCCAATGACCTTGGGGCAATCTTTTGAAGCTTATGCTGTAACCCTTGAAGAGGAAGTAGAACGTTTAGAGCAAAATGTTAATTTATTTTTGGAAATTAACATGGGAGCAACAGCTATTGGTACAGGAATAAATTCGGAACCCGAATATGCAGAAAAAGTTGTAAAGCATTTGAAAGAAATATCGGGATTAAAAGTAGTGAATGCAAAAAATTTAGTTGAGGCTACTCAGGATACAGGTGCATTTGTGATGTATTCGTCAGCATTAAAACGTCTGGCAATAAAATTATCGAAAATATCTAATGATTTAAGGTTATTGTCATCAGGTCCAAGAACAGGTTTAAATGAAATTAATTTACCACCTATGCAACCAGGTTCATCAATAATGCCTGGTAAGGTTAATCCTGTTATTCCGGAAGTGGTAAATCAAATTGCATTTAAGGTAATTGGTAATGATTTGACAGTTACCATGGGTGCTGAGGCTGGTCAATTGGAACTAAATGTAATGGAGCCAGTTATTGTACAAAGTATATTTGAATCGATTGAAATGCTTGTTAATGGTATGAAAACGTTCAAACATAGATGTATTGATGGAATTACTGCTAATGAAAAACGATGTCTTGAAATGGTTCAGAACAGTATTGGTATAGTTACAGCTTTGAATCCGGTTTTGGGTTATGAAACTTGTTCAATGCTAGCGAAGGAGGCACTTGCAAATGATCTAAGTGTTTATAATTTGGTAATAGAAAAAAATCTTTTATCAAAAGAAGAACTTGATGAATTGCTGACTCCTGAGAATATGATAAAACCAAAAAAGATGAAAAAGCAATAAATTATAAAGAGGCTGTCCGAAAAGTCTTAGTGTTTCTTTGTGCCCCCTTCGTGTTACCCAGCCTGCCGGCTGGCAGGTTTGTGGTATAATTATTAAGCTGTTACACAAAGGCTCACAAAGAAGACACAAACCTGTCTGCCGACAGGTAGAGTTACTCAAAGTAAAATTTCCGAATAAAAATATAATATTTAACTTTTCGGACAGCCCCTTTATTCTGTTTCAATATCATCCAGTATTTTTTGAACTTCAATTTCTGTTTGATGAAGTTTCTTTTTACAAAGTTTTATAAGAGTAGAAACACGTTTTACTTGTTCTGATAAAATATCAATATCTTGTTCTTCGTTTTCAATCTGGTGTAATATTTCTTCAATTTCTGAAACAGCCTCGTTATATGATATTTCTTTTTTTGCCATAATTTAGATTTAAATTTTAGTTGAAATTGTAAATTTAAATGTACTTCCCTTATTTATTTCACTTTCTACCCATATTCTTCCATTATGTTTTTCAACAAATTCCCGACATAGAATAAGACCTAATCCGCTGCCTTGTTCTTCTGAAGTGCCGGAAGTTGAATGATGTATGTCAATTCTGAAAAGTTTTTTAATGTTTTCGGGACTAATTCCAACACCATTATCCATAACAGAAAACTCTGTGTATTCGCTAAAATTTTTGCTGCTTATTCTAATAAAGCTATTCGTATGAGAGAATTTTATTGCATTGGAAATTAAATTACGGAATATTGCCGTAATCATATCATTATCAGCATAGATCGTTTTTTTCTCATCAATTTCATTAATAAGATTTATTTCTTTCTTTTTCGCATTCATGCTTAAAAGATTAAAAATCTTGTTGATTACATCAGAGATATTTATTTCTCTGGGTGTAAATAACATTTTTCCACGCTGAGTTCTCGACCAGTGTAGTAAATTTTCTAATAATTCAAGTAAATCGTCGGCAGAACCATAAATTAATTCTAATGATTGCTTTATTTCATTTGAATCAAAATCGTTATAATTTTTTAAAAGATGATAAGTTAAGCCATGTAATGCATTAAATGGGTTCCGAAGGTCGTGTGCAATTATAGAGAAGAATTTATCTTTAGTTGCATTTAATATTTTTAGGTTGTCTTCAGATTCCTTTAGTAATTTATTTGATTGGTCAGCTTCTTTAATTTTTTCCTGCAATAAAATATTTGTTTTTCTTTTTGATAAGAATTGTGTAAAAATCATAATCCCTGAGAATAATGATATTAATGCGATAATAAGAAGTAGATTTCTTACATTCTTTTGTTTTTTAAGCTCAATTGATCTTATTTTATTTTCAGCAGTTAATTCAGAAACTTCATTTTCAATTCTTGATATTTCACTATAACTTTTTTCAAGTTCAAAATTCATCTGGATTTCAGTTATCCTTTGTGAATTCAATTTAGCATTTATTGAATCTTTTACTATGGAATAATTTAAATAGTTTTCCAAAGCGTAATCTTTATTTCCAACTTTATTGTAATAGTTGTATAATTCGAAGTAGGCATTTTTGATTAATTCAAGATTGTCAATATTTTGTCCTGTTTGAAGCGATCTTTTAATATTATTAATACCGGCATCCACAAAACCTTTCTCGAGCTGGATAATCCCTATTTTCCGAAGACTCAGTCCAATTAGGTATTGATCGTTAGTTTTTTGACATAGGATCAATGTTCTTTCAAAATAATCAAGCGCTATATCAGGCATATTTATTCGCAGATAATAATTCCCAATGTCATTTAAAATTTCTCCCACACCTTTAATATCACCAATCTCATCTCTAATTCTATAAGCCTCTTTTAAATTCGTTATTGACTTATCATATTCGCCCAGTTCTAAGTATGTATTTCCAATACTTTTAAATGAGTTTGCAATACTAACTTTATCTCCAACTTCAGTTCTTAAAACCAGTGACTCATTAAAATTAGCTAAAGCTTCAGTATAATTTTTAAGGTTAAGATATGTATTTCCAATAATGTGAAGAGAGTACGATATTTCCTTTTTATTTCCCAGTTTTCGTTTTATTTCAAGAGCGTTTGAATATAATTCCAGAGCCTTTTGAAAGTTTTTAATATCGTCGTAAATAATACCAATATTATTAAGCAGTGATGCTATTTTATCTTGATCATCTAGTTCTTGATGTATTTTTAGTGCTTTCAGATAATTTTCAAGAGCTAAATCATATCTGTTTAACTTTTTATAGATACTACCTATCTGATTAATAGATGATGCTATTAAGGATTTATTTCCAATATTATAATAGTTACTAAGTGACTTTTGTAAATAATTTAAAGATTCCTGATCGTTATTTAGTGTTTTGTAAACAAGTGCAATATTGTTTTGGGTTTGAGCAACACCTAAAACATCATTTATGTTTTCTCGAATTTTTAATGATGACATGTAAAAATCCAATGCATTATCATAATCATTATTTGCCAGATAAATACTTCCAATCGTATTATAAGAATTAGCAATATATTTCCTGTTACCTATAGATGTCCTTAAGTCAAGTGCTTTTAAATTATAATCAAGTGCTTTTTTGAATTCACCAATATCTTTATACACGGTTCCAATGTTTGTTAATACATTTGCTTCGCTTATGGTATCAGTTAATTCTCGGCAAATTTCCAATGATTTATCGTAATAATATAATGAACTATCGTATTGACTATTACTCCAGTAAAGGCTCCCTATATAATTAAGTGTATTGGCAATTTCGTATTGATCAAAAGCCAAATTTGATGCATTTAGAGCTTTCTGATGATAATTAAATGCTTCGCTAAAATGACCTTGTAATTTGAGGATAATTCCTATATTATTATATGCTTCAGCAATTTTATTATTATTCTCTGCTAAATAAAGATTTAATGGTTTTTGATAATAGAAAAGTGCATTATTTAAATTACCCAGCATTTTTTCTGAATGCCCTAATTTGGTATAAATATAAATTTTATTATCAGATGTTTTTTGCTCATAAAAATAGTCTAAGGCTTTTTCATAAAACTCAATCGCCGGCTGAAAGCGGCTCATCTCAAAGTAAACATCGGCAATATATAGGTTTGAAATCGCAATAAGATCATCATCACCTGTTTTTTCTGACAGTTCGAGCGACTTACCTGCATAATTTAGACTTTTGTTTAAATCAACTGAGAAATAAGCACGAGATAATTTTCCTAATAGAGGTATCAATTCTCCTCCTTCAGTAGTCTTTAAAACATTTTCGAGGCTGTCTATAGTTGTTTGATTAGAACATACAGATGTTTTAATACCGAGGTGAAATACAAGAATATATAAAAAAACAAAAAATAAAATTCTCATGCACTAAAGGTATAAATAGAATAGTGATGATGATTATTATGATAAATATTTTTGATACTTTTTTTAATACTTTAATCCTCAGATATTGGAAGAACAAATTTGAAATTGCTTCCTTTACCTAATGTGCTTTCCACAAATAATTCTCCGTTACTCTGACCAATTAACTCTTTACAGAGGATTAATCCAAGACCTGTTCCTGATTCATTTTCAGTTCCCTTAGTAGAATATTCCTGATCTATTCTAAATAATTTATCAATGTTTTCTTCACTAATTCCTTTCCCGTTATCTTTTACTGAAATTGTAATTTTATTATTTGATGTAACTGAAGAAATTTTTATTTCTCCATTCTGATCTGTAAATTTTAATGCATTACTTATTAAATTTCTTAGAACAGTAGATACAACGTGCTTGTCAGCAAAAACGATAGTCCCTTTTAATATTGAATTCTCAATTCTTATATTCTTTTTTTGAATTGAAATATTAAGCAGTGATAAAACATCATCAACGGCTTCATAAAGATTAATTTGTGTGGGCGATAATTTAATACTTCCCAGTTGTGATTTTGACCATTGCAATAAGTTGCCCAAAAGGTTATAAAGATTTTGAGACGATTCATATATTAATCTGGAATATTCGCTAATATTTTCTTTGCTTATTTCATCAATTTGATTGTACAATGCTTCAGAAAATCCCAAAAGAGATTGAAAAGGATTCTTCAGATCATGAGCAATTATTGAGAAAAACTTATCCTTAGTTGCATTTAGCTCTTTCAGGTTATGTTCCGAAATAGTAAGTTTTTTGTTTGTATCTCTTAGCTGATCATTTTTTGATTTTAGCAAACCATTTGTTTTTTTCTTTAATCTAAACTGGCTAAAACTAAGTACAGCCAGGGCGAGGATTAGTATAGAAAATGCTATCCAGTAATTTTTAATATTCTTTTGTCTATTCAGTTCGAGAATATGAATCTGATTATCTTTTTTTAAAAGTTCATTTTCTGTTTCAAGATTATCGGTTTCATATTTGATTTTCATTTCTGTTATACGATTAGAACTTTCAAGGGTAAAAATACTATCTTTCATTTCCGAATATAATTTATAGTATTCGAGTGCCTTCTTGTAATTATTAAGTTCTGAGTATAATTGAGTATAAAGATCGTAGGATTCAGTTAACCACTCTTTTGTATTAATTTGCTTTGATAATTCAATGGCAAGGTTTAAGCTGTTTTGTGATTTAACATAATCCTTCTGATGCAAAAAAAGCTTTGCCAGATTGTTATAATTGTTTGCCAAGCTATATATATCATTACTTTCTCTAGCTATATCAGCAGATTCCTGTAGATTTTTATAGGCTCTATCATAATCGCCTAAATCCAGATAAATTAAACCTATATTATTTAATGCAGTAGCAATACCTTCTGTATTCTTTAAATCTTTGCAAAGAGTTAATGATTTATTATAGTAATCTAGTGCTTTATCTTTATCTCCTTTTTCATCATATGCAGTTCCAAGATTATTATAAGCGGTTGCTTGTCCTTCTTTATAATCTCTATCAATATCCATTTGAAGAGATTTCTGGTAATATTCTAAAGCTTTATCATTTTCATGTAATGCCGAATAAACAATACCGAGATTATTGTATATCATAGAAATCCCATCTTGATTATCCATGCTTTTGTAAATTTCGAGTGCATTTAAAAAATATTTAAGTGCTTCGTCGTAACTCGATATTTCGATATAAGTGTTTCCAATACCATTGTAAATCATGGTTAATAAGGTATTGTCGTGAATCTCTTTTTCTTTTTCGAGAGCTTTTATATAATATTGAATTGATTCCTTATACCTTCCCATATCTTGAAACACTCCTGCAATTCTAATATAAAACGATGTTACCTCTTTTTCATCATCTATACTTTCACTTTTCTCAAGTCCTTTTTTATAATATTCTAATGACTGAGAGTAATTATTTTCAATTCGATATAAATATGCGATATTATTGCATACACTCGATATTGCTTTCAGATCATTGATTTCGGTTCTTACATCAAAACATTTAAGATAAAATTCAAGTGCAGTTTTATAATCTCTTTTATCAAGATATACATTTCCAATACCATTATAAGCGTCCGATATTCCCTTTTTATCATGAATTATATGAGCGAGATTTAATGCCTCGTTCGCAAAATACAAGCTGCTATCTAATGAGTAATCCAAATAGTTTGTTGAAATTTTATTGAGAATCTCAATTTTTGTTTTATCGTCTGCTTTTTCCAGGACATTAAATAGGCTATCTATTATTTGTCTTTCATTTTGCGAAAATGATGAGAATGATTGAATCAATAGAATTAACGAAAAGAATAATTTGAGCTTTTGCATTGAGTATTAGATAAGTTTTTATTTGGTTTCAAGTTATGAAATAATTGTTAATTATAAAAACGACATTTTATCACAATAATGTTCAGTCTTTCAGGCTTTACCTGGCCCGGTTTTTTCTCTGACTGTACTACGAATTTTCCCTGAGAAAAGTTTGGTTATTATTTCGTCATTCTCATTAATTTTAGTTAGATCTTTTAATTTTTCCCCATTAAAATAAGTGATTGAGTAACCTCTTTTTAAAATATTCTCAGGATTTAATAAAACAGTCCGATTAGATAGATTTTCTATTATTAGATTTTGTTTCTGTGTGTATCGTTTACTTTGATGTTTAATTTTATCTTTAAATGAATTAATATTTTCTAATTGAGAATAAATAGTTTTTCGTGTAATCTTGTCAACAGAGTTTGATAATCTAAAAAGATCATTTGCTTTATTGTTTCCAATCTGAGTTGCAACATTTCTAAATTTCTCAAATATAAAATTTAAATGATAATAATTTTTACCAATTTTATTTTTAATAGTTGGAATTAGCACTGCACTTTTCTGTACCAGCTTAGTTTTTTCATTTTGTATAAACACTGTTGCAAAATCAAGAATATCATCTCTTAATAAGAAAAGATTATTCTCAAATTCAGATGTTTTTTCAATTATATATTCAGCAACAGCAGTAGGGGTTTTAAGTTTCTTGTGAGCTACAATATCAACAATTGACTCATCTTTTTCATGTCCAATACCTGTTAATACTGGTAATGGAAACTGTGCAATATTAGCTGCTAACAGGTAAGTATTAAAACTATTGAGATCAGCTTGCGATCCTCCGCCTCGAATAATTACAACAATATCGAAAAAATCTTCATAACTATAAATCTTTTCTAGAGCATTTACAATAGATTCTTCTGTTTTTAATCCTTGCATTGTTGCAGGAAAAAGCTTGGTGTAGAACTTAAAATTAAAACTATTGTTTTGGAGTTGATTTATAAAATCCTGATACCCCGCAGCTGTTTCAGATGAGATTATTGCAATTCTTTGAGGCACAAGAGGAAAGGAAACTTCTTTGTTCATATTTAGCACTCCTTCCTCTTCCAGCTTTTTTAAAACCTCTGCTTTCTTCTGAGCTAAATCGCCAAGTGTATAGTTTGGATCAATATCGGTAATATTTAGGCTTAAACCATAAAGCTCGTGAAACTCAATATTTGCTTTTACTAAAATTTTAATACCCTGTTGTAATTCATGTCCTGTAGTATTTTCAAAATAAGGACGTAACATCCGAAATGTAAATGCCCAAATTGTAGCCCTTGATTTTGCAATTATATTATCGGTTACAATGTCTTTTTCTATTAATTCGAGGTAACAATGTCCATTTCTGTTTACTTTAAGCTCACTTATTTCTGCTATAATCCAAAGGGAATCAGGGAAGTTGATATTGATTTTTTCCTGGATTCTCTTATTTAATTCAAGTAAGCTTATTTTTTGAACCATTGTTATTTAACTTTGCTAATTCTTTTTAGTATAAATTGATTTCCGATCTTTATTTTTAGAAAATAAATTCCTGAAGAAATATCTTCTAAGTTGTCAAATATTAGATTATTAAACCCGTTTTCAAATTTAACTTCTTCTTTAAGTTTTATTCCAAAAATGGTAAATAACTCCACTGAAATGGGCTCTTCATTTTTTTGCAATAATTCAATAATAATATAATTCGAAAAAGGGTTTGGATAAACATTAATGACTACAGTTTCCTCAAATGAATAGATATTTGTATTGGTTAAATTGGCGGCTTTTCCAAAATCGGGTATCCCATAACCAAGATAATAATCGGGATAAGAATATTGGTGTGCACTTTCTTCAATTTTATGAATAATTTCCATGTTATTTAATTCTGGATAATATTGCCATAAACAGGCAGCCATCCCGGCAATTAAAGGAGCTGAAAATGATGTGCCATTTGCAACTGTAACCAGACTATCAACTCCCATTACAGCTGTTTTATAGCCCATAGCTGCAACATTTGGCTTGATACGACCATCATAAGTAGGCCCTTTCCCACTAAAATATGCGTATGAGGCATATGCATCGACAGCCCCAACGGTTAAAACACTATCTCCATCTGCAGGTGCAGAAATGTATTTCCAGGGATCGTCAGCCAAATTACCCGCACTATTAATAACTAATATCCCTTTTGATGCAGCAATATCGGCGGCTTTTGTTATGAAGGTAGTATTTCCATCCATATCGGAATAGGTATAGTTTTGTGTAGAATCGTCAAATTCAGTATATCCTAAAGAGGATGTTATTATATCAACACCTACACTATCAGCAAATT
>KB224873.1_pt8 | contig 18662 bp, 14 predicted proteins | sample 524768 | NCBI WGS metagenome assembly AMQJ01 (sample SAMN00998488, study PRJNA167727) | sediment metagenome | isolation source: subsurface aquifer sediment | place: USA: Rifle, Colorado | collected Aug-2009
GATAATTAACACCAATATCCCATTCATCGCTAATTTGCGATAACCAATGGCTTAATTGATTGGATAGCAACTCGCTTGTAGTTACAGTTCCTAATCCCGCCGTACTTGTTGTCCCATTTTGATTGCTTTCGGATCCGGTTTGTTCTCTCATAAATGAATTTAAAACTAACAAAGAAAGAAACTGTTTATTAAGCTTTTCTTCAGTATTAATTGCATTTCGGACAAGTGTTTTTGATTCTTCGTCGGCTGTTGGAAGATTAATATCAAAATGAATATTTGGATTCATTAATTTTTCAGTAAGGTAAACCTGGCATTCAACGGGAATTCGTTTTTTGTAATCACCACTTGAATAATATGATGTTGTTGAATCAATAAGACTGGTTAAGGTAGTTTTTAAAGCATAAATGGCTTCAACATTTATGTTAGCATCATAAGGTTCTCCGTTCCATATGATATTGCCACCTTGTTTGATTTTAAATTTTTTATTTATCACGTTTTGAAGAGTAAATAAATAATCACCTTCTTCAATAGTATAATCCCCGTACATTTTAAAATCGTTTTCATTGTCGAGTTCCATTTTGATATTACCTTCACCATTACCTCTAATAATATCTCCAATTTTAGAATCGAAAATTAACTGAGCTTCGGCATCTGGTGTAATTTCTAAATCAAGATTTAATCCAAATCCGGAATAGTCAATATTGAAATCAGAAGTACTTGTTTCGGTTTCCTTATTTTTGTTAATAAACGTTATAAATCCAGATTGTTCAGTGCTTTGCAATCTGGTTAACGGAATATTTATTTTTGTATCTTTTTCGGTTTTTGCAGAAATGTCAAGGAAAGTTTTTCCTTTATTACCATTAATATTTACAATGCCTGACATAAATGCTGTTCCGTAGAACGATTCATTATCAGCTCCAGTTGTATTTAGTGCATGTAGATTATTTGCATTGATATTAAAATTAAAACTGATTTCTTTTTTAGGTCCAAATTTAACATAACCATTCGTTAGACCCGCATTCCCATATACATCCAGAGCATTAACCTTGTTAAATTTTAATATGTTATTTTCAACTTGAACCTCAGTTGTAAAATTGTAACGAGTTTTAATGTAGTTAATAGACATGGAAGCATCTTGCAAAAATACACTTCCATTAAAGCTTGGCTTGTCTAATGTTCCTGTTAACATTACGCTGCCATCACTAACACCACTTATATTGGAGGCAAAACTATTTAAGTACGGATTTAGGATATTTAACCCAAGTTTATCTAAAATAATATTAAACATTATATTTTTATTGTTTGGGTAGTAGTAGCCTGATATATTAACAGTTCTTTTAGTATTGAATAATGTTGAAGCCTCTAACTGAATGGCTTTGCTTTTCTCGACCCACCGGCTATAAACTTGCATCTGGCCAAATTCTTCTTTATTTAGAACAAGGTCATCAATTTCAAGATCGGCATAAAATAAGGGATTGTTAAAAATACTTGAAAAATTAGCTTTGCCATTAATTATACCAGCAAATTCCAATTTCATTTCTTTAGTTATAATATTTAGATGAGCAAGGTTTAAATCACCAAAGTCGAAGTATAAAGTGTCGTTTGGATTTTCGGAAACTTTACCGTTAATAATAAAATATTGTTCCCCATGATTAATTTTAAAATTACTAAATGCAATTGAAGTTGTATCTATTTTAATTTGTGATTTGTTGATGTACCATAAGGAATCTTTTACAATAACCTGAGAAGGCAGAATTGTAATTTTAAAAGAAGGATCATCATATGGCTCTTTTTGACTTATAGAAGCTGATGCCAGGATTTTTCCTTTGTATTCAGATGTTTCTGTATTACTCCAATCAAATTTAAAATCAATATTATTATTATGGGTTAATGATGTGGTTTTAAAATTTTCAAGTTTGAAATAATTATTTAAAATAAGGCTATTACATTTAGTCAGGATAGTGAAAATACTGTCGTTTGAAAATGTGTTAACAGTCAGGTGATTGAAGGTGTGTTTGTTAAATTTGAATTCTTTGGTAAAAGCATTAAGTAATAGTTTGTTTTGGTTTGCATTATAATTGAATTTAAAAATTGAACTATCACTAAAGGATATATTAGGAATAAAGAATTTACTAATAAGACTGGTCTTTTTAAGATTCAGATCTAAGGTAAAGCTATTATTATAATCTAATTTTATTGTATCTGTAGAACTTTTTATTAAAGCGGATAAATAGTTATAATATAAATTTTGTATGGATTGAAACAATGTACTTGATTTATAATGTCCAATTAGTAAAGCATCAATATAATCTGATTTTAATACCAATTTTTGCGAGTCGTTAAATTGTTCAGAAATGAGACTCAAGGTATCAAAAGTCATTTCTGTATTATATTTAATAAGTTTAGTATTTGAGAAAATAATTTCCCCAATCGCATTATCAATATTTGATCCTTCAAAATTTGCCGAAACATCGCAATAAAATCGAGAAGTTGTATCTTTTCTATCAATATTTAAGCCATATAAATTCGTATTTGGAATGCTGGCATTAAAGTTAAAACTGGGAATTTCTTTTGAAAAATCAACCCCTCCCTTAAAATCGAGATGAATATTTGGATCCGAAATACTAAGAAAACCATCGTAGGTTCTTTCCGTTAAGTATCCGTCTAAAACTATATTTTGGTAATTATAATCGTTTATTTGGATACTGTGAATTGTTCCTTTTGTTGTAGCTTTTATTGTTTTATTCGTACTGGCAGAACCCTTTATTTGAGCATCCATGCTAATTTTGCCAATTCTTTTAGTACCGCTAACTAATTCTCCAACATTGAAATTACTTGTTTTAAGATTACCGCTAAATGCTAAACTTTTTGATGTGTCAGGTCGTAATGAAAGATCTGTGATTACATTGCCTAAGTCGGAAGTAAATTTCCCATTCGTAACAAAATCATCATAAAATCCGGAAAAGTTACCTTTGTAACTTATTATACCTAATTTGTTAAAGTTCTCCGGAACATTAATCTCATTTCCCCTTTTTAAGAATTTATTTATAATCTCAAAGTCTTTAGCACAGCTGGTTAATTTCTTAAAATCAACAAACATAAACATTTGTTTATAATTGGGTAAGCCATTTAAATTAAAATCAGTGATTAATTCGGTTTGTTCTCCAACATGAATTTTAAGATTTTTACCTTTAAATGTGCTAAGTTTACTATATGTTCTACCAGAGACAACAGCATTTAATGAGATGTTCTTAAATATGGGCACAAAAAATCCAATGTCCTTAAAACTAATATTCGATTCCTGTAATGCAAAATCAAGACGAATGTTTTGAGCAAACTTTTCGTATTCGTCCCAGTCATTCATTCTAAACGAAAGTGAATCTGAGTTTATAAAAGAATTTGACGTACGAATTTTAACATTTTTAAACATCATGTGTTTATCTCCAATACTCATGTTAAATTTCATGGAATAAACATTGAATCCGGATTGTTCTTTAAACTTTAGTTTCCTGGTGTAAAAATCTACTACGCCATTCTCAATTTTTAAATCACGAATCACTAAATCATCAATATTGCAATACAAATCATTAAAATTAACTCCATAATCGACATCTACTTTGCGAATAGATTTATACCAAAATTTCATTTGGTGCAGTTCAATATTTTTTAAAGAAATCTTCCATTTTGGTTTATCGGTTGGAATGGAATCTTTTTTTTCAGCACTCCTGATAATAAAAGCCAGATTAATTGGTTGTAAGGTGTCAAATTTATTTAGATAGAATTTTGCATCATTTAAATTGATATTATTTATATCAATAATTCGGTTTTTTCTGTCAAATTTCTTTAAAGTGCAAATTATTTCCTTTGAAAAGAGGAGAGTGTCCTGGAGCTGATCTTCTATATACACATTTTTTAAAACAATTCGGTTAAAAAATTTAAAGTACACGCTTTCAACTTCCAATTTGGCATTTAAATTTTCTGAAACTTCTTTTATTATTTTTTGTGTGAGATAAGTCTGTACTTTACTGCTTTTTAAAACAAAAAATACAGTTGTTGGCAAAGCAAAAATCACCAACAAGAAAATGATCAATATTTTAAATATTTTTTTAATACTTTTGCCCTTTCACGTTCTAACGCAAAAGAACTAAAAAAAATTATAATTAACTCAAATCTCAGGCAATAAATGAGCATTACAATACTAGGGATTGAATCATCATGTGATGATACTTCTGCAGCAATTATAAAAGACGGGTATCTTTTGTCAAATGTAATTGCAAATCAGGATGTTCATAAAGCATTTGGTGGTGTGGTACCTGAATTAGCTTCAAGGGCACATCAGCAGAATATAATACCAGTTGTTGATCAGGCTGTTAAGCGAGCAAATATTTCGAAAAATGATATAGATGCAATTGCTTTTACTCGTGGTCCGGGATTATTGGGATCTTTATTGGTAGGTACTTCTTTTGCTAAGTCATTTTCTTTAGCAATGGATATTCCGTTGGTTGAGGTAAATCATTTGCAAGCTCATATTTTGGTTCATTTTATTAAAGATATTGAGAAAGATAAAAAAATACCTGAGTTTCCATTCTTATGTTTATTAGTATCGGGAGGGCATACCCAAATTGTTAAAGTTACTAATTACCTGGAAATGGAAATTATTGGGCAAACAATTGATGATGCTGCAGGCGAAGCATTTGATAAATGTGCCAAGGCTATTGGATTACCTTACCCCGGAGGGCCACTTATTGACAAAAATGCACAACAAGGGAATAAAGATGCTTTTTCGTTTAGCAAACCCCGAATTAAAAATCTTGATTATAGTTTTAGTGGTTTAAAAACTTCATTTCTATATTTTATACGCGATAGTATAAAAACTAATCCTGATTTTGTTAAGGAAAATATGTTCGATATTTCTGCAAGTATTCAACATACTATTATTGAGATTTTAATGGATAAACTTGAAAAGGCCGTAAAAGGCACTGGAATTAAGCAGATTGCAATCGCTGGGGGTGTTTCCGCAAATTCAGGTCTGAGAAATGCTATTCAGGAAAGAGCGTTAAATTTGGGATGGGAAACCTTTATTCCTGAATTTAAATTCACTACCGATAATGCTGCCATGATTGCGATAACCGGATATTACAAATATCTAAATAAAGAATTTGCTAGTCAGGATATTGCTCCATTAGCCAGATTCCCATATTGAAACATTAAAAAGAAACTGTTTTTTGTTTTTTAGCCCAAAACATTGGACTAAAAATAACTAGTATGATAGCAAGCACGGATAATCCAATTCCGATTCCAAATTGATCGGCTATATATCCTAAAACCGGAGCTATTAGTGCTGCAATTATACTCTTTGCTTGTGAGTTTGCTGATAGGGCTGTAGCTAATACATCATCGTGATATAATTCACTTACATACGCAACTCCAATTGGATTTCGAAGATTTTCTATTAGATAAATACCTACATAAAAAAATATGGAGACAAAATAAAATCCATAATGAAAAAATATTCCACTCAGGAATGCTAATATAAAACCAGAAATCATAGTATAATTTAAGGACAATTCTATTGTTTTAAGTTTATCCTTTAGCTTTCCGGCTTTGAGTGAAGTATATGAAGTTAAAAGATATATGAAGAAATAAAATACACCAATAAACAGAGCTGAGCGTTGATTGTCTGATAAATAAAGCATAAAAGGGATAGATAAAGCAAACATCTGTATTATAGGTTGTAAATAATCTTTTATAGCTCTGTGAAAACCACTGTGAATGGATAGGTTTGCAATAGCCCTAAGAATTTGTGAGTTTTTAAATGAGAAAATAAAATCCTTCAGCACTTTAACCAGACTCTCTTTAATATTTTCAGCTTTCAAACTAATACTTTTTCCATTAAGCGATTTAGGATAAGTTGAGATTAGTAGAAGATCGAGAAAATATGGAATTGTTGAGAAAATAAATATGGATTTAAAATCGCCTGTGTAAAAAACTATTAAGCCCGCAATTAGAGATGAAATTGCAGATCCAATTTGAGACCAGGATCGGGTATGTCCATAATAATGAGCGCGTTGATCTCTCCATCCTTTAATTTTTAAGTAATCAAAAATCATTGCTTTATGAGTCCCTGTTCTAAATGCATCCCCAATTGCATAAAATATTATGGCCAGAATAAAAATGTAAAAAGAAGAGGATAAAAAGAAGATTAAAAACGAAATGATATAAAATAAAAATGAAATAATAAGAGATCTTTTACGTCCAAAAACATCAGCAACTACTCCGGAAGGGATTTCTAAAATATTAATAAAAATTTCCCGTATAGCGTATAATGTTCCAATTTGTAAAAAGCTGATGTTTTTTTCTAAAAAAAATAGAATCAGGAAAGGTTCAAAAAATCTTAGATTCTTTAAAAAACCATAAAAGCAGAACTTATAATATTGAACGTCTTTAACAAATTTAGTTTTCATTTTGCTTAAACTTTTTCAATTTGTAATAGTCAATAAAAACCGTACAATATTACTCAAATATAGAAAAAAAGATTTCATGTTTATCGATAAAAAATTATATTTGCCAACTTAAAATTAAATTATGAAAAAAATCTTTATTGCTATTCTTATTAGTTGCTCTTGTTCTTTATTATTTGGTCAAGAAGGTTTAGAAACAAGGGATGTTTATAAACAGACTTCAGACATAGCGCGTCAAGTACGCATGAATCAAGATACCCAAATTGGAATGAAAAAGAGTAAACTAAACTTCTTTCTTGATACAGAATGGAAAGGAGGAGTAATGTTCCAAAAAGATTCTGTGGTATTAAATAATTATTTGTATAGATATAATATTTATACAGATCAAATAGAATTGCGTTCTGTTGTTAACCCTAATAAAATTGATATAGTCTCAATAGGATCCCATAAATTTATTTTTATAGAATTCTTTTCGGAAGACAGCATTTTAAATCAAGGCTATTTTGAACTTTTAATAAACGGGGAATGTAAATTACTTCTTAGAAGAAAAATAAAGTTTATTGAAGGAAGAGATGACATAGATGCATATGGTGCAAGCTCTTCAACAAGTATTGGTGAGAGTTTGTTTGTCAAAAAAGGAGATGAACCTGCAGTTTTAATTGAAAAAAGTAAAGAGGATCTAAAGGAAATTTTATCAGACAAAAAAGGAGTGGTTGACTATATTGATAAACAGTTAATTATTTTTTTGACAGAAAAAAAGATCAAAGAAATAGTTGAGTATTATAACGAAATTTAATAAAAAAGTGGGTCTCAATTTTAAGACCCACTTTTTTATTGATGTTTCTTTAAAGATCTAATTGCAATAAAGATTGATCCTATTATCATTATTAAAAAACTCAAAGCAAATAATGCCTGACGTTTTATTATTTTAAGAACCGGAGCATTCTTGTTTGTTATATCTGTAACAATTGATAAAGCAAAATCGGGTAAACGAGTTGATGGATCCTGCTCAATATACATAAACTCAGCATTTAACTTTTGATCTTTAATTGTAAAATCTCCCTTTTGATCAGCTTTCTGAATAAATGCATTTAATATTAAACTATCAGGTATATATCGATTTATTGGCTCGTCAATTAATGGAAACTGATATTCGGTGTTTCCAAACCAATAATTTACAGAAACTACATTGTCATTTTCTGCAGTTATCTGCTTTAACCGATTCTTAAACATTTCCATTATTTTATCTGCTACCTCAGAGTAACTTCCTATTTCAATTAAAAACTTCCCGTCTTTTGTTGCCCTGTAAGAGTATGATTTAAGTCTTTTTGTAGAAGATTCAAACTGAAATCTCTCAGCAAAATAAGCTTTTGATGTTAAGATTCTGTTCAAATGATTAATTTTTTCTTCTCCGAAAACAGAAAAGTCTAATTTCCAATCAGGAGTATAGGTGGTGTTTACAACAACATTGTCTTCAATTATATATAAATCATGAAAAACGGAATCCAATCCTAAGGATTTGAGTTGTTTGTTAAGATTTTCTTTCCTTAGATCAACATCACTTTTGTTTGTAAGTTCTTCAAGCGCATTTTTTTGAATGTCGTAGAAAGATTTTTCAAAGGTTTTTAATGCGGATACTTGAAAATCACTAATTCCAATTATTTCATTTCGGATTTTTTGCCGAAGATCATTATCACTTTTTATTTGGATTTTAATAGCATCCTGGATAGTGATAATTGCCAATATAATATTGAGTAATAGTACAGTTGCAGTTACTTTAATGAATAGCAATTTGTAGATCGATTTCCTTTTTGAACTTTTGTCCATAACTGATTTTTTTGATTAAAAAACGATGGTTAAGTTAATAAAAAAGAAATTACTTGTAAAGATTTAATCATATTTTTATGAGATTCTGGTTGTTTATGTATTTTATAAAATGCGTATATTATTAAAATAATACTGATGAAATCTTGAAAATTAGTTTTATTATTTAATTTCGTGGCAGAGAAATAAAAAATACAATTATGATTGATTTAAAGCAACACAGTTTATACAAACCAATGGAAGCCGATTCAGTTATTTCAACTGTTTTTAATATTTATTTTAAGAGATTTTGGGTGCTTTTTTTCACAAGTTTTGTGGCTGCTTTTCTTATTCAGACAACGTTTTATCAATTAGGCTTTTTTGAATTAACAAAACTTACAGATCAGGAAGAATTAATTGAAATGATAGTTAACATGAGAAAAGAAATTTTAGTTGGTTCTATTGTATACTTCATTTTATATGGTTCACTGATTAGTTTTCTGATTAATTTTTTAATAAAAGTAGATTTAAATCCGCTATCGAATTTAACGGAAATATTTATTGAAACAATAAAAGGATATTCAATTCATATAATCTTTTTTCTAATAATTTCGATGATTATAGTTGTTATTGGTTCAAGTATAGGACTTCTTGTTTTTATAGTTGGAGTTATTGCTGCATTGTTATATCTGGGAACTATTTTAATTCCTGGATCAACTATTATTATTGTCGAAAATAAAAATGCCATTGAAGCAATAGGGCGAAGTTTTAAACTGGTACATAAAGATTTTTGGTCAATATTAGGAGCTTTGTTATTGTTTATTCTAGCAATAATCTTGATTTCTATTCTACTCAGTGCAGTTACAGTAATTCCTTACATAATTGCATTTTTTGATAATTGGCATGAAGCAAACAATATTAAAGATATCTTTAATTTAAAAACTTTTGATATTGGATTTTGGTCTGTAGTTATAAATTCATTTGTTTCTGCAATAACTTATCCACTATATGCTATACTTTCTTTGGTAGTATATTTTAAGTTGAAATACCTTGAAGATAAACATTTTAGTTGATTGAAATTTTACATGAATTATCGAGATTATCTTTCCTGAAAAATTGTGATGGTAAAAAAAATATTATTTTTTATCGTGACGCAACCATTTTAAATTTATTGCCATCTACATAGGTAGCATCAATTAATTTAGTTTTGTTTCAATACCCTAACCTAAATAATGATACTGCTTTAAAAATGCAGTAATTTTCAAAGACGTGGCGGTGTGTAAAAGCACCGCCTTTTTTTATTTTATAGGTTCTTAAGTAGAATAGCGCTTTCAAATTCAGCCTTATAATGAACAATTAAATTCTTTTTTATGTTTTGAAAAAGACTTATTTTTATTTTAAAGAAGCACTATGATAATTGTTATTTCTCCTGCAAAAACGTTGGATTTAAAACCCAACGTTCACACAAAAAAATATTCACTGCCATATTTTTTAGATGACTCAAAATTACTAATCAATGAACTTAGAAAATTAAACCCTAAGGAAATCGTTCGTTTGATGAAAGTTAATAATGAAATTGCAAATCTTAATTTCGAAAGAAACTTATCATGGAGGCTACCTTTCAATGAAGATAATGCTAAGCAGGCCATACTCACTTTTAAAGGGCAGGTTTATATTGGCTTAAATGCCAAAAGTCTAAAAGAAGAAGATTTGTTGTTTGCACAGGAACACTTAAGAATATTATCTGGATTATATGGAGTTTTGAAACCTCTGGATTTAATCCAGGCTTATCGGTTAGAAATGGGAATCCCTCTTAAAAATCCGAAAGGAAAGAATTTATATGAATTTTGGGGTAATAAAATTACAGATATGATTAATAAGGAGATTTCAAATCAATCACAAAAAACATTAATTAACCTGGCATCCAATGAATATTTTAAAGCAATTAAACCAAAACAAATAAAAGGCAATATAATTACACCAGTATTTAAAGAATTACGGGGAGATGTATTTAAGATGATTACGATTTATGCAAAGACAGCACGTGGTTTAATGAGCCGATTTATTATCGAAAACAGAATTGAAAACCCTGAAGATATAAAAGCTTTTGATACACAAGGTTATTTATATAATAGAGATTTATCAACCAAAACAGATTGGGTTTTTACAAGATAAAAAAGAGGAGAGTAACCAGCTCTCCTCTTAACACAACTAACCTATGATTACTCATGTCGCAAGGCATTGATAGGGTCCAATTTTGCCGCCTTGCGAGCGGGGTACCAACCAAAAAACACCCCTATTATTGAAGCAAAAAAGAAAGCCAGAAATATTGAATCAACAGTAATATTTATCGGCCAGTTCATAAAATGTGAAACCGAAAAAGCTATGCTAATTCCAAGTATAATACCAATTATCCCACCTGTTACGCTCATAAAAATGGATTCAATTAAGAACTGCCACATAATATCTTGTTCTCGACCCCCAACTGCCGAACGTAATCCAATTTCACGTGTTCGTTCTGTAACAGAGACATACATTATGTTCATAATCCCAATTCCGCCAACTAATAATGAAATACTTGCTATTGCTGCTAAAAGAGTAGTCATTACCTGACTTGTTGAAGAGAGCATACTCATAATTTCTTCCTGTGTTCTAATGCTAAAATCGTTCTCCTCGGAGCCTGTTAATTTATGAGCTTTACGCAATGTTTCCTCAATCTCTTTAACTGCTTGTTCAGAAGCAGTTTCACTAATCGCGGATGTAAATATTTGGTGTATTGAAGTAATAGCTAAGATTCTCTTTTGAACTGTCGTATATGGCACAATAAGAATATCATCCTGATCGGAACCAAATGTGCTTTGGCCTTTTGATTCAAGTATTCCAATAATTTCAAATGGAATCTTATTAAACCGTATTTTTTCCCCAATGGGATCCGAATTCTCTCCAAAAATATTTTCTTTTACTGTTTCTCCAATTAAACAAACTTTCGATGAGCGACGTATTTCTTCACTTGTGAATGAGCGACCTTTAGCAATTCCCTGATTTGTAATTTCAAAATAATATTCGTTAGCACCGCGCAAACTTGTTGGCCAGTTACTTGAACCTGAGATGATCTGACCATTTGTTTGTAACAAAGGTGTTACAGATTTAATGGAGGGGCATTGCGAAATTATCTTTTCACAATCACTAATTGTCAATTTTTTTGAATCTGATGATCCTAAACTTACTCCACCTCGACGTTCGCCGCTTGGAAAAACCATAATCAGGTTTGAGCCCATACTCGAAATATTTTCTTCAATACTAATTTTTGAACCTTCTCCAATTGCAAGCATGGCAATAACTGATGCTACACCTATTATAATTCCCAGCATTGTTAGTAATGATCGAAACTTATTTCGTAGTATTGACTGTATAGCTAATTTTATGAGATTTATGATTTTCATTAAGTTTTTATGCGTTAATTTCTTTCTTCAAAACCTTCTTCTGCGGGAAGGTTTTCTAACGCTACTTTAGCATTTTTGGGATTCCCGATTTTTTGATCTTTTAGGATTCGACCATCTCTGTATATAATGTTTCGTTTTGTAAATTGAGCAATATCCGTTTCATGTGTAACAAGAACAATAGTTTTACCTTGTTTATTCAATTCCTGAAAAAGCGACATAATTTCGTAACTTGTTCTGGTATCAAGGTTTCCTGTTGGTTCATCAGCTAAAATTAAAACAGGGTTATTAACAAGAGAACGAGCTATGGCAACTCTTTGCTGTTGTCCACCGGATAACTGATTGGGCATATGAAACATTCGATCTAACAGATTAACAGACTCAAGTGCTTTTAATGCTCGTTCTCTACGCTCTTTTGAATTAACAGTATTATTGTACAGTAATGGCAATTCAACATTTTTGAGAGCACTGGTTTTTGATAACAAATTATACGATTGAAATATAAATCCAATTTTTTGATTCCTGATGTGAGCTAATTGATTTTTATTTAACTCGTTTATAGGTTCATTATCCAATTTATATTTGCCATTTGTAGGTTTATCCAAACAACCTAATATGTTAAGTAAAGTAGATTTGCCAGAACCACTTGCCCCCATAATAGCAGCAAATTCTCCCTCAAGTATCTCCATATCTATGGCTCTTAAAGCTCGAACTGTAATGTCTCCTACATAATAATCCTTATCAATAGACTGAAGTGATATGATACTTTTATTCATTAACTTATTTGTTATTTTCTCCCAGGTCTGTCTGGCATAAAAGGACTACGTTGTTGGGATTCTTGTTCTTTTTTCTTTTTAATAATTTCATCGGTTATTACCTCTTCGCCTTCAGAAAGTCCTTCCAGAACTTCAATATTTGAACCATCTGAGAGCCCGATCTTTATTCGTTTGGGTCTGATGAAATCTCCAGTTTTCACCCATACCATTGTTTCACCCTCTGGTAACTCACGCGAAAAAAGGTCTTGCATTTTTCTTCCATCAGGCATTTGACCAGAATCCTGAATAGCATTAACAGACGATGATTCAATACCTTTCTTTTGCGATATCATTATATCTCTCATCTTAAGCATTACATCTTGTGATGGAGAATATCTAAGTGCTTTGTTTTGAATTTTTATTATGTTTTTCTTTTCTGCAGCTAGAATATTTAAATTAGCTGTCATACCAGGCATGAGTTTTAGATTCGGATTTGGAGCGTCAATTAAAACATTATAGGTTACCACATTTTGCGTAACAGAAGGCTCTAACCTTATTTGAATTACCTTACCTTCAAATTCATCATCAGGAAATGCGTCAACAGAAAAAATTACACGATTCCCGTCTTTCACCTGACCAATGTCAGCTTCATCGATGTTTGCAACAACTTGCATTTTTGTAAGATCCTGAGCAATAGTGAAAAGTGTAGGAGTGCTAAAACTGGCAGCAACTGTTTGCCCTTCAACAACATTTCTTGAAATTACTACTCCGTTTATAGGTGAAGTAATTGTGGCATAATTCAGATTTACCTGAGCTTTTTCCAGGCTGGCTTTGGATGCCAAATAGTTTGATTTTGCTGTTGAGTAATTCCACTTTGCCTGATCATATTCTGATTCTGCAACCGTTTTTGATTCAAATAGTAATTTTATTCGTTCGTAATTTTTTTTATAATATTCAAGGTTAGCTGATTTTTGTTCTAATTCAGCATTAGCGCTTTGTAATGATGAATGCAACATAATTGTATCTAAAATTGCAATTGTTTGCCCGCTTTTAACTCTTGAGTTAAAATCAACAAAAATATTTTGTATAATTCCTGAAACCTGGGTGCCAACCTCAACAGTTGTTATTGCTTCGAGCGAACCTGTAGCAGTAATTACAGAGCTGATATCTCCTTTTACAGCTTTTGTAGTTTTGAAACTCAGAATTTCTTTATTAGCACTTAAACGCCATATTGTTAATGTGGCAAATGTAATTGCTACAATGATTATTATATAGATAACTTTTCTCATTGTTTAAATTGTTATTGGATTACCTTGATAATGATCAAGTATTATATTTTTAAATATTAAATTGTATTTTGACTGTAATAAACTATTTTCAGCATTTATTAATTTTGTTTTTTCAATAAGAAAATCAACAGAACTTAACATTCCCGCATTAAATTTTTTGGTTGCATCATCATAAGATCTTTGGTAAGATTCTAATAGCTTAATATTGGAATCGTATTCTTTTTTAGCAGCTAATAAATCGGTATAAGCCTGTTCTATATTTTTGCGTAAATTATTTTTAGTATTAAGCAAATCCAGTTGAGAGTTATAGAAATTTATTTTAGATTTTTCAATTGAAGTCTTCGTTTCGAAATGATTAAAGATTGGTACCGATAAACTGAAACTGATGTTTTCATACAGGTTGTCGCTATATTGGTCAAAAAAAGGATAACTATTATAGTATAATGATGTCTGATCTTGCAAAACATATTCACTTGGATTACTTTCCAGGTAACCAACAGTAACAGATTCAATATTACCATAGCTTATCTGTTTACTTAAACTGGAAAATTGTGTTCCAACACCTGCATTTAAAGTTAATTTTGGTAATTGAGATGCTTTTGCAATCTTTATTCCTAGTTCTGTACTTTGATTATTTAATATGGCATTCTGAATTTCAGGCCTTACATTTAACGCTGTTTGATAAATTGTTTGAATAGATAGGTTTAGATTTTTGTATTGATCTTCAATTTTTATTTCCGGAATATCAATATCAAAATTATTATTAATTTCTATTTCCATTAATTGCATCAGGTTCAGTTTTGCAATTCGCAACTGATTTTCGGTATTTGTAACCGTCAATTCTTCGCTATATAATTGAGCTTCTAGTTGCAAATAGTTACTAATTGGCAACATTCCTGCATCAACCTTATTTTTAGTATTTTTCAATTGTTGTAAGGTTGATTCAAGCTGATTCTTTGATATTTTAATTTGCTCATTATAGAAAATAATCTCTAAATAAGCATTTGCAACGGAAAGACTTATGTTGTTTTTCGTTTGTTTAATATTATACTCACCTGCTGTGTAATTCAGTTTTGATTGTTTAATTAAATGATTATTTTGTAAACCATTAAAAATAGTTATACTTGAGTTTATAGAAAAAGTGTTTGTATTATAGGTATCATTTCCCCAATTAAAGTTTTGGTTATCGTTTGCATTTAATGAGGGTATTCGATTGGCTTTTAATTGGTTAATCTCTAATAGATTTATTTTATTCGAAAGTTCATTCTGCTTAATTTGTATATTATTTTCATATGCATACTCAATACATTTATTTAGAGTCCATTTGTCTGATTGGGACTTAACCTGATTTGAGATTAATAATGCTATGCTTATAATTATCAAGTATCTTTTTCTCATTTTAATGAAGAATTAAATCATCCAATATTACTTATGATCCATGAATTTAGCGAAGCAAATAGATTAACTAAAGTTTTATTGTGTTAAACTCAATTAATTTACCGAGGAATTTTATTTATTAAAAATTACGGTTGAGCTAATTGAATATTCTTTATCCAAAATTTTATTGGAGTAGATATATTCGTCATTAAAGATTGGTTAGGCATAACGCCTCCTATTCCAGACGGTTTGCCGCTTCCCATCCTACCTGAATTTTCTCCACTCATTCCACCTGGGGGTGCGTTTCCCATACCTTTTCCATCCGGACTATTACTTGACTGCAAATTAGCAGGAATAGGTTGATCAATAGATCCAGTTTCAAAACCAATACTTATGGATTTTGAACTTATATTTTTAAAATCCTTATATATAGAAGCAAAAGGAATTTTCATCTCATAACACATCGACTTGAATTCGTCCTGATCAATGGAGATTCTTATTCCGTAAGGGTTACTATACATGTAAAAGGTTTCGTAATATTCATTGAACCCTACAAACTCTCCTTCCAAAATTTGATTTTTTTCAAATTCAGGGTTTTTGTGCATGTTTTGTATTGAATTTCTATCCATTTTGGAAGGAATTTTTTGCTTTGGACATGTAATACCCAAAACTTCTTTTCTTTTTCCTGTTGTATCAAGCCAAATGGTTAAACCTGCTAAAAGGATTTTTTGCTGAATATCCTGATCAGTAATATTTAATCTAACATATAGATTTTCAGAATCGTTTGATATCCCATAAGATATCCCGGTACTTTTACTCTCTAATGTAGTATTCCAATCAGATGAAGAACCGTCAATTGTTAAAGCTGAGTCTTGGTAACCTGATTCATAAACACTGCAAGCTGTAAAAAGAATAGAAAATATTAATAGCTTAAATCTTATGTCTTTATCTTTTTTTTCGCATTTCATATTTCTTATTTTTTTTGTATTTCTGGTACGAAATTGAACTTTTTCATAATAAGCTAAGTATTAAGTTTCACAAATATTATGGAGAAAAAAGTAAGTTGAAAAAAAGATATACAAAAGAGGGAACATTTAAGACATAGAATAATTTTGTATCGACAAAAAAAGTGTTTGCCTTGAATAATCATTTAAATAAAATTTCTTTTATACCTTTGCCCAAAATTTATCGAAATGTGTTATGGAAGAAGAGTTTGATAGGAGCATAATATATTCACAAAACATTACAGAATTTATAACTGTTGCAGGCGAATATTGTTCTTTTGTTGAAAATACAAATAGATTTGATAAAAAAGATTTCTTGGATAAAACCAGAAAATTATTACCCTTGCTTTACTTAAAAGCTTCACTATTACCTAAATTAGAATCTATTTTCGATGATGAAAACGAAAAATTTGTTACAGAGGAAGAGTGGGAATTTATTCATAATTCTGTACAAAAAAAACTTGGTTTTCACGATGACTATCTTGAAGTGTTTGATCCGCTAACCCACGAACAGGTTGAACAAAGTACTGCATCAATTTCCGATAATCTTGCAGATATTTACCAGGATTTAAAAAATTTCATTACTCTTTATAATATTGGTACAGAAGAAATCATGAATGATGCATTGTGGGAATGTCAGCTTAATTTTGAAGAATTTTGGGGATTTAAGCTTTTAAATGCATTTAAAGCAATACATTATGTGTATTTTGGTGATAATGACTTAAATGATGATGAGTTAAATATAAAAGATGATAATCTTGATGATGATGTTGATACCAGTAATTGGATTATATCTAAACGCCAGGCTGATTATAGAGAAGAGGAGGAGTAAATGTTTGCTGAGAATGTAGAAAATTCAGAAATAAATGATTTACCATTATATCAATTTAGCGGAGGTATTTTTGTTATCGATACCTTTGATAAGTTAGATTACTATTTGCCATTAATAGTAGAGCATAAAATGCTTGGTTTTGATACCGAAACAAAACCCTCTTTTAAGAAGGGAGTTATTAATCCGGTTTCGCTGTTACAGATTACATCATCAACTCAGGCTTTTTTAATTCGAATAAATAAAATTGGCTTGCCAGACGAGATCAAAAACATTCTTAGCAATGAAGGGATAATAAAAATAGGATTAGCCATAAAAGATGATATAAAAATACTAAGAGATATTAACGAGTTTGAACCCCAAAGTTTTATTGATTTACAGGATTACGTTGGTGATTTTGGCATTGAAGCTAAAAGTTTAAAGAAGATTACTGCCATTGTTCTAAATAAACGAATTTCGAAATCTCAGCAGGTTACGAATTGGGAAAAAGAGGAACTTACAGAAGCCCAGCAAATATATGCTGCTACAGATGCCTGGGCTTGTTTGCAGGTATATAAGAAGTTAAATGACAAAAAATAATAAATTGAGAAAATGAATTATCCAAAAGTAATATTAAAATCGGGCAAAGATCAATCAGTTAGAAGATACCACCCATGGATTTTTTCGGGTGCAATTAAAAAAATCATGGGTCATGTGAACGAAGGCGATTTGGTTTTAGTAACTGACAATAAAGATGAGTTTTTAGCTATCGGACATTATCAGATTGGTTCAATAGCAATTCGAATAATATCATTTGAGGAAAAGGAAATCGATAAAAGTTTTTGGACTGAAAAAATAGTTAGCGCTTATAATCTAAGAAAAGAATTTGGCTTAGCCGAAAACGAAAATAACAATGTTTACAGATTAGTGCATGCAGAAGGAGATGGTTTGCCTGGCTTGATCATTGATTATTATAATGGTACTGCAGTGCTTCAGATGCATTCCATTGGAATGTATTTAAATATTGAAAATATAGTTCAGGCTTTAAAAGAAGTTTATGGCGAACAATTAACTGCCGTATATGATAAAAGCGAATCAACAATTCCTTTTAAATCAGATATCGAAGCAAAGAACGGTTATGTTTATGGTGTTTCGAATGAAAAGCTGGTTTTAGAATATGGAAATAAATTTAGGGTAAATTGGGAGGAAGGTCAAAAAACAGGTTTTTTTATTGATCAAAGAGAGAATAGAAAACTATTATCTGAGTATTCAAAAGATAAAGCAGTCTTAAATGTTTTCGGCTATACCGGGGGTTTTTCTGTATCGGCAATGCAAGGTGGAGCAAATTTAGTGCATACTGTTGATAGCTCTAAAAAAGCCATCGATCTTACCAATGAAAATATTGAACTTAATTTTGAGGATACAAGCAGGCATGAAGCTTATGCAGTCGATGCTTTTGAGTTTTTAAATGATATTGATCATAAATACGACATTATTATTCTCGATCCACCCGCTTTTGCTAAACATCATAACGTTTTATCAAATGCATTACAAGGATATAAAAGATTAAATGCCAAAGCAATAGAAAAAGTCAGGCCGGGAGGTTTGATATTTACATTTTCATGTTCACAGGTTGTTAGTAAAGACAATTTTAGAAAAACGGTTTTTACTGCTGCTGCCAATACAGGACGAAATGTAAGAATACTACATCAGTTAAGTCAACCC
>KB226836.1_pt43 | contig 18545 bp, 30 predicted proteins | sample 524768 | NCBI WGS metagenome assembly AMQJ01 (sample SAMN00998488, study PRJNA167727) | sediment metagenome | isolation source: subsurface aquifer sediment | place: USA: Rifle, Colorado | collected Aug-2009
GTCTTCAAGTTTGTTTGCTGCTCTTTTACCGAAAAACTGAATTGCTCCATAAGCTCCAAAGCCGACTATCATAATAATTAAAAAATCCATGCTCACACTAGCAAGCCCTGCATAGACCGTAAAAATGCTAGCTGCATCTGCAAGTAGATACTCGCTGTTATCAACAACTTCACTGCTCTCTGTAAATTTTGAAGTGTAACCGCTCTTAAGCTGAAATTTGCCTGTTGATTTTGTAGCTTCAATATCTATAATCTCATCATCCGTTAAAACCGCTGCCGTAAGCAATTCGGGGATTGTTAAAAAGCTGGCATTTGTCTGTTCTTGCATTTGAGAAGATATCTCTTGTTTTTTTGCCAAAAGCGGAGCAAACTGCCCCTCGGCTGCTGCTATTTCTGCCGCCTTTGCGGTCTTAGCCGCTTTGCTATTGATTGCATAATATGCTTTAATCTCAGGAACTGAAACTTTAAACAGCCCCATAGGATTATATAAGTCACTTTTAGCCGCGTACATACAAGTTATGATCCCACTAGGTAAATCCATTTCATAGATTGTGCTTGTATAAGCCTGCGGATTATCAACCTTACAGATATCCGCCGCCATAATCGCATCAAAAGTGGGAGTGCCGGATATATTTTTTGTTAAAGTAGCGTTCGCTCCTAAAACCGCTCTCTGCTTCAACTCGGCAAGAGTGGCGGTCGGTATAGTTTCAACTTGATATTTAGAGACTTTCCCCTCACTGATATCTTTACGGAGTTGATCAGGTATATATATACTCTGATAGTTCGCTAATATCGGGGTTTGAAAAAGAAGAATGGCTGCTAATAAGGCTATGAGTTTAAAGGGTTTCATTTTGCACCTCTTTTGAGATTATTCTTTGAGCTCTTTTTTTGCCGACAAAGTAGTCGAGAGTTAAGCCTAAAATGATGTAGATAAATGTGAACCATCTCGTAAAGCTCTCATACTCTTGAATAAAAATAGATATCTGCTTTTGAGTTTCAGGCGTGTTTGCAGCGTTTGAAAAAACATCTACAAATAATCCAAAAGCTCCTATTTGTATTACAAAGATACAAAAAACATAAAAAGAGATATAAATCGCAATTCTTACACCAAGCCTGATATTGCGTAACCTCCACCGTTGCAGTTTTAGCTCTTTTTTAAGCCTTTTTTGTTCTTTCATATTTGCTAAAATCTGAAAAACATCAATATTAAAAACTGTCTCAAGAGTAACGATTAAAAAAGCACCTGTAATCACACTATAGAAGATGATATTGCCTACAAAATACCACCATTCAGGCATCGGTGCGCTCTCAAAATATCCGCCGACAAGTGAGCTTACGAACTTCATAAAAAATATTGCAAAAACAATCAATGCAGCATAAAGAAAAAGCCTAAAACCTTGATGTAAAGTTTTAAGCTGATTAAATAGGATTAATTGAGAGTCTATATTTTTAAGCCAAAAAATGGCAACTTTTTGAGTTAGTGTAAGTTTTGTATTTTCCATGTTTTAATCCTTATTTAAAATGGCTTTATCGCACCGATAGCGACATAAAAATGATAAGCCCATGATGTATGCGGGGCGGAGTTGTATATTTTGTTGCGCTCAATGTTGAGCGGACCTCTGATTTTGTCAATCTCTTTTTCCTTATCGAATTCAAGCTTCTTTCTATAATATGACATTTCTGACCATAGTTTAAGTTCCTCTTTTTTAACATATTCATATCTCTGTTGCTTTTCTATAGGCAAAGCCATTAGATCCCTTTTATATCTGTTCTGGATATAGTCAAACTGTGCAAACAGTAAGAATACAGACACCAGCAAAAACGGAGGCATGACATATAGCGATGCCTCGTCTAAAAATCTCTCTACTCTACAGTACGCTTTTTGATACGATGTAAGTGTGTTGATGTAAACATTTCTAATTTTAGTCATGTCATTTCTCCTAATTCAATTTAGGGATATTAAAATAAAGAAGCGGTAATTTGGAAAGTATGAGATCTGTATTTTTCGCCTCTTTATTTTTTATATAGGATTTAACCTTGCTTAAAGTCTTAATCAACTCTACTGCTGCGAGATTGCCAGTAGTAGAGAGCTCCCCTGATTGAAGTTTTTCAACAATAACATTTATATTAAAGGTGATTGCTCTAATCTCTTCTTGTATATATGGTCTCATCTAATTCTCCTTATAAAAATTTAGAGACTATTTTTTGAGCCTCTTTTGCAACATTTTCGATACCCTCAAAAGTGTTATCAGCATTGAACTTTATCTCTCCGGTATTGGTAATCGTGAAAAAGGTAAGAAAAGTATTACAACCCTCTTTCATACTATAAAATTCAAACTCCATCGCACCCTTGAAATAGATCAGAGTGCAGTTATGTTTTTCAAAAAACTTTTGTTTAAATGCAAGACACTCCTCATCTTGTTCTATCTTTTGATAGAGAGTCTCTTTCATCTCTTCTATCGCAAACTCAAAGTATTTAACCGCCTCTGCTGTTTTTGTTAAACTCATATTTTTTATTCCCCTTTATAAAATAAATCTAGTTTTTGGTTTTGGTTTATAGTCTTTTGGCTTATCCAAAACATCGAGCCAAGCCGTGCTAAAAAGTATGATTGCAATTGCAAACAATATAACTGCTCCACTCATCTTGATTTCCTTTTGTTTAAAAAAGCAAGCACAACAAAAACTATAATCACTGATACAATCTGGTCTTGAGCATTTGATGTAAAAACCATATGCAACCATTCCGAGGGTGTTTTATCGTTCGATGTTAAAAAATACCCATACCATTCTTTCATTTCATTCTCCATTTGTTTGCCGTATTGGCAATTTATTATCACAATTATATCTAATATAGATACAATAAGTCAAGTTATTTTTATCTGTTTTAGCAAAGTATGATACTTTTTATTGCTATTTCGGATATTATTTCGCTATAATTTTACATATATTAGATATAGGTAAAAAACACTATGGAATTACAAGAGTTTAAAGATAAGTTAGAGGATTTGGGATTGAACTTTAAAGAGTTTGCAGAGATAGTAAACATCCCCTATAGCACCGTTACTAAGTATGGGCGGAGTACACCTATACCATCATGGGTAAGTGCTTTTTTAGATATATATACTCAAAATGTTAAACTTGAGAGCTTAAAAAAAGAGATTAAAACTCTCGCTGAAAAACTTTAAAAAATACTATTTAAAATTTCAAACGCTTTATTTTTTTCTTTACGAACCCCATCTATGAGGAAGTAATCTACATCATCTATAGAATATTGCCTCCCTCCGGTAGTAACTACCCTGATTATCCGTTCGTTATCGATTTTCAGTTCATTGATAAACGAGACTCTTGCAGTTCTTTTAAACACCGCTGCGATATTAATATTGTCTGTCACTATCATCATCTCTATCGTTCCTGTTCTTGATATTGGTTTCTGCTTTTATACTGCTCATAAGCCTGATCATCTCGCTTTAACTCTTCACGGGTTAATACGGTTTCTTTTTTATTGCTCTGCTGTGCTTTTTGGATAGCCTCTAATGAAACAGCTATATCTGAAAAATACCCAGCTTCTCTTGTTTCTATACGGTCGGCTATTTTTACACCATCTAAAAGCAGATCATTGATATCTTTTTTATACTCGTTCAAAATATCGTAATGTATGCTTTTACACTCTCTCAGCTCTGCTTTTTGCATGATGTCCGCTACAAATTTATAGCCGGCAATATCATTTTGAAGAAACATCATCGGCGGTGTTTGTGTTAAGCCCTCTGATACTAGAAGTTCTGCAACTTTAGAGGCATTAGATACGCTGTTTGCTATGATGATATTTACGCCGTCTAGAGGCATTTGCTGATATGCAGCGCAATAATCCATCTTACTTTCAAATATGGCCACTTTACTTGAGTTTGGGTTTGGAAAGAATGAGATATCGGACTGCCCTAGAGATATTGACTTCAAATCGTTAATTTTTTGGAGAAAATGGATATCTGCAGCTTTGCGGTCTCTTGTAAGCACCCCTACACCAAAAGCGCGTTTTAGCTCGCCATTTTTGTTTTGATATTCGCCATTTATGACTTTCATCTGTGGCGGTATCTTATTTATACCTCTTGAGGCTAAGTATTCGACTGCTGAGGGATTAGTAGAGACTTCATAGACTGTTGTTACTCTTGAGAGCGCATGAGAACTCTCACGCGTTACATTTGCCTCTTTTTGCTGTTTGATACGCTCTCTATCTGCTTGGGAGAGCTGATAATCTTGCTGTTTAGAGTTAAGAGCTTGTTCAAGATAATTAGGCACGCCTAAAGTTTGAAGTGAATAGCTAAGAGCAGATTTATAATCTTTTCCCGTAGCATCCATCACTACATTAACGATATTGCCGCTTTTACCTGTTCCAAAGTCTTTATATTTCCACGAACCACTCTTAAGAGAGATATATGCACTCGGCGTTTTCTCTCCTCTTAGGTTCATTCGGTAACTATCGTTGCCTAGCTCTTTGTAGTCTACCAAATCTTGCAGCACCGGATAAGGATCTTGCAAAATAAGTTCTGCGGTTGTTTGAGAAATGAAGGCTTTTATCTCTTGGTCTGTGTATCTTTCTTGCTTCATACCATGCCGCCTAAATCTTCTTCGTTAAATTTAAAAAATGACGGTAAAGCTCCAAACAAATCATGCTTATTGATAAACTCAAACGCCGCTGCATCATCATCTTTGATTTTATGGTATGTATGAAAAAGCTCAAATCTCTCTTCAATACTATAATTTTTCATTTTGTTGTTTAGGACTTGTTTATCTTCTATAAATTTTGAAAATAGCAGTTCAAGACTAACGGATTCAAGTTTTTCAGAGCTTTTAAACTCGGCTACTGCTTTCTCTCCTGCCGCCTTGGCTCTTTCAAATTTTTTAAACAACTTGTACTCTTCAAATTTAGAGAGTTTTGGAGATTCAAATATTTCTTCAAAACTCTGCACTTCTCTAACAGTAAAGTCTTTGAATTTCAATTTGTAGAATTCAGACATATCAGTAGATATAAGACCTTCTACTTTTTCTTCCAAGTCAATTTTTTTGGTGTACCCTTTATATATGGTGCTTAATAGTGGAAAAAAAGCAATGTGCTCAAATTTATCGCCTAGTCCATGCATCATGTCATTTGAAAACAGCGTCATAGATTTTTGTTGTTTACTGTACGATCTGCTTTTCTTGCCTTTTGAATCAATACTTATATTCATTTCTTCATACCAGTAATCAGTCTGTTTGATTTTGTCAGAGAAACTCTCAACAACATCTTTACTGGCGCCGCCAAAGTATAGTATTAAGTAATTTGACGAGAGCAAACTATCTTGTAACTCTTTTTTTTCGGGCAGTTTTTGAAGTCCTGAAATAGGACAACAACCAAACGACCTCAAGCGTAAATGAATTCTATCTACCGTGTCTGCATCAAGATATGGTAAAAAACCTAAATACTCATCTAAAATATAAGCAGTATAATTACCCTTGCTTGCTGCGTAAGAATCAAGAGAGGCGTGAACCATTGTAAAAGCTGCAATAAAGCCCGTAAAAATAGGATTTAAAGCTTTTCTGTATGCTTCGACATTAGATAAAAATAATTTTGCTTGTTTGTCTTTTTGAAAAAAATCTTTTATCAAAAAAGTTTTTCTTTTTTGTTTAATGATAAAATAAGCACTCATCTCAAAAATCTCAAGTATCTGATCCATTGTTTTAGACACATCGCCATCAGATTTTGACTCGCCTTTTTCCATCAATGCAATCATATCTTTAATAGCTGTCAAAAACAGAGTCCATTTTTTTTCTGTAGTTTCATGAGCATATATCGATGTAAGAGCTTTTGCAGTGTCTGAAAATTTCTTTTCGGCTGCCTGAGAAAAGTAATCTTTTTTTTCACCGATTAGTGCCGACAATAGATTTGCAAAAAACGCCTGCTGAACCGGTATTTCTTCATTTAAAAAATCCCAAACATGACTTCTCTTATCTAATCCGCCGTTATAGATAATATCTCTATTTTTTCTATAGAGTCGTTTTATAAAATCCTGCTTGATATCATGGATTAATCCACGCTGATACCATTTTTGTACCAGCAAACTGTAATACTCTTCACTCTTACCTGTACCTGTAGCACCGAAGATAACGACACCTTGAGTTAATTTATTTGGGTTTAAGAAAATTTCCGTTTTCTCTATTTTCTTTTTTGTACTTTCAGAAATTTTAGATTTCTGTACGAAATGGTCAAAAAATCTAAAACTATTGAGATACACGGTGTTTTTTTCGCTCTTAAATTTATTTACTAAATCACGATAATCTATCCATGCGTAACCTTGCATAATGTTTTTAGGATTTGGTGCTGAACCAAAAGTACCTTTAGGAGCCAGCAAAGGGAGTCTATAGAATAAAAAACCTTGCTCACTATGATGTCTATCAAAATACCAAAAAACAGCAAAAAACATTACGATTAATGCTAACTCCATCATCTCTCTATTCCTTTCTCTCTCTTATTTAAAAGCTCTCCAAACATAGAGAGCATCTTTAACATGGATAGAGGCATGGCGACAATCGCCATACCTCCTGATATCTCTAAAACCTCTACGCCGTCCAAAAGCTTATCTATCACCTCGTCAAAAGCAAAGTCTTGAGCTTCTTCTTGAACTTCTTTTTGAAGCTCTTTTTTTGGCTCTCGCTCTTTTGATTTTAAACTCTCAAAATCTTTACCGTCACCTAGTTCCATAAAAATGCGTTTATCACCTAACATTTTCTACTCCTTGAGATTTTTGAGCACCCTGATTAGCACGCTGTAACTCATCTCTGGTCACTGCTTTACTCGGACTCTCTTGCTCATGCAATGCTGCTGCAACACTTTGAAGCTTTTGCGCATAGTCATAAAGCTTTTTGGAGTCAAGCTCACCGCTTGGAGTGAGCATATCTTTATAACTTTGTTCGCTTGACATGTGAGCAACACGCTCTTTTATTTCGTCTTTTGAGTAAGCCTCGCGAGTAACTTCTTTGCCTTGATTAGCTTTTGCAATTTCGGGAACTGTTTTATCGATGTTGCTGTAGAGACTTTGTTTTGCGAAATTATCAACAAATTTAAAGTTGTCTGCCGAAACCTCTTTCAGAACGCCTATTTTCACAAGCTCATTTGCATTGCGTAAAGAGGCTGAGATAAATGCATCGATTACGCCTGCATCTGCTCTTGCGTGAGATTTTGCGGTCTCACCCCATCTGTCTAAAGAGTCTTTTGAAACTCCGTTAAATTTCACGGCTGATATATTCATGAAGTCTCTTGTGGGGGTTGCATTTTCTCGGTTTCTAGTTTGCTGGTACTGCCATTGCGCGTTGATTTGAGATAAAACAGTTTCATTTAAAAAATCTACTGTCGGCGTTCTATCGATTACAGTCTCCATGATAGGAGTAGCAGACTGCACGACTTCGGCTATATTTTGAAGCTCCTCGGCTCTTTGCAAAATCGGTTCAGGATTGAAGATATAGCTATCTTCAACTTTTCTTTTTTGCTCTTCGCTCATCGCTTTATACTCTTTATTTTCTACCAAAAACTCTATGCGATCACTTTGCTCAAGGTCTTTGGAGAGAGTTTTAAAATCCTCAAGCGTTTCATTTTTGGCTTGTTTTAGCTCGTAAATGTGAAGCTTTTTTTGTAAGTCTTTTATGGTGCTTTGCAAGCCCTCATGAACTTCTGTTTGAAACTCACGATAATAAGTTTGAAAGCCCTCAAGATATGCCTGCTGCTTTACCTTGTGAATAGCTGCATTCGCATCTGCTAGCGAGTGTTCTTTTTGAAGAGAGGTTTGTAAAAACTGATTTAGCTTAATCTGATCATCCAAACTCTCAAATTTTAAACTCTTGCTGCTGAACCCATTATTTTTATAAAACTGCTCGGCTAATTCCATAAGTTTAGGGTCAAGATGCTTTTTCATGTCTTCGCCAGATAAAGGCGGAGCACGGTTAACATACTTAAGTTGGTACTCGCTTAAGTATGGATCTAATTTTTTGTTTGCAACACGGTCGCTTACTTTATCAAAAAATCTATCAATTTTTTTAGCTAGATTTTGGAAGATAGCGTTTGTGTTATTTACAGCACGGGTTAAGATACCTCTCAAACTATTCGGGCGGTTTATACCAGCAATAAAGTCATTTTTCATATTTTCTGGCACTAAATCACTTCTCGCAAATCTTGAGAGAGTTTTTTTATCTCCCGTCGCCATTGCAAGTTCAAGTTTAGAACTCATCATTTTTGAGACATTTTGAGTAAAGTTAAGATTATCGGTCAAATTGGAACCGTTAACATAACGGGTAGGATTATCTTTTATCAACTTGATAGCCTCACTATCTAAACTAAGCTGAACTCGCTTACCCATAAAACGCGCTGATTTTACTTCTCCGCCATTAATCCAGACTTCAAGTGGTTCTTTATTCATAAGAATTGTATATTTTTTTGATATTAAAGACATGTTATTTCTCCTCTGTAGGTAGTGTATTTGTAGGCATATTAGGTATATGCACCTCTTGGTTGACTACTGCCGTGTTTTTTTCATTTTTAAGATTTTGCACCTCCTTGCTAAAATTTGCGACGGTTGAATCTACAAAAAATACAACTGCCGCCGCTAAAAAAAGCCAAAAAAATATTTTTAAATGGATTGAAATAAAACCGGAGAGCAGCTTCTTCATGCGGCTCTACTTTTTTTAGTGTTTGCTTGGATATAAGCCCTTATGCTTGAGGGCTTGTAAAATATTTTGTTGCCCTCACGGTAAGCTTGAGGTCCGGTATTGATTTGTCTCATTTGATTTAAGTGTTGAACACTCATGCCTAACATTTGAGCGGCTTGAGCAACCGTCAAGCCCTCTTCTTGTTTTGGTTGCACTTGAGAGATGATAACTGCCATTGCCCCACGTGTGATATCGTTTACATTTAATTTGTTACTACTCATTTTATTTCTACATTATTATTTTGTTTAGTAGCTGCTGCCGCATCTCTTAAAGCTTGTCTTTTTTGCTCAGACTCTTTTTTTTGTAAATATTTCTCTCGCTGTTCTGGGCTTAAAGAGTTTATATATCTCTCTTCATCAGCTCGTTTTTCAGCTTTCTTTGCCGCCTTGTCTAGCTCGTTTTTTTCTTTCATTAAGGTTTCAATCCCCTTAACATAGTCGTCAATCGCCTTAGCTTGCCCCATCATAAAAGCACCCATACTGAGCTCTTGCTTCAATTGGGTATAGGTAATTTTGGAAAGGTTATCTTTGAATTTTTTAAGCTGCTCTTGCGTTTTTGCGTACATATCGGAGTTATCTTGATCTATCTTTTTTGCATACATCTCAAAATCAAACCCTGTGACCTTGTCCGCATTTTTAGTAAGGTAGTATTTGTACACCTCTACATCCTCTTTTTTGTCATAAAAAACTGCTTTTTTATAACTCTCTTTTACCTGATCAAAATTTTTATCGCCCGTCAACTGGGCTAATCTAGCCTCGTCAACTCCACAACCTGTAAAAAACATTGCCGCTACAAGGGCGGCACTCATAATTAACTTTTTCATTTTTTTATCTCCTGATTTTGGTTTTTTAACTCTGAAATAACCTGGGCGACCTCGGTTAAAAACGCTTTTGCTGCACTAATCGCAAGTCCTTTCTCATCTTCCTCAAGTCGGCTTACGGACTCTAAAAGCACTTGGGCTTTTTGATTGAGGTCGATAATAAAATGTTTGTCGATCCACGAAACTCGATTGTGATCAAGCTCACGGATTGCATCGTTAAGCTCGTATAATAAATTTGAATTACTCATCTTTCTTGCCCCTGATTTTGTTTTTGTCTAAGTCGCTCTGCGGCGATTTGGTCGTCTCGGCGGAGTTCCTCGGCTGTGATGACATAAGGTCTATCATTTGTTGTTGCCCCTCTAGTAGGAGTAACACCATCTCTTTCAAGCTCGGCTCTTGGTTCTCCTCTCTCGGTTGTGGTAATAAGGTCTGTAGCATCTCTAAAATGAGACTGTTTTGCTCTTGTAATTGCGTCTGTGATGTCACTATAGCTTGCAGCAAGTCTTGCTCTGTAATCTGGGGTTCTTGCTCTGGCATTTTCGAATTTCTCCTCGATTAAAATTTTTGGTGTGTTTTTAAGACTCTCGAATAATTTTAGAGTGTCTAACTTTGTGGATTTGAGGCTATTTAAAAGCACCTCGTGCATCGTATTTAATTGCTTTTGTTGTCGTACCTCCTCATTTTTGACTTGATTAAAAAGGGTTGTAATAGATATTGGAGTATCTATTTTTGCCGCCGCCTTAATGGTTACATTAAGAGGTGTGCGGTGCTTTTTGTTTTGTATCTCGCTTTTTGCCTCATTAATGATTTTTTTAAGCTCGGCTTGTTCGATTTTAGGCTCTTGGATTTGCTCTTTTTGAGCTAATTTTTTGGGTTGTAAAGAAGAGAGAAGTTTGTCAAGATTTACATGTTTTGACATCAACTCAACATTTTTTAAGCGAACTTCATCGCGATCTACCTCTTTATTTTTAGTCTTGCGTGTGTCAAAAAAAGCGCGTTTACTTAATTGAGCTTCACTCAAATGCGGATGCAATTTTCTCAGTTCCTCCGTCTTGGCTCTAATCATTAGCGACCGACTTGAAAAAGCTTGAATAAGGTTATCATCGATTGATTTAAGCTCATAGAAACTTTGACTTCTATCGGTATCACGCAATTCAAACCCTGCTTTTTCAAGATTTTCTCGCAAAATTTCACGATAAAGCTTACCTATGTTTTTAATAAAAGGGTTATCTTCACTTTTAGTGAGAAAACCCTTGGAATGGAGTGTCCGATATTTACCATCAGAGCATTTGGAAAAATTAAAGATAACCGTATGCGTATGAAGCTGCGGATCTAAATCTCTTCCTATGTCGTGCTGAAATTTAGCACCGACGATATTGCCCGTTTTCTCAACCGTTTTTATTTTATTTTTTTGTTTTCTTATCTGAATTTCTTCTTTTTCAATATGAAGAATAGTCGAATTAACAGCACTATCATGAGCAGTTTGAATAGCATTTGCGAGTGCAGTATCGCCTTTTTGTAGGGCTAATTCCAGAGCAAGTGAAACACTTTTACTAGCCGACAGCGCAAAATCAAACGCAGGCACATCTTTTTCTCTCCCGCCTTTACTCGCAATTAATGATTGTCCCGTCGTGGGGTTAACGCCCCTCAAGAGGCTCTCAAACGCCTCGTGAGTTAAATCACCTAAGTTTAAGGCATCCTTAAGCTTCCCGATAAATTCGCCCTGCGTTTCTGTGTAGTAATTGTCTTTGCCTTTGCTGTAATAGGTGCTGGCTTGTTTATAGGATAGCACCTCTACATTTAACATTTAAGTAACCTCGTCATTTAATTTTGAGACGATGTTTGCAACCTCTACAATTTTAGAATCATCATTGATGAGCTCAAAATATACATATTTACCGACCAGAGGACTGCTTCCGTCCCCTCCCGTATAATTATTAAAATATAAGTGTCCATTTTTTAGTGAGTATATTAAATATATACTATCTTGCTCTGCAAAACCATAAAGCGGTAAAGCCTGTAATAATTTAGATTTTAAATCTTCAATTTCAACAGGAACATTAAGCGAAACAGATGACCCCGGGTTTTCGCGACGATACGGCTTCGGTTCAAATTCACGCGGATGATACTCATTATCTCCGCTTATCAATTTTTGTACTTTTTTAATCCATTTCATTTTTAATCTCCATTTTTAATATTTTTTATACCCATCCACCCAAACTACACCCAAAACCGCAACTTTTTTTCTACCTTAAGCTTGTCTTAAGGTAGAAAACTGAAAGTTGCCTTGGTGCAACACTCTTAAGTGTCATTCTCTTGTCTCTTTAGTGTCCTTTTGTGGCACTCTCTGTCTTTGTGTGTCTTTTTTGTGGCACTCTGTGACACTGAATGACTTTTTGCGTCATTCTTTGACTTTTTGAGTGATTTTCACGAAAAAAGCTCGCTTGAACAATTTTGTTCAATTTCCGCAAATACTTGAGCGGCTTCTTGACTTCTCCAGTACATCATCATCATTTTGTGAAACTTTTCGCGGTCACCGCCCGCGGCGTTGTAAAACTCCGCTTCCGCTTCTTCTTGTGTCGTCTCTCGTGAGATGGCGGCACTGTCATATATGGTTTGCTCCTCGTCGGCTCCCATTTCGAAATGATGTGAAAACGGAATACCGATTGTTCGTGCCTTCGCGAAAATCGGGGAAAATGGCTTAATTCCGATTTTTGTGTCACCAAAGAAGTAAATGAACTCTTTTTGGATTTTGGCAAAATCGCTATACATGTTTAAGCAAAACACCGTATTATTAGCGTCGCCTATTTCGTCGTGGGTTGCAACTGCGTTCGCGAGATACTTACGAATAGAGGTTGTTGGTATAACCCATGTTTTTGGTCGGTTGACCTGTTTAAGTTTCTCGATTATTGGATATGTATTATCTGATCCGCCGATATCAATGATATAGCTCATATCGGGTTCTGACATGAGGTCAAACAACATGTCTGCAACTGCTTCGTCTTTTCTATCAATTTTGAGCGTTCTGATATTTTCTTTTGCCATTACTTTCGATTTCGCGAAAAGTAGTGATGAGTTGTTGTTGTCTAGTTCAATGAGCTTGAACTTTCTGCCTGCTGCGTGCAATAGGCACGCTATCGTGACGGCTGTATTGGTCTTCCCGACACCACCTTTATTATTTGCGATAATATATATTTGACTCATAATCTACTCCTGTGATTGTTGTATGATTTTTTGTAAAAATGGGCTCGGCTCTCGCGCGCCATTTTTGGATTTGGTCGGCTGCGCCGACGGGTTAGTAGGGAAAAAATCTGAAGCTGAAAGTTTCCTTAAGTAGCGGCTTATCGTGCGAAGCGATACTTCTATTTTTTGCTCTTTTGCAAAAAGTTGAATTTGCTCGGCTTGATAGCCAGATTTGTAAAGGTCCAATACTTCTTCTCTAATACTCTCAAGCTTTTGAACCCTTCTTTTAGGGGGTTCTCTACTCTTAAATGATTCTAGCTGCTTCATCTTGCTGCCTCAAATTGAATATAAAAAACTCCGTTTTGTTCGATGCTCTCAACTTTTTTGATTTTCCCTGAGGCAAACGCAAAATAATAGATATTTTTATTTTTATCATTCTGTAAAACTGCGACTTCTCCAAAAGGGGCTAAAAGCTCCGCATTTTTAACGCTTTGATTGTCATTAGAGATTGTAGGTGTAATGATTGTAGTGACGATTGAACCGGACGCAATCCCAAAAAAAAGTGACAATGAAATTGCTGCGTAAATGTTGCGCATTTTCCAGTTTTTAACACTCTTAACCAACTCCTCCAAACTGTCACTCATGTTGTCGATTTGCAACAGGCTATCTGAGGACTCTTTTAGTAATTGCGTTTTCTGGGAGAGCTCTTTAGCCGCTTCGGATGCACCTTCGGATGATTTAATCAAATCTAAACGAGTTTTTTGAAGCTCTTCTCTGATATCAGAGGTGATTTTTCTAGCAATCTGCGTATAATTTAATCCATCCATTTTTGCTAAAATTGTTTCTGTATTAATACTCGTCAAAATCTCAGCTCTTTTGGCGATTCCGTCCAAACTTTTAAGTTCCGCCAAATTTTCTTCAAATTTTTTATTCGCGAAAATCAAATTTGAGAGGAGTTCTCTGTCTTCTTCCCTCGGCATTTTTTTCCTCCTTTTTTATATAAATTTTGTTTTGCACTTTTGTTGCAAAAATGCAAAATCAAATTTAAAGTGTTTCTTGAAGAAACAGAACCCCGAAGGGTAATAAATAGCTTCATATTGGACCCACTGCTATAAGGACGGGTCTTGTGCTGGCTTGGATTAAGATAGGTCTAAGCTGGTGGCGTACTATCTTTCTCTTTTTGCTTTTTGAGCGACATGCCCAAGGATCTCCCCCCGAGGTTAATTTTAAACCCTCGATAAAACCCTACAATAGGGCTTTATTGAAGATTTGAGGAGCGGTTAAGCTCCTATTTTTTTGATTTTTAAATTTTGAATTGGGTTAACCGCCTGCGCTCCATATTTTGCGGTATGCAGCTCTTGCAGTTGCTCCCAAATCTCGTTTAAAGTGCTGCTTACAATTTGTTTAGTGCTACGGTTTTTGGTGTAAAGCAAGCCCTGCTCATCAATGTACACATCTTCACGCTCGCCCTCTACTAGCACGGGGGCAAGGTGTCCTGCATATTTAGTTTTGAGTAATTTTTGTTTAAACTCTGCAGCTGCATCGCTTAAGTTTAGTTTTACTTTGGGTTTTAAAAATGAACCCTGTCCTCTAGGGTTTATATTTAATTTACTTTCTTTTTCTTTACTTTCTTTTTCTTTTATTGCTTGAGGGTCGGTCAAGGGTCGGTTTGTTGAGTCGTAATCACTCAAGCCTAAAAAAAGTTGCTCTTGCTTTGCTTTTTTAGCCGCGACACCTCTTTTACCTGCCTCTATTTGTTGTTGTTTTTTTTGCTCAAAAAAGCTCATACGACGGTTTAAAGAGCCACTAAAAAAGAAACTTTGAGTGTCAATATCAAACAAACCGTAAGCGTTTATTACGGTCTCCATTTTTGCTTGTGTAGTATTGTATTTTCGCGCCAAACTCGGCACAAGCTGTAAAGGGTATTTATAGTCTTTTTGTTCTCTTAGGGTCTCTACGAGTACCCAAAATATACCGTATCCCTCAAGCCCCATCTGGTCAATGAGCAGCATGCATTTATAGTCGTCTTTTGCATTTGCATCGTGACTAAAATAACATGTGTCTTTTTGGAGTGTTGCACTCATTTTGTACCTTTTATATATTTTTAGGCACTTAATAAGGTATGCGAGAGTAAAATTGCAGCTCACAATGCTTTTTAAGTGTTGTTGTAACTCAAAGTCTTAGTTCTCAAAATTTGGTCGTGGAGAGAACTAAGGCGGCTATCCTGCTATCGGTTGAACTTCGTTTCGATCTAGGTACTCTTGTATCCATTCTTTTTTATATATACATTCGCCCGCTAAACGAGTATATTTTATTTTTCTTTTTTGCCTAAGATTTCTGAGTGTCACTTCTTTAATCGGGAGTAATCCGTCAATCCCTTTTGTGATTTCTTCCGTTGTGTAATATTCTTTTTTCATAACAATTCCTTTTTTTTAAAACTTGTAAATATAAAAACAAGGTATTTCTTGTTTATACAAGGTAATCATAACTACTAATTACTTAAATTTTATTTAAACAAGGTTTTTCTTGCTAATTCTTCCTAGTTTTTACTATTGACTTTTATTAAACAAGCTTTTTCTTGTAAAATCTTGTATAATTGCACTAATATAAGGATTTAGGATTTGGCTATGAACGATGAAAAGATTAAAGTTAATTTCACTCTTTTACCGGAAAGCAAAGAGATGCTCGCGCGAATCAAAAAAGAGGAAAAATATAATATCTCCACATTTTTGGATGATATATTAAGATTTGATGACAAAGCAGTTGAGATATTTTTGAATATTTATAAAAATATCAATAAAGAACGGATTTCAAGATATAACTATTTAAGACTAGAGGATGGTGGGGTTATATACAACCAAGCAACTATGGACAAAGTATTAAATAGCAATATTGCGCTATTGACTGATGATGCCGTCGTTAAACAAGGATTTGACAATTCTGCCCCTACTGCCCCGATGAACACAGAAGAAAGATTTACATACCATGAAAAAATCATGTTGGTTTTAAATAAAGATATCCAATCTCTAAAAAATAAATTTGATGATAAAATTGAAAAACTATCTAACTCTATTACTCAACAGTTAGAAGAAATAGAAAAATTAGCTATAGAACTTGATGAAAGTAATGCCTCTCTACATGAATCAAGTGCAAAAAAAGCAATCATCAGCGATCAAGAACTATTAGATGCCATTGCTGAAATTGTCTTACAAAAAATAAAAGATAAAGATAATACACAAGCAGCAAAAATATCTCCGGAGTGAGTAGGTTATGCCTACGCCGATACCTGCACTTTTACGCCTAGAGAGTTGAGCACTTTTGCAATAGTGTCAAATTTAGGCTTTGAACCCTGATGAAAGGTTTTGTATAAGCTTTCTCTTCCAAGTCCTGTATCTTTTGCTATTTGACTCATCCCTTTTGCTTTTGCTATATGTCCTATAGCTTCTAAGAGTTCATCCATATCTCCATCTGCTAAGATTTGAGATAGATACTCGGCTATTACTTTTTTATCATCAAGATACTCTGCTATATCAAAGTTTGTAAGTTCTAGTTTATTCATTGTCAAGCTCCTTTAAAATCTCATTTGCTTTTTTTATATCATCACTTTGAGATGACTTATCCCCGCCTATCAACAAAACAATAATCTCATCATTTTTTTGAGTATAGTAAACTCTATATCCGGGTCCAGTTGGAACTCTAAGTTCACTTATATTGTTTCCTACCGACTTATGATCTCCAAAGTTACCTAACCTCATTCTTTCCACTCTTCTTAATACTGCAACTTTGCCTTGAGTATCTTTGAGCTTAGTTAGCCACTTTGAAAATATATTTGTTTGTTTTACTATGTACATGAAAGTATTGTATCCTAAAAGATACTATTATGTCAATAATTAATTTGTTGTATAATGGGAATGTAAATTTTAAAATAAGAGGGTATCACCATGTCAGAATTAGATATTATAGAAGTTAATGAAAACGAATACCGCATTAATGGCGTTAGCAATAAAACATTTCCAAGCAGAGCAGCAGCAAAAAAATACATTGAAGAAGAAAATGAGAAAAAAAGAAAAGAAGAGGAAGATGCGGCGGCATGGGAAGACCTAAACAAAAGAGCAAAAAACCAAAATCTAAACAATAGTTTGAGCTTGTAGATGTGGTAAATTTAGGTTTTGAACCCTGATGAAAGGTTTTGTATAAGCTCTCTCTTCCAAGACCTATAGCTTCTAAGGTTTGAAGCAAAACTGATATTTATTTTATGTTATAATAACATTATAATAAAATTAAGGAATTTTCAGATGGCTTATATATATAAAGACGGCAAAGTTTCTAATGTCTCTATTAGTAATGTCAAGCTCCCAAAATCATTAATAAAAAAGGTAGATGCTAAGGCAGAGACAAAAGAGATTATAAAAGCAGCTATAGAAACAGTAAAAAAAGCAAAAGTAGCGTATGCTTTTTGAATTAAACAAATTTCACTCTTCCAATCCTCTCCAAAAACTTATACATCTTACGAATGAAGATAGACAAAGACAATTTATAAAAGCTCTTTGCAAGGGATGTCAAAAAGGTGACACCGTAATATATTATTTGAATATAGATAATAATATATGCGGAATAATTGGTTTGTCTGCAAGTAGAGTTGATAATATACCTTGCTTACATGTTGATTATATATTTGTAAAAGAAGATTACAGAAAAAACATATATGAAGAACTTAACAATAAAAAAATATCTGAGTATTTAATATCAGTCAGTATTTCATTGGCGACTGAAATAAAAGAAAAAATAGGCTTAAGATGGCTAGTTCTCAATCCTGATAATAGTGAACTTGAAAAATTCTACATAGATACTTTCAAATTTACTAAATATAAAACAGCAAAAGATAAACTGACATACCTTTTTATTGCTTTATAAAATTGCTACTTGTTGCGGTAAATGTTGCGGTAAGGCTTTTTTTAAAGCTTTAAAACCTCACAAAATAGGTATTTAAAAGCCTAGTCAATTTACCTCGACAAGGTAAAAGTCACTGGTTCGAGTCCAGTTGTGAGCACCACAAATTATACCTCTCAAACTCCTAAAAACAGGGCTTTTCCACAACTATGTGAAACTTTTGGGAAACTTAAACAAATTGGGAAACTTCTCAAACAAAACAACCTCCTTAACAGCAAATATCTCTATCTCAGAAGCAATACTTATTACTTTGTCCTCAAAGTAAAAAACAGGGTTTTTAAGAAAAGTTTAAAAACTGACAATTATATTTATGCTAACATTTTAAAGTATAAAATATTGAGGTATTTAAGCATGAGTAATTCTGATGATATGTTTAAGGTTAGGGATTTATTTACTCTTGTAAGCAGTAAAAATGGACTTTTTCTATCTGCTGAAAATGAGTATGAAGAGAGGTTCTTAAAAAACATTGAAAAAACAATAACGACACAAATAGCAAGAGAGAGCAAAAAGAACAACAAGATCATAAAAGTTGGTGATGAAAAAAGAGATACCATCAAGCTGGGAAACACACTCAAAGAATTTTTAGATTTTAAAGAAAAAACCCAAAATGAAAAGCTCCTTATAAAATATAAACAAGTAGCAGAATATCTCTTAATCTACTTTGGAGAAAAACAGCTCCTCCAAAACATTACCAGAAAAGAAGCCAATGATTTTAGAAGCTTTCTTTTGGAAGTTCCAAAGTTCTGGAAAAACAAACCTGAACTCAAAGATAAAAATATAAAACTCCTTGTTGATAAAAAAAGCAAACTTTTAGATAAATTTGAAAAACAAGCACCAAGAACTGTTGATGAAATTATCAAAAG
>KB225757.1_pt42 | contig 18393 bp, 15 predicted proteins | sample 524768 | NCBI WGS metagenome assembly AMQJ01 (sample SAMN00998488, study PRJNA167727) | sediment metagenome | isolation source: subsurface aquifer sediment | place: USA: Rifle, Colorado | collected Aug-2009
ATTTTAAAATCTGGAGAATGCCTTTTGCTTGAAAATCTTCGATTTCATAAAGAAGAAACCGATGCCGACGAGAAATTTGCCAGACAACTTGCAGAACTTGGCGATGCTTATGTTTTTAATGCGTTTGGCACAGCCCACAGAGCTCATGCTTCAACCTATACTATTGCCAAACATTTCCCAAACGACAAAATGTTTGGCTACCTGGTTGAAAACGAAGTGAATAATATCGATAAGGTTGTGAAGCAAGCCAAAAAACCATTTACTGCAATACTTGGAGGTTCAAAGGTCTCAACTAAAATACAAATTATTGAAGCCTTAATTGAAAAAGTGGATAACCTTATTATTGGGGGAGGAATTGCATACACTTTTGCAAAAGCAAATGGAGGGAAAATTGGTAACTCCTTAGTTGAAGATGATTTTATTGATGTAGCCAGGCAAATTATGGCAAAAGCAAAAGCGAATGGGGTAAATCTCTATTTACCTACCGACTGTATTATTGCTGATGAATTTAAAAATGAAGCAAACATTGAACACTGCGAAATTAATGATATAAAAGACGGATGGATGGGTTTAGACATTGGAATAAAATCGGCAAACCAATTTACAGAAGTAATTGAAAACTCAGCAACAATTCTTTGGAACGGACCTATTGGGGTATTTGAAATGTCGAACTATTCTATGGGTACACTAAAAATTGCCATGGCTGTTGCTCGTGCAACCGATAAAGGAGCTTTTTCCTTAATTGGTGGTGGCGATTCAATTGCTGCCGTTAACAAATATAGTCTGGCATATAAGATAAGTTATATTTCAACTGCAGGGGGAGCGTTACTGGAATATGTTGAAGGAAAAGAATTGCCGGGCCTAAAAGCGATAACTGAGGATATTTAAAAATGTTATCACAAACGTTTTATATTTAGCTTTATGAAAATTCATGAAGTATTTTTCATTTATACCTAAAAATTACTTTATCGCTTTTAATTGCTTCAAAAACAAATTTGGAGTAAATTGTGTTCCCTTTCATATACTAATATTCAAATTAAAAAACAGGAGGTAATTATGCTCGCGAAATATAATATTCCATTAATTCAGGACGCCGATTTGAACGGAAAAGTAGTTTTGGTCCGTGTAGATCACAATGTGGTTAAAAAAGGAATAATTCACGACCCTTATCGTATTGATGCAACTATTGGAACCCTTTATCATATAAATGCCCGGGGTGGCAAAATCATTTTAATGTCGCATGTGGGTCGACCAAAAGATAAAAAAACGGGTGAAATCAAAATCAGCAAGGATACTTCAGTTGAGCCAATCGTTGAATATTTAAGGAATAAACTTCATATAAACATGAAGATTCCTGAATTTTATGAACAAGACAATAAAGGTTATCTCGGAATCGAAACTTCTATTAATCACCTAATTCGTGAGTTAAAAGAAGGTAAGATTGACGGGATTTATTTACCAAACACTCGTTGGTTCCAGGGCGAAGAAGCAAAAGGAGCAGTTATGGATCGATTTGCAAATCAGTTGGCTGGTTTAGCAGATATCTTTGTTAACGATGCATTTGGATCCTGGCAACCTCATGCATCAACGGTTGGTGTTAATAAGTATTTGCCTTCATATGCTGGATTTTTGATGCAAAAAGAAATTGAAAATCTCGAAAGAATATATACACCTCAATCTCCATTCATAGCTGTAGTTGCAGGTTCAAAGTTCGATACAAAAATTGAATCGCTTTATGCCTTGATTAAAAAAGCGGATTACCTTGTGCTTGGTGGAGTAATTTACAATGCCTATTTATATGCAAAATATGGAATTGAAATTAAAGGAATCACCGATGAAGATTTGATTCCCGCCAAAAAGTTTGTTGAATTTAGCAAACAATTCCCGGGCAAATTAATTGAACTGCCTTTTATTGTTGAGTCGGATACGTTGGAAGGGAAATTCGAAGGTAAAAACAGGGTGCATAATATCCACGATTTAAAACCGGGAACTAAACTTAATTATGTGCTTGATGTTGCCAAAGAATCTTTTTACGAAGAAAAAATTCATAAAATATTTTCATCAGCACGAACCGTTTTCGTGAATGCGGTAATGGGTTTCACTCCTAATTTCAGCGAAGGAACCATTGCCCTTGATGAGTTAATTGATGAAAACGTGGAGGCAGTAAAATTATATGGTGGTGGTGATACCATGCAGGAATTAAAAAGATTGCTTCCCGGATTATATATTGTTGCTCTCGATAGTCCTAAGTATTATATATTTACTGGAGGAGGAGCTGTGTTAAAAGCAATACAGGAAGGAACAACTTTAGGAATTGAACCCGTAAAAATTTTAACAAAATAAAAAAAAATCACATTTTTGCAATATCAAAAATCTTAAAGAAGTCAGCTAAAATCTGACTTCTTTCTATCTTACATTATGAGTTCTAAATTTTAAATTTTTAACATGAAAGCTTTCAAAGCATACGACATTAGAGGTATTTACAACGAGGATTTTAACAAAGATGATGCATATAAAATCGGGTATTTTCTTCCAGAACTATTACAAGCCGACAATATTCTAGTGGGCCGAGATGTTCGTATTTCATCAGATGAGATATTTGAATACCTTGCTCAGGGGATAATTGATAGTGGTGCAAACGTATATAACATAGGCATTTCAACGACACCTATGGTATATTATATTACCGCTAAACATAAATTCGCTGCATCGGTTCAAATTACAGCATCACATAATTCTCGTGAGTATAATGGGATGAAAATTTCAAGATCGAATGCTTTACCTGTTGGTTTCGACACAGGTTTAGATAAGCTTTTAGAAATGATGCAAACACGTGAACTAGTGATTGCCAACAAAAAAGGTAAAATTGTCGATTACAAAGTAAAAGACGAATATGTTGAGTTTTTAAGAACCTATGCTCAGGATTATTCTGATTTGAAAATAGCTGTTGATTGTTCTAATGGTATGGCTGGGTTTTTAATAAAAAAACTATTAGGTAAAAAACCTATCTATTTATTTGATGATTTGGATGGCAGTTTCCCAAATCATGAACCAAATCCATTAATTGAAGAAAATGTTGCTGATCTAAAAAGAACAGTTTTAGAAGAAAAATGTGATATAGGTGTTATTTTCGACGGAGATGCCGATCGGGTTATGTTTGTAGATGAAAAAGGACAATTTATTTCTCCCGATTTAATCATTGGGTTTATGGCTCACTACTTTCTTGAAAAAGAAAACCTGCCTGCCGCCCGCCTGCCGGACGGGCAGGGCGGACAGGAGCTTGCTGTTTTAGAAGACATTCGTACATCAAAAGCGGTAAAAGAATACGTTGAGAAACTTGGTGGTAAAATGCATACATGGAGAGTTGGACGAGCTTTTGCTACTCCCAAATTACGAGAGATAAATGGTATTTATGGCGGAGAGTTAGCCGGACATTATTATTTCAGAGATTTCTTTTATTCCGATTCGGGTATTTTAGCCTCTTTAATCGTTTTAAACTTACTTTCAAAATTCAAAAATGAAGGCAAAACGATGTCGGAAATAATTTCAGGGATTAGTAAGTATGCAAATTCAGGCGAAATCAATTTTAAAATTGAACAAAAACTTGAAGCCATGGAAGCTCTAAAAGATTACTTTGTTGCAGAAGAAGAACCCATGGAAATTCTCGATTTTGATGGTTATCGCATAGAGTTTAAAGACTGGTGGTTTAATGTTCGGCCTTCAAATACAGAACCCTATTTGCGCTTATTAGCAGAAGCCGATAACAAAAAAATATTAGACGAAAAACTTAAAGAGATTAAAACAATACTTAAAAAGTTTAAATAACAGTACATCAGGCATTCTTGCCTGATGAATTTTACAACAAACAAGAACAGGGGTGAACTATAGTTCAAAAATGTAATTGCAATAAGAAAGAAGCAATCCTTCCAAACAGAAATCTAAAGGATTGCTTCTTTCATTCTTCACTTCCAATGACAAAGATTTTTTTTAATTATTCGTTTTATTTAATCCCTATTCTTAATCAGATCGTACAAAACTTTTAGGTTAATTAGCCTGAAAACTAAAGCAAAAATTAAGGAAAGAGCAAGTATTCCGGCAACCTTATATAACCAATTTATTTCGATCCAAAGAGAAAATCTTGCTACTAAAAAAATTAGGATAGAAAATAAAATAAGAGCTGCAATTCTTTTAAGACTGACCTTAAATTTAAAAATTCTTTTAGCAATTATAATCTGGGCTAAGGCTGTAAGAGACTGGGTTACCAAACTGGCAATAGCTGAACCCAATGCATAATATTTTGGAATTAAAATCAGGTTAAGTATAATATTAACCACAACACCTCCTGCTGCCAAAGTATTAAGTTCCTTAAGATTTCCCCCTGCTGTAAGCAAAGTCCCAAAAATATAGCTTGTTGAAATTCCCACAAAGCATAACATAAGTATTCCAAATACCGACGAAGATTCTGTAATATGACGGTGGTAAAGTAATTCCATTATCTCAACTCTATAAAAGAAAGAAGCAAAAGTTACCCCAAGTACAGGTACAATTAGCAGAAGAAATGAAAAGAAAGTTAATGAATTAACCGATTCTTTTTTCTTTATCATTCGTGAAAAAATAGGTAAAAGCAAAACAGCAAATAAAAATGCAAACATTGCGGCTGCATCCAGAATTCTGAATCCTTGTGCATAAATTCCTGCCTGCTCTTTTCCATCGGGTAACATTCGTTCCAACATTACAGAATCGATCCTGTAATAAAAAATCATAAAAAGGGCCAGTAAAGCAAAGGGATAACTTTTCCTGAGTGTGGCAATAAAATACTTTTTATCGAAGTTTAATTTTATTAATTCTGCATTCCCGTAAACAATAAACAAGGTTACAATCAGGGTTAATACATAAGCTAATGTTTGTGCATAAACGATCCACTCTATTTTAAATTGAGTATTTGTTATTCCGCCCCACAAAAGAATTCCGCAAATTACAATCATTAATGCCCGATCAAGAACAGATATAAAACTATCTGTTTTAAAGTAGTGTAATCCACTTAAATTTGACCGGAGATATAAAATGAATGAGGCAATAAATTGATTCAGTATTAAAAAAAGCAACAAATAAAACTGCCGTGTATCATACCCAATTAATAAACCTGCAAGAACTGTAAACACAGCATATAAAAAAGCAAGAATCAATTTTAAGCCAATAATATTCGATAATGATTTGCTAAGGAGTTGCTGGTTCTGAGCTATATTTCGATTGTTATAATTGGTAATTCCCAAATCGAGCAGCATATTCAGCAATAATGAAAAATTGAAAAGAGAGAAGTATAATCCATACTCTTCGGCACCAACGATGTTCTGAATAGTACGATCGACTCCAAAAATCCAGAAAGGCTTAATTAATAAATTAAGCAACAACAACAGCGAAAGATTGGTGAAAAACTTTCTTTTCAAGGTTTTTTGAATTAGAAATTAAAGTTACTAAAGTTTCAGATTATCACAACGCTCTGCAGGAATAAAGAAAAAATTCTGATATCCTTTTTGTCCCACATACTCTTTTAGGTTTTTTTTCTGATTTATGAATATTTTATAATCTAATTTACTAATTAACTCAAGGCTCTTTTTTCGATTTTCATTTTCCCAAAGCTCACAATAAATAAGCGGCCGATTTTTAGATATCAATCTCCTTGCTCCTTCTAACACATTCAATTCATACCCTTCAACATCAATTTTAACAGCCCTTGTTTCAACCCTTTCAAAATCTGCCAGTTCGTCTAAACTTTTAAGGTCAACATCATATATAGTTCCTTTCATTTCATTTCCCTCTTGCTGTATATGACTTAATCCATGCAAATAGACTTTATTAAATTCAGGCATGATCATAGTAACTTTTCCAGCTTTGTCACCAAGTGCATATGGATGAATCTTTACATTAAATAGTCCAAATTTAGATCTTACCCTTAACAGAACTTTTAAATTATCTGGCACCGGCTCAAAAGAATGCACTGCCGATTGGGGTAGCTTTTTTGCAAAATAATATGTCATGACACCAATATTTGCGCCAATATCCAATACATGACCACCATCATCAATTAAATCAATAAACGTTAAAAAATCTTTTTCGTTTTTATCGTATGGTAATTTTAAAATTACAAATCGGGCAAACAAAAACAGATAGTTCTGTAGTCCCAATGTTTTTTGGAGCAGGTATTTTATTAAGTTCTTCAATTTTTTAGCATCTTTGTTACAAAGATATGATAATCCATTAAAACTATTCTCATTTGAATATTGCTGTAAATACAAGGATTTTACTAAAAAATAAATTAGAAGGAATTGGTTGGTTTACTTTCGAAACATTGAAAAGGATAACAAAGAACCATCCTGAGCATACATTTTATTTTATTTTTGACCGACCCTATGATCAGGAATTTATTTTTTCGGAAAATATTGTTCCCATCGTAGTTGGGCCACAGGCACGTCATCCTTTTTTGTTTTATTACTGGTTCGAAAGAGCTATCCCTAAAGTTTTAAAACAAATACATGCAGATCTTTTCATTTCGCCAGATGGAATTTTATCGTTAAAGACCAATGTTAATTCGATTGCAGTTATTCATGATATCAGCTTTATGCACAATCCAAAGGATTTTCCTCTTATTGTAAGAAAGTATTATCACTATTTCTTTCCAAAGTTTGCGAAAAAAGCCACAAGAATTGTTACTGTTTCTGAATTTTCAAAACAGGATATCACAAAACAGTTTTCAATTAAATCAGATCATATCGATGTGGTATATAATGGTTCAAACGAAATTTATAAGCCATCTGACACAGATAAGATATTAAGAACAAAAAAGGAATATACTTCAGGCGAAGATTTTTTCATCTTTGTAGGCGCATTAAGCCCTCGTAAAAATGTTGCAAATCTGCTTTTAGCTTTTGATCTTTTTAAAAGCAAAACAACAAATAAAATAAAGCTGGTTATTGTTGGCGAAAAAATGTTTAAAACAAAAAACATTCACACCGTTTACAGCAACATGAGTTTTAAAAAAGATGTAATTTTCACAGGAAGAATGAATCCTAAAGAGCTCAAAAATCTTTATGGTTCAGCACTTGCATTGACTTTTGTTCCTTATTTTGAAGGATTCGGTATCCCTATCATCGAAGCGATGAATTGCGATACTGCTGTGATTACATCAAATGTAACATCAATGCCCGAAGTGGCTGGTGATGCTGCTTTATTTGCCGATCCTTTTTCTGTGCAATCCATTGCAGATGCGATGATTAAAATATATAGTGATTCAAATCTTCGAAATGAATTTATTGAAAAAGGAAGACTCCAAAAACAAAAATTCAGTTGGGACAAAACAGCAAATAAGCTCTGGGAATCAATAGAAAAAGTATTAAATGATTAATCAGGATATTCTTTTAAGTTATTTCACAAAAGATACGCTGGAAGCAGGTTGTGATGAGGCAGGCCGTGGTTGTCTTGCGGGTCCTGTAGTAGCTGCAGCTGTAATTTTACCCCCCGATTTTACGCATCCCATACTTAACGATTCTAAACAAATAAACGAAAAAAACAGATATATCCTTCGAACCGAGATAGAACAATCAGCCCTGGCATTTGCTATTGGGATTGTTGATAATAAAGGAATTGATGAATCAAACATTTTGAAAGCCTCCATTATGGCCATGCACAAAGCACTCGATTCCCTTAAAATTATACCCGAACACATTATTGTTGATGGAAATAAATTCATCAAGTATAAAAACATTCCGCACCAATGTATTGTAAAAGGAGATTCTAAATATTATTCAATAGCTGCGGCGTCTATTCTCGCAAAAACTTATCGTGATGATTTGATGAATGAATTACATCAAACCTATCCACAATACAACTGGAAACAAAATAAAGGATATCCTACTAAGAAACACCGACAAGCCATAAAAGAATTTGGAACAACTCCATATCATCGCATGTCATTCAGACTTTTGGATGAACAGTTAAGTTTGGATTTTAAATAATTTAATGGGAATTATTAATATAATGGTACTTGTCATCCCCAACCCTGCCTGGCGGCAGGCCATAGCCGTCAAGTTAAGGAAAAAATTAAATGCTAAATATTGAGCGAAGGCCCGACAAAACGGCGAGCCATGCGCGGTGTGAATGGGATAAGTCATAGAATTCCGACAAAGGAGTTTACTTACTTTGTCTGGAATTGTTGACTTATAACAGAGAGCGGAGAAGCATCGTTTTGTATTGATCTTTTTTGAAACTTTTTTGGATCAAGCCAAAAAAGTGGAATCATTAATGTAAATAAGTTTATTGATGCTTCTATTGAGTACTAAAAGTAGTTATTATAAACATTAAATAATTGATATTTAAATATACATTTTCTTAGCCTGACGAGAATGGGCGGCAGGCAGGTTGATTGGGGATCTATCATAAATATTACAAATAATAAGAATCCCGCCTTCGCGGGAATGACAAGCTTTAATTTGTTTTTTTCTTTCCTGCCAATTGCCCACAGGCGGCATCAATATCCATTCCGCGACTGCGTCTAATATTTACTACGAGGTTTCTGCCTTTTAAGAAAGTCACAAACTCATCAAATGCGGTATTTGAAGATCTTTTAAATCGACTATCGTTGGTAGAGTTATACTCGATAATATTTATTTTTACAGGAAAGCTTTTACAATACTCTGCAAACTCTTTAGCATCTTTTAACGAATCATTTAAACCCTCCATTAATAAATACTCAAAAGTTATTCGTTGCCCTGTTTTCTCATTAAAATAAACGAGTGCTTCGCTTAATTCTGCGAGCGAGTTTCGCTTGTTAACAGGCATGAATTCACTTCTTTTTTTATCGTTTGCCGAATGCAACGAAACAGCCAGATTAAATTTGACCTTATCATCCGCTAATTTTTTAATCATTCGGGGCAAACCGACTGTTGAAAGGGTAACTCGCTGTGGCGACATCCCCAGTCCCTTATTCGAAGAAATCATTTCCAATGCTTTCAAAACATTGTCGTAATTCAATAAAGGTTCTCCCATTCCCATTAACACAATATTTGTTAATGAAAGTTTGTATTTTTCATCAGCAAGGTTCATTAATGTAACTACCTGATGATAAATTTCACCAACACTTAAATTTCTCTTTAATCCTAATTTCCCTGTTGCACAAAACTCACATCCTAAATTACATCCTACTTGCGATGAGATACAGGCAGTTGATCTATTCTCAGAAGGTATTAAAACTCCCTCAATCAGCATACCGTCAATAAGGCTGAATGCTACTTTTATGGTTTTGTCTTTACTAATTTGTAATTCCTCAACTTTTACCGACTGAATAATAAAATTATCTTTAAGTAATGTTCTTAATTCTTTTGATAAATTAGTCATTTGTTCAAAACTACTTACCGGTTTTTTCCATAACCATTCGTAAATTTGCTTTGCCCGAAATTCCTTTTCTCCTTTTTTAGCTAAAAAGCTCTTAATTTCGCTGAGATTTAAAGAAAGAATATCCGTTTTATTTTCAGTCATAATTAGTTGATCTATCGTAAATATATTGTAAAAAAATCCTGAACAAAGGTATGCTAAAATTCACTAAATTTTTGATTTAAATTAAACTTAATCGTAAATATGCTATCTAAAAGAATTAGAAATTTAACGGGGAATTTATATAATCTAAATCTATAAAACATGAGAAAACTATTTACACTTTTTAGTATTGTTTTGCTTTTAAATATATATGCAAAAGCAGATGAAGGGATGTGGTTATTGCCACTTATTCAGCAATTAAATATTGAAAAAATGCAACAAATGGGTTGCGAATTATCTGCTGAAGAAATATACAGCATTAACAAAACCAGCATGAAAGATGCCATTGTTATTTTTGGACGTGGTTGTACAGGAGAAGTAATTTCTGATAAAGGACTCGTGCTCACCAATCATCATTGTGGTTACGGTGCAATTCAACAGCATAGTACACCAGAGCAAGATTATTTAAAAGATGGTTTCTGGGCCATGTCGATGCAAGAAGAAATCCCTACACCAGGCCTTTCTGTAACTTTTCTTGTTCGCATTGAAGATGTAACTGAAAAAATCAATTCTGTTTTATCTGATGACATGACTGAATCAGACAGACAAGAAGCTGCTAAAAAAGAAGGCAAAACAATTGCTGATCAAGCAACTGAAGGAACACATTATAGTGCAAGAGTTCAGGATTTCTATGGAGATAATAAATACTATCTTTTAGTTTATGAAAAATATACTGACGTTAGAATGGTAGGAGCACCTCCTTCTTCAATAGGTAAATTTGGTGCCGATACAGATAACTGGATGTGGCCCCGACATACTGGTGATTTTTCAATTTTCAGAATATATGCAAACAAAGACAATATGCCTGCAGACTATTCAGAAGATAACGTTCCTTATAACCCAAAGCATCATTTGCCTGTTTCAATTAAAGGTATTGAGCAAAATGATTTTGCAATGATCTTAGGTTACCCGGGAGGCACCGACCGATATATGACTTCGTATGAGGTAGAAGAATTGATTAAGATTAATAACACTAACCGCATTTATGTTCGAGGTATTCGCCAGGAAATGTTGTTAGAAGATATGCTTGCCGATGATGCTGTTCGTATTAAATACTCTTCGAAATATGCAGGATCAGCTAACTATTGGAAAAACTCCATTGGCATGAACAAAGCGCTTAAACAACTTAAGGTAATTGATAAAAAGAAAGCTAATGAAGATCAGTTTTCTGCATGGTTAAATGAGAAACCAGAAAGAAAAACACAATACGTTGAAGCACTTCCTTTAATCCAAAAAGCTGTTAAAGAAAGAAAAGAACTTACACATGCTAATCAATATATTTATGAAACAATGTTGCGATCAATTGAAATAGTTGACATTGCATACGATGCGCTTGACCTGTATAATGTACTAAATTCGGAAAACAAGGATAATCTTGAAAGCACTATTACTGAATTAAAAGAAAAAGCAGAAAAGTTTTATAAGAATTTTAATGCACCAACTGATCAGAAAATTGCTCCGGTAATGTTAAAGATTTTTGCAGAAAATGTTAATTCTTCATATTATCCCGATATTTATAATAAAATTGAAGGTAATTACAGCAACTACGTGGATAAAATGTTTGAATCTTCAATTTTCGCAAGCCAAGAGAAACTTTTCGATTTTTTAGGAAACCCAACATTAGATATTCTTAAAAACGATATGGCTTTTAATGCATCACTTTCAATAAATGCCAAAAATGATGAGCTTAAAGAAAAGTTAAACGAAATAAATAGTGATTTTGATAAAGGTAATAGGTTATATATTGCCGGAATATTAGAGATGAACGAGGGAAAAGCAATGTATCCGGATGCTAATTTTACCATGCGAATGACTTATGGCGAAGTTCTGGATTACGATCCTATGGATGCTGTTCATTACGATTATATTACAACACTAAAAGGTGTAATGGAAAAGGAAGATCCGGATAATTGGGAATTTGTTGTACCTGAAAAACTTAAAGAACTATACAACAATAAAGATTACGGACAATATGCTTTAAAAAATGGTGAAATGCCAATTGCATTTATTACTACCAACGATATAACCGGAGGAAACTCAGGGAGTCCGGTAATTAATAGTAAAGGAGAATTAATAGGTACTGCTTTTGATGGAAATTGGGAATCAATGAGTGGTGATATTTTCTTTGAGCCTGAATTACAGAGATGTATAAATGTAGATGTACGGTATACTTTATTTATAATTGAAAAGTTTGCCGGTGCAAAACGACTTATCGATGAAATGACAATTATTAAATAAGCGATTTAATCTTTATATTTGAAGGGATGCAATAATATGTATCCCTTTTTTATATTTATAGTTCAATAAAAGATATGTCGAAAATAGTTGTTTATACAGATGGCGCTGCAAGAGGGAATCCGGGCCCCGGAGGGTATGGTATTGTAATGAAATCCGGACAACACAGAAAAGAACTTTCCGAAGGCTTTAGAAAGACAACGAATAACAGAATGGAATTATTAGCTGTGATTGTTGCCCTGGAACAACTTAAATTCGAAAATAGTGATGTTGAAATTTACACTGACTCAAAGTATGTTGCAGATGCCGTAGAAAAAGGATGGGTCTTTAACTGGGAGAAAGTTCAATTTAAAAAAAAGAAAAATCCCGACCTTTGGATTCGATTTTTAAAAGCATACCGAAAACACCAGGTAAAATTTCACTGGGTAAAGGGGCATGCTAATATCCCTGAAAATGAACGATGCGACCAGCTGGCAGTAATCGCTTCAAAAAAATCAAATGTCTTGATTGATGTTGAATACGAGAAATCAGAAGACTCTTTATTTTAAAGTTTATCTAATTTCCTAGTCGTAATGTGCTGAATTTTTTATAACTTACAAAATTAGAGGAGTTAATTATTAGGTATTTATTGAGGCAAAACCGGAGGACATAATAATGTTGGACGAAACGATTTATCGCTATATTACAGAAAAAGCGACTGATATTATTTATTCTGTTACTCTAGATCGTAAAATTAAATTTCATAACAAAGCAATAGAACAAATTTTTGAAACATCAGTCGAAGAAATTGAAAAAAACCATTACGATCATTTAATGCTTCCTGAAGATAAAAAATTAGCTAAAAGACTCCACGAAGAAAGATTAAACGGCAAGAACTCTGTTTTCGAACATGGATTTATAACCCCCAATGGAAAACTTGTTTATTTAGAATGTTCTGCAAACCCTATTTTTGATGAGGATGGTCAAATTGTTGGCTCTTTGGGAATTGCAAGAGATATTACCGATAGAAAGAAAGCTGATAAAGAATTAAAGGAAAGCAAAAAACAGTTAGAAGAAATTATCGAGTCTAAAGACAAATTCTTATCAATCATTGCACATGATTTAAGAGATCCTTTTAATACTTTAATTGGATATTCCGATTTGATTTTAACCCAATTCGAAAGTTTATCAAAAGAAAAAATTGAAAAATATGTACAAGCCATAAATAGCTCGTCTAACAAAGGATTTAATCTTTTACAAAACTTACTCGATTGGTCAAAAGCAGAATCAGGAAGAATTACTTATACACCCGAAAAAGTGGATATTTCCAAAACTTTTGATTTTATAATTTCAAGTTTAGAATATTCATCAGCTGCAAAAAGCATTAGTATCAAAAAAAATTTGGATAACTCTTTTATTATCGTTGCAGATGAGAATATGTTAAAAACCGTATTACGTAATTTAATTAGTAACGCAATAAAATTCTCGTTTAAAAATAGCGAAATACTTATTGATGTTATTGAAGAAAAACTTCAGTATATAATAAATATTATTGATTCGGGAATAGGCATTTCAGAAGAAAATCTATCTAAAATATTTTCACCCGACATAAATTTTTCTCAGAAAGGAACTAAAGAAGAAAGAGGAACAGGGCTTGGTTTAATTATTTGTAAAGAATTTGTAACTAAATGGGGCGGAAGAATTTGGGTCGAAAGCGATTATGGAAAAGGCAGCACTTTTTCTTTCAGCATTCCTAAACCAAAACAATGAAAATTCCCAAAAACATTGTATCTTTTGCCCAATAATTGAAAGTCATTTTTATTTTTCTTTTTTATTCATTACATCATGAGAAGAATTCTAATTATAACTTTTTTATTTTCCTTTGTTTCAGTTGAAAGTTACTCACAGTTTGGTCAAAACAAAGTAATGTATGATCGTTTTGACTTCGAGGTCTTTAATACTCCGCATTTCGAAATCCATAATTACTTAAAAAACGATACTGTATTATTCAACCTTGGTCAGCAATCCGAGCGCTGGTATTTGAGGCATTTTGCCATGTTTGGAGATTCGTTGGAAAATAGTCCGATTATATTATATAACAATACTACCGACTTTAAACAAACTACGGTTATCTCAGGAATAATTGGTGTAGGAACCGGTGGTGTAACCGAAGGTTTAAGAAGCCGTGTTGTAATTCCGGTAATGGTTTCAAATAAAGAAACCGATCATGTTTTGGGCCACGAAATGGTGCATGTTTTCCAATATAACCTTGTTCGTGAAAACGACAGCTTATCATTTCAATCATTAATGAATACTCCATTGTGGATGATAGAAGGAATGGCCGAATTTTTATCCATAGGCTCATCCGACAACAGAACCTCAATGTGGATGAGAGATGCGGTTATTAACGATGATATTCCGACGATTAAAGACATGACTCGTAAACCCGGAGAATATTTCCCTTACCGGTACGGTCATGCATTTTGGTCTTACGTAACCGGGGTATGGGGAGATAACATACTTCAACCTCTTTTCTATCTTTCATTGCGTGGAGGATATGATTATGCATTTAAAAAACTCCTTAAAGTTGATTCTGATAGTTTGTCGGTTCTTTGGAAGAATTCAATACTGAATGAGTATAAGGAATATCTTACAGATACCATTTCACCTGTTGGCAAAGTAATGTTTAATGCCAAAAGCGGAGGAGAAATAAATCTATCACCGGTATTAAGCCCCGATGGAAAATACATAACTTTTCTATCCAATAAAGATGTTATAAATGTAGATTTATTACTTGCTGATACAAAAACAAACAAAGTAATATCAAAGCTTACATCCTCGTTAAGAAAATCACATATTGATGACTTTAATTACATCGAAGATGCCGGCTCCTGGTCGCCTGATGGAAACCAATACATCATGACCACATTTACAAAAGGGACAAATAAATTTTTAATAGCTACGTTTCAAAGTAACAAAGTGCAATCAACCCGTGAAATTGAGGTTGAAGGAATTGATGCATTAATTAATCCTGAATGGTCACCCGATGGTAAAACTATATTATTTAACGGACTTGTGCGTGGGAAAAGCGATTTATATCTTTATGATCTCGAAAGTGGAGAAGTTGAACAATTAACCAATGATTTATATTCAGATTTACAACCCTCATGGTCTGCAGATGGCAGTGAGATTGCTTTTATCTCCGATCGCGGACCTGATTCCGATATCAAAAAACAAGTTTATGGAACTTATAGACTTTGTGTTCTGAAAAAAGCAACAAAGCAAATAATCGTATACGATTTATTTCTGGGTGCAAATATTTTTAGTCCCCAATATTCGCCAAGTGACTCATCTCTTTATTTTCTTTCAAATGCTGATGGATTTAGAAACTTATACCGATATCATTTAAATACAGGCGAAGTATTTAAACTTACAAAATTTGCAACAGGTATTAGCGGCATTACCGACCTTGCCCCTGCTTATAGTGTATCCAGAGAAACTGGTGATGTGGCATACACGATTTATAGAAATGATAAATATGAAATATACAAAGCATCACCCAAAGATTTTTTACAAATTCCTGTAAATCCAAACGAAATAAATTTGGATGCAGAATCTTTAGCTCCGGGTAAAAACAGGATCATTAATATTGTAGATCATAACCTTGATTTTGTAAAAACATTTCCGGAAGATTCATTTAGAGTTCAGGAATATGATCCGCGTTTTGAATTAGAATACATTGGTTCAAATGGATTTGGTGTTGCGCAAAGTACTTACGGAACCTTTGCATCCGGAGGTGTCAGCATGCTTTTTAGCGACATGCTAAAACATCATCAGATTTATACCATGCTAAATATTAATGGGGAAGTTTATGATTTTGGAGGACAACTGGCATATATAAATTCTGCACACCGTTTTACATGGGGAAGTTCGTTTTCTCATTTTCCGTATAGGGCAATGTACTATTCATTGCGCCTGGACACTTTGACAGATGGTTCTAGCTTATTAATTGAAAATTACGATCTTGTAAGAATCTTTGAAGAAAACCTATCCTTCTTTTCACAGTATCCACTTTCAACAAAATTACGTTTCGAAGGAGGATTATCTTATTCGAGGTACAGCTATCGAATTGATAGTATCACAAACTACTATACAGCATATGGCAATTATCAGGAAAAGAAAAAAGTTGATAAAGTACCTGATCCATTCAATGTTGGGAATGTATATTTTGCTTTTGTTGGCGATGACTCTAATTTTGGTATTACATCGCCCATGATGGGTTATCGTTATCGTTTCCAGATTGGGCAAATGTTTGATCGTTACGAAATCACAAATATATCCTTTGATATACGAAAATATTTTTTCTTCAAACCCATAAGCCTTGCTTTTAGAGCTATGCATTATGGTCGTTATGGGAAGAATGCAAATAGCCTTTATCCTTTATATCTGGGTAATGAATACTTAATAAGAGGTTACAACTTTAATGCTTTTTATAAATCCGACGATTCAAATACAAGCAATAAATTAGATGTTAACAATATTGCCGGAAGTAAGGTTATTGTTTTTAATTCTGAATTACGTTTCCCTTTTACAGGAGTTAAACGATTTTCTTTAATTAAATCGGGGTTTTTATATTCAGATATTATATTGTTTTTTGATGCTGGGGTAGCCTGGACTAAAGACAGATTCCCCTGGCTGGAGTCAAGCAATATTAGATATTATTGGAATCCCAATCCAAACTATTATACTCCAATATACAGTTTAGGAGCTTCGTTGCGCATAAACTTGTTTGGAATTGCAATTCTTGAGCCTTATATTGCTATCCCATTTCAACTCCAGAATGTTAATTATGCAACCGGATTTATTATTAGTGGTGGAGGATGGTAAGCTGGGGATTTGTGAGTTGTAAATCGTAATAATCAAGTTTTATAAAAAGGCTAAAAAGGCCTGAATACGAGCCGTATGTTCAGCAAGGAATTCATGTTAAGCTACAAGAAAAGTTAAAGAGAGAAACAAGCCTTTGCTAACAATAAAACCTTTATTGATTATACCCTGTGTTGTGTTTTTATGCTTTATCTTCTGCTACCCTTCTGTGTTGGGTCAGACATACTCTTTGACACGTGTTGGTTTGTGCGACTTGGCTAAATGCATGGCTTTTAGGATGTTTATTTTGCATTAGCAAATAAGATAACTTTTATTTTATCCGTATCAGGATATTGTTAAGCGATAATTTTCTGAATTTTTGTCGTTTCCCCTGTTTCTGGAACTGCAAGTAATATTTTCATTTTCTATCTTGCTTTTATTTATTTTTCTTATTTAATTTCTTATGCTCAGTATCAATTCTTTTAACACTTTCTTCTGTTGGCAAATCTTCAGGCATTGTCCCTCCTAATTCTGTGATGGTTTGCCGTACTTTCTGTCCTACTTCGTAGTGTGTTCGATTTGCTTTTTGTTTTCCTTTTATATTTTCCCGTTTAAGTTTTTCTTCCGTTTGTGTAGCACGGAATAAGTTTGCAGCTAATTCAGTACTTCCCATATGGTCAAGTATGTTTTGGCTTTTCTTTAAACCTTTTTTTGTATGAATTTCTTTTGCACCTAAGCCATTATATAAGCCCATATAACCGTGATTTTGAAAAACAGCATATTCCCAAGGCTGAATAACTCCTGCTTTTTTTGCAGCATCAGCCAAATGTTTATTATGTTCTGCCATTTCTTTGCGAAGGAACAAACGTTTTTCATCTTCTGATTGGAGTTTGCCAAAATTTTCTTCCAGTACTTCCTGTTTTCTCGTTTGAATAGCAAAATACGTTTGCCCCATGGCAACTACTTCTTTAGATGGGTCGGCATTTTGAACAATCAGATAACAAGCATACCTTGAGAGGCGAATGTCTCCAATATCTCGTTTCGCTCCTGAGCCAATTTCAACCAATTTCTCCACACGGGGAAAATGGTCGTCTGGCTGTTGTTCTGAGTTTTGACAAGCCTGTTTAGCCTTGTTAATTACATTAAGAAATTTATCCCATTTAATATATTCCAACACTTCAAACAATTCCCTTGCACTCCAATATTCTTGTCCTATTTCATTGGTGTGCTTTATTTCTTCAAATTTGGTATGTGCTGCCATATTATTTATTATTTATCTTATTGTATTACTTTTTCCTCTGCCACTTGCGAGGCTTTCAAAGCCACATCTTCGTCCGCTACCTCATACACCGACTTATCAGAAAGCCAAGAAACAAGCAAGTCGTTTTCATTTATCTTAAAAAACTCTGCAAGTTTTACCGCTTGTTCTAAGTTTGATTCTTCTTTCACTCCTGATCAAATTAATCCAAGGCAAATAGCTATAAAACTTGGTCCGTTTAATCCACCATGCATTATTACTCCAACCCACGAATTCTTAGTTTTTTGAACCATGTATGATTGAATAAAAATCAACGGTATTAATGTGATTAACAGCTGCCAGCCAAAAGCAATATGAAACAAACCCCAGCCAAATCCATGAATTAACCATGTATATTTTCCAAATACAACCTCTTGTCTTGGAAGCATTACTCCTCTCCACAAAAATTCTTCGCCAAGTATATTTAAAAT
>KB224560.1_pt24 | contig 18360 bp, 17 predicted proteins | sample 524768 | NCBI WGS metagenome assembly AMQJ01 (sample SAMN00998488, study PRJNA167727) | sediment metagenome | isolation source: subsurface aquifer sediment | place: USA: Rifle, Colorado | collected Aug-2009
CGTGAGTTCAAGCGCAAAGGCCACAACTTCTTTTTTATCAGTCCTGCTCCCATCGATATTGGCCCCAGCGATAAAATCAAAAAAAGATGCAATCCGAAAATAATCAATCACTTGTTTGGCAAAATGAGTAGGTTTTGAAGTGGCAAGCGCCAATGTCTTTCTTCTATTTTTCAACTCGCGCAAAAGCTCAAAAACCCCGGGATAAATGCTGTTTTCGTAAATTCCCTTTTCGGCAAAATATTCGCGAAAAGCCCAACCATTTCAAAGGCTTCCAACTCAGACAAATGATATCTTTTTTGAAACGAAAGATGCAAAGGCGGACCAATGAAACAGCTTAGTTCGTCGGGTTTAGCTTCATGAATTCCTTTTTTTTTCAAGGCATACTGAATGGAATTGAGAATACCTTCTTTTGGATCTGTCAGCGTTCCGTCGAGATCGAACAGGAGAATAGATGTATTAATGGCCATTTGCAAAAGAAAATTGATAACTCACAAAGAATCCAAATGTTTGCATGTTTGAATAATCCAATTTTGCTGTGGTGGAATCGTATAAGTTTTGAAATCCGTAAGTATAGCGTGCTTCGGCTTGAAGCAATCCAAACTTTGAGTGATAGCGTAAACCCGCGCCACCCAACATTCCAAAATCTCCTTTGCGAGCGACTCTGTTTTCGTAATAAGGAAAATAATCTGAAGCTTCGGCAATATTGTGGCTTGTTTGTTCCTTCAACAAAATGGCAAGATATGGCCCAAAATTGACTAAAAATTTTAGTTTATTCCCAAAGTGAAGCGTTGTAAACATCGGTATTTCGATGTAATTCAATTTGGATTTGAAACGATAATCGACTATAGGATTTTCTTCCCAGGTTTTTGTAATGTAATTGACTTCCAACTGAATGCCGACTATTTTCTTGTCGATATAACTGAATATCAAACCATAGGTGGGTTCAAAGAAACCTTTTTCCGATTGCAAAGGAATACTCACAACCAAACTGCTAAAACTTACGCCCGACTTGACTCCAAAACCTACGTCTTTGGAAAAATCGGCTGTCTGGCTCTGTACCACAAAAGGGTCGTTGAGCAACAAAATCAACCAAAGCCAAGACTTAAAAAAAAGTGTTTTATTTTGCACGATTCGACGATTTTTTGGTATAATTCATTGGAAGATTGTAATAGACATTGTAATTGAAACCTACCACCAATGTCCCCGAATTTTTGCCATAGCCGGGAATAAAGGGAGCCGGTTTGGCATTCGGATCACCGGTCTGAAAAAGCAATAATTTGACTCGAAAACCTAAGCCCAAATAGATATTTTTCAATATTTCCACTTTAAATCCACTCAAAGCTTCAATCCAATGCGCTTGATTGGCAAATTGAATATTTTCTACTAAAACCGAAGGCCAAAAGCCGGAAGTGATTTGGTAATTTTCGAGCGTTTGGTCAAAAACGGAAAAACCATAGCGTGCTCCAATATAAAACATATCCCTGCTCAGGTCTTTATTGTCCTTGCGCAAATCGTAGTCGATACCTACCCGAAAATACTTTCCTTTGGATATGTAATTCAGCATGCTGCTCGCTTCTTCATAGTAGTTTTGTCCAAACTCTCCTATTCCATATAAATTTTCTTTCAGTGTATAATCCACAGAAAAATCAAGTCCAGTGCGCTTTGGCGATATGGCACCAATGAGCAAATTGCTCAGATCCCAACCAAATTTTAAATCGCGTTCCTGAAAAGCCACAGATTTCTTCGTCCGCTCTGCCGGTTCGATTGTCTCCGATTTTTTAAGTCGCATATCGAGCAAACTATCCTGACTTTGTTGAGCCAAAACAGACAATGGAATTAGCATAATTAAACTAATAGACCACTTGAATATTTTCAGTTGAAACGACATCAATTTCGGGGTTAAGAATACGTATTTCTTTAAGAAGGTGAGTAGTATAACTAAGATTGGTAATGGAATAACGGTAATAAACGCCACATTTTATTGAATTCAACAAAAGTTCTTTGTTATACTCGATTCGAATGGTGTCTTTCAATCCGCCTACATTCAAAACAAAGCTGCTTTGGTCATGCGCATTATCCAAAGGCAGATAGAATTCACTAAGCTCACTTTCATTCAAAACAATAAACTTTTCGGCTATTCCAATCGCATAAAGCGTATCAATATCCAGTTTATGGGTCAAGAGGAATTGATCTTGATTTACTGTTTCTATGGTGTAAATGTTTGCTTTTACACGAATATCGAGCGGCACACAAATTTCATTTTTCAAACAAGAAGAAAAAATCGCGAATAGTAAAACCAGAAATAGCAGACGCATTGATTTTTTCAAAATGAGATTGTTTTAGACCGAACAAAGTTAACAAAGCCGCTTAAATCTACAAGGAAGTTCATCAAGAAATATCAGATTTTCAAACTCGCACAACGAACGCATTTCCGGCTATCGGGCATGAGCAGCAATCGAGCCGAAGGAATGGGATGTCCGCAAACAACACATCGATCAAATTCGTCGGTATAAAGGATTGTAAGAGCATGTTGTAAAGCATTTTGTTGCACAATTTTTTTTCTCAATGTAGATTCGTTCACACTTTTATTGTTGATGGCATCCATACGGCTTACAGTACCAATGGCGCAATCAGGTTCTATTGGACGTGTTAGTTCTTTCAAATCAGCAATTTGAGCTTCCAATTTGACGAGTTTGGCTTCTATCAGCACGCCAATTTGATTTTTTTCTTCGGGACTCATTTGTATTTTTGGTAAAAGTACATTTTTATAAAAACATTAGCGTCATTTCGTTGGTTAAGTTTATTTTTGTACAAAACCTAAATTAGATTATGAAAATCACAATCGAGCAAATGAACGAAACGAGCAAAGGCACTATGATCGAAGTGCTTGGGATAGAATATTTAGTTGTTGAACCAAATTTTATCAAAGCGAAAATGCCGGTTGATGAACGCACGCGTCAGCCCTACGGAATATTGCATGGCGGTGCCAGTGTGGCCTTGGCCGAAACAATTGGAAGCATTGGCTCGGCAATCTTGGTAATTGGAAAAAATGCTGATGTTCGAGGTGCAGGAATTTCGGCAAATCATGTAAAAGCGGTGAGAGAAGGATGGGTTTTTGCCGAAGCCCGAACAATTCATGTGGGAAAAAATACACATATTTGGGATATTCAGATTACCGACCAAACGGGCGATTTGGTTTCTACGGCACGTCTTTCAAATTTTATTCTATATAAATAATGACGAGCGATCTAGAAAGTTTTCACGAGCTGTTGATGCGGAAAGGAATTGCTTTTGTTCGATTTCGATTGCCCGGACAGCCGAATGCAAAAACGTATATCTCTTATTTGCCCGAGTCTTTTTCGGATTTAAACTATCTCTTTTCGAACAAAAAAAAAGGATTTGTATTTGCCCCTTTTCAGACAAATAAAGAAACTCCCATTTGGTTTTTGACGGCAAATGAAATAATCGACGACAGCTCCGACTTGCAACAGCAGGAAGAATTCCTCTTGCAACTTCCTGATCGAATTCAATATATCCAGCATCCGGAAATTCCATCGACCTCAAAAATTAAATATTCCGATTCCTTTTCCAAGCTAATGCAAGATTTGGAAACAGAACAAATTGATAAAGTTATCTTATCGAAGATTGTGTCGAAACAAAGAAACAAAGAAACTTTATTTGAACTATTTGCTCGACTTTCCAAAACATATCCTCAAGCTTTCACTTATTTTATTCATCTCAATACCGGAGAGCTTTGGATGGGAGCCAGTCCCGAACTTTTGCTTGAGCAAAAAGAAAATGAAATCCGAACAATGGCCCTTGCCGGAACACAAACACTTGCCAATCGGGAATTAGCCAATTTGGTTTGGAATTCGAAAGAGCAAAAAGAGCAAGCCTATGTGGCCGATTATGTCAGCGCCATTCTTCAATCTCGTGTAGGAAAGAATGGTTTTGAGCAAACCGAAACCTATAGCGTTCAGGCAGGAAATCTTGCTCATCTACGAACCGATTTTCGCATTCAAAAAGATGTTGATCGGACTTTGGCCTTCGATTTGATAAAGAAATTACATCCAACACCTGCCGTTTGCGGAATTCCGCTTGAAGCTGCAAAAAGCAGAATTGAGAAAACAGAAACCCATCGTAGAAAATATTACACCGGCTTTCTTGGTCCTATTCACTCCGATTCACTCCGCTTTTTCGTAAATCTAAGATGTATGCAAATTTTGCCCGAATATTATGCATTGTATGTAGGCGGCGGCATTACACGCGATTCGGAATTGGAAAAAGAATGGTTGGAAACCGAAGCAAAAGCACAAACTTTGCTAAGCGTGATTCAATCAAACTAAGCACAAAAGAGGATTGTCAATCAGGTTTATGGAATTCGAAGAATCATCAAATCATTCTTGTTTCTCATACTCATCCAAGGCTTTGGCTGCAATTTCTTCACCCATTTTTATAATGGCAGCCGCCTTGTAAAAATCAAAAATACCAAACGATTGATGGGGGATATTGATCAATAAATCGGGCTTTCCTTTTTCGATGGCCATCAGAGATAATTGATGCACCATCAAACTCATCGTTTTATTTATCAAGTTGAAATAGCCCAATTTATCCTTTTCGTTTTTTGGAACAAAGGAATTTATCTTGCCTGAAAGCAAATAGATATATTTTTTAAATCGATGGTCGTTTTTTAGTTTTTTCTCTTCGGCCAATTCCAATTTGTTCGTTTTTGAAAAATAGGGAATATGAGCGTTTACATCCACAACAACTAAAATATCCTGCGGTTTTCTTTCCACATGATTTATCGGAATGGGATTCAATACGCCACCATCCACCATTTGTATTCCTTTGTTTTCGAAAGGAATAAAAACAGTTGGGATAGAAATGGATGCTCTTATGGCATCGTATAAACTTCCTTCTTTGAAAACGACTTCCTGACCATTTGTAATATCGGTAGCAACGGCAGCAAAAGGCAAAACAAAATCTTCTATTTTTTTATCCGGAATAATTTTTTTCATTTCGCGTAGCACTTTTTCGCCTTTCACCAAGCCATTTGCGCGAATCGTAAAATCCACTAAACTGAATACGTCCATCCGGTCTAACGAGAGCAACCATTCTTTATACAAGCCTAAGCTTCCAGAGGCATACAAACCGCCAACCAACGCGCCCATTGAAGTTCCAGACACAGCCGAAATTTGATAGCCGCGCCTTTCCAATTCTGCAATTACGCCAATGTGAGCAATGCCTCGGGCACCTCCACTGGACAAGACCAAAGCGATTGATTTTTTATTCATATTCAAAGGTAAAAAAGAGAGGGATTGTGAATGCAATCTAAATGAGTCAATCTCAGGTAGTTTTGATGCGCAGAAAAAAGAAAGGGATTGCGAATGCAATCCCTTTCAAACAAGAATGATAAAATTTATCTTTTAAAGTTTTTCAATTCTTTTTTGAGTTTTTTCAGAACGTCTTTGGCATCGGATTGTAAGCGTTTTATTTCTTTTTCTGCTTGCTTCCGGATTACTTTCGCCGCTTTCTTGGCTTCTTTCTCCAACTCATTAAACTCAGCACCTAAGACATCGCCCACATTTTTGGCACTGTCTTTTAATTGTTCGCTAGCTTTGTCTTTATCCCAAGCGCCTTGTTTGATATTGGCTTGAGCTGCAGCGAGGCGAGCAATTGGTACACGAAAAGGCGAACAGCTTACATAATTGAACCCAAGCGTATTGCAAAATTCAACTGAGCTTGGCTCTCCGCCGTGTTCGCCACAAATACCGATTTTAATATTTGGTCGGGTTTTGCGGCCTTTTTCGACAGCAATTTTCATCAAACTACCAACACCTACTCTATCCAACACTTGGAAAGGATCGTTTTCTAAGATTCCTTTATCAAGATATACGGGTAAGAATTTGCCGGCATCATCGCGCGAATAGCCAAAAGTCATTTGGGTCAAATCGTTGGTTCCAAAAGAGAAAAATTCGGCCGATTCGGCCATTTCGTCTGCTGTAAGGGCCGCACGAGGAACTTCAATCATAGTACCAACCATATACTTGATACTATCATTTCTTTCTTCAAATACTTTCTCAACGGTTTTGCGAACAATAACTTCTTGCATTTTCATTTCTGCTTTAGTTCCTGTTAAAGGAACCATAATTTCAGGATAAGTTGTAATGCCTTTTTCCTTCAAATTAAGACAAGCTTCGATAATTGCGCGAGCTTGCATTTCGGTAATCTCAGGATAGGTATTTCCTAAGCGACAACCACGATGACCAAGCATTGGGTTAAATTCGTGAAGATCTTCAACTTTTTGTTTGATTGCTTCAACTGTAATACCCATTTCTTTTGCCATTTCTTTTTGATTTGCATCTTCGTGAGGAACAAATTCGTGCAATGGTGGATCGAGTAAGCGAACCGTTACGGGAAGATCGTGCATGGCACCAAAAATTCCTTCAAAGTCGGTACGTTGAAGTGGCAACAATTTTTCGAGCGCGGCACGACGACCAATTTCATCGTCGGCAAGAATCATTTCACGCATTGGACGAATTTTTTCTTCTTCAAAGAACATGTGTTCGGTACGACATAAACCAATTCCTTGAGCACCAAAATCGCGTGCCACTTTTGAATCGTGAGGTGTATCTGCATTTGTTCGAACCAACATCACAGCATGTTTATCAGCCAAAGTCATCAAATCGCCAAAATCGCCACTCAATTCAGGCTTGATGGTATCAATTTTTCCTTCATACACTTCACCCGTCGAGCCATTCAATGAAATCCAATCGCCTTCAACAAATGTTTTGTTGCCAGCGGTTAATGTTCTGGTTTTGTAGTTGATAAGAGCACTTCCGGCACCGGAAACGCAACATTTTCCCATTCCTCTGGCCACAACAGCAGCGTGCGAAGTCATTCCGCCACGAGCAGTTAAAATACCATTGGCGATATTCATTCCTTCTAAATCTTCGGGAGAAGTTTCGATGCGAACTAAAATACTATTTGGATATTTTTCACATTCGTCGGCAAAGAAAACAATTTGGCCGGTAGCAGCACCTGGCGAAGCAGGCAAACCTTTCGAAACAACATTTGCCAAAGCAATGGCATTCTGATCGAATACATTGTGTAATAATTCGTCCAATTTATTTGGTTCTACGCGCAAGAGAGCTTCTTCTTCCGAAATCAATCCTTCCTGAAGCATATCCATGGCAATTTTCACCATGGCAGCACCGGTTCTTTTTCCGTTGCGTGTTTGCAACATCCACAATTTTCCGTCCTGAATGGTAAATTCAAGATCTTGCATATCGCGGTAATGCAATTCCAAATCATTTTGAATTTGATCAAGCTCTTTGTAAAGCGAAGGCATGGTTTCTTCCAGTGAAGGGAATTTTGCAGCTCTTTCTTTTTCTGTAACGCCGGCTAAAATGGCCCAACGTTTGGAGCCTTCAAGGGTGATTTGCTGAGGAGTACGAATTCCAGCCACAACATCTTCGCCTTGAGCATCAATTAAATATTCGCCATTAAAGATATTCTCGCCTGTACCGGCATCTCGCGAAAAAGCAACTCCTGTAGCTGAATTGCGTCCCATATTACCAAATACCATGGCTTGCACATTTACGGCGGTTCCCCATTCGGCAGGAATATCGTTTAATTTGCGGTAATAGATGGCACGTGGATTCATCCAGCTATCAAAAACCGCCATGACAGAACCCCACAATTGTTCCCATGGATCGTCTGGAAAATCTTTACCGGTTTTTTCTTTTACAGCGGCTTTGAATCGAGCAACTAAAGTCTTGAAATCGTCCACGCTCAAATCAGAATCGTCGAGGATGCCTCTTTCTTTTTTCAGATGTTCGATAATTTCTTCAAAAGGATCAATATCTTCTTTCGATTCGGGTTTCAAACCCATCACCACATCGCCATACATTTGAACAAAGCGACGATATGAATCCCATGCAAAACGGTCGTTTCCAGATTTTTTTGCGATTCCAGCCACAGCGGCATCATTCAAACCTAAATTCAAAACGGTGTCCATCATGCCCGGCATAGAAGCACGAGCGCCGGAGCGAACAGACAATAAACAAGGATTTTCTTTATCTCCAAATTTGGAGCCCATCATTTCCTCAACAGCTTTTACTGCATTTTCGACTTCTTCTTTGATTTGATCAATTGCGTATTCTTTCCCTTTTTCGTTGTAAGCCGTACAAACTTCGGTGGTAATAGTGAAACCCGGAGGAACCGGAACACCAATTAAATTCATTTCGGCGAGGTTTGCTCCTTTTCCGCCTAATAAATTTTTCATTTTCGCATTTCCATCGGCTTTTTTGTCACCGAAAAGATAAACGCTTTTTTGATTTTTGTCTTTAGCCATTTTATTAAATTTTATTTTGTAAATATATGATTATCAAATTTAAATAATAAAAAACAATCAATTACCCGAACGCTGATAAGAGAAAATGACCTCGATTCGCATCCAGTTTTTGAGGAGCAAAATTACAAATATTTCCTGAAAAATATTTTTAATTAATCGGCCTTTTTTGGGAATTTTTCAACTGATTATGAAACGTTTTCAAATCAAAAAAGCTCAAAATCAGAAAGAAAACAAACAAATGAACGCCTTTGAACGAACTACTTATTCAATTTGGATTGTTAATAAAATGAAATCTGATCGTTTCTGCTTGTTGTTAATAAGTAGTAATTTAACTAACTGAAAAAGTTCCATTTAGTATGATAGAAAATTTGCGTATTCTTTTGATTGTTTTGATTCTCATTATTGCAGTACTTGGTGTGATAGTTTTATTTCTTCAACGCAAGGTTAAAAGGTATAAACTTAACAGCAATACAACCATAAACAGTCTTAATCTGAGCAAATCCGAATTTTGGTCTTCTATTTCGCACAACATTCGAACACCCATGAATGGCATTGTTGGCTTGATTGATTTATTGAAAAAGACGAATATCACCAAGGAACAGAATGAATACATGGATGACTTGGTGATCTCTTCCAACAATTTGCTCACGGTTGTCAATAATTTGCTCGACCGAAGCAGATTGGCTTCAGACGATATTGAATTGGACGAAGTCCCATTTAATATACACGATGTCATTTATGGCGTGGGCGATTTGGTTACGAATGATATCATCAAAAAGCATTTGGAATTGGCTATTTATGTAGAGCCTAAGATTCCGCACACACTTATGGGTGATCCAGTTCGAATCAAAGAAATTCTTTTGAATATGATTAACAATGCAATTCGCTACACCGAAACTGGGCAGATTGTCATTTTTGTAGAGCGAGTAGAGAATGCCATCGATGAAATAATTATAAAATTCAAGGTGGATGACACCGGCATCGGGATGAGTATGGCCAAGCAAAAAGCATTGTACAATACCATTACACGCATGGACAGGCTTCGGTTTTTAGATTCGAACGAACCTGGCATCACTTTGGCCGTTTCGCGAAAAATTTGTGAGTTGATGAATGGAGAAATGGGCTTTAACAGCACAGAAGGCGAAGGAAGTTCGTTTTGGTTTACGGCTAAATTACAGAAGACGACCACTCGCTTAGACATGACAAGGGGCGATCTAAACATTTCATTTCCGGGATTGCAAGTTGTACTCATCGAATCCCATGAGATCAGTCGAAAAATAATGATGAAATATCTGCACAATCTGAGTATTACCGCAAAAGAATTTTCGAATCCGTCGGAAGCCTACAGTTATTTTAGTGATACAAGTTCAGAATCCACCTATTACGATATCATTCTGCTCGACAGAGAATACCGCGATACATTGGACAGCTTTGTCATCAATAAGCTCAGAGGAACAAGTCAGCTAAGCCGATCGGAATTGATTTTGGTTTCTACCACAGCCAGCTTATTTCCACTCAAAAATTTGAAAGAGGTTGGCTATTCTGGCTATTTGAACAAACCTGTTAAACTCGTTCATCTGGCCAATGAAATTGGTTCGGTAATTCCGGCGAAGTTCAAAGAAAGCAAGGGAAAAGATTTGAAAACTGTCAACAAAAACTATAAAATATTGCTTGTAGAAGACAACTTAATCAACGAAAAAATTGCGACCACAAGTTTGAATAGGCTGGGCTATAATATAGATGTTTCAAGATCGGGCAAAGATGCCATCAGCAAATATCGCCGAGAAAAATACGATTTGGTACTGATGGATTTGAAAATGCCCGAAATGGATGGTTTTCAGGTTTGTGAAGCCATGCGTGGCATCGATTTGGAATTGAGTACCGAAATAGCTCCTAAAATTGTTGCTTTAACGGCAGAAGATTATTTGGGCATCCGCGAAAAGTGCAAAATAGCAGGAATGAACGGAATGCTCAGAAAGCCATTCAATTACGAGGAACTTTCGAATATTTTGGATTTATAATCGATTGGTTTCTATAAGCCTAACAATGTATTCTATCTGTTGATCTTTGCCTTTTGGATCATAACGTTCTTTCAGATTGAATCCAAAAACGCGGGCAAAAGATTGATAAAAAAACGCTCTCAGTTTTCCTCTAAATTCCTGAACAAGCTCATAGGACGATTCGCCGGTTTCCCGATCGATCAATTTAAGCAAAATTCCGCCTTGGGAATAGGTGAGATCTTTTAATTTATCGCCCCATTGTGCATAAATTTCATCTTCAATTTGTTTCATTATTTTCCGTTGAGCAACCGAATTTGGAGTGTTCTGCAAAATTTGTTCGTATTCCTGCATTTTGGCTTTTGCAATTTGAGCATAAGGATATACTTTTTTTACATTCAGCGTTAAGCGATCGTAGCGACGCGACTGACGCGCATTCTTAAACTTTGGAAGCACTTCCAATTCATTAAGGTGCTTAATATAGATGGTGTCGCCTGTTATCGGATCAATTTTAACGATGAGCGATTGCGTTTTTTGTGCATGAAGTACCAAAACAGCAAAAGCAAAAACCAATGTGAAGAAATAATTTTTCATTTCCTAAGCAATCTGACTACAAAAATAGGATTAAAGCGTCTTGCTAAATCAGAAAATCAATGAATTTAAGAATTTAGGCCACTTTTTGATCGGTCAAATTATTTTTGCGGCATTTTGATTCGGCATATTTCTTATCAATTTTTAGCTTCTTCATACTTTTATCGGATGGAAATTCAAACATGGCATCGGTCATGATGGCTTCCATGATGGATCGTAAACCTCTGGCGCCAATTTTAGATATCATTGCTTTTTCAACTACAAAATCGATGGCACTGTCTTGAAATTCGAGTTGAATATCATCCATGTCAAACAATTTGGCGTATTGTTTAATCAAAGCATTCTTGGGCTCGATCAGAATACGTCTCAAAGCTATTTCGTCGAGCGGTTCGAGATAAGTAACTATGGGCAAGCGGCCCACAATTTCGGGAATCAATCCAAAGGCTTTTAGATCGGCTGGGCTGATGTATTGCAAAAGGTTATTTTTGTCGATTTTTCCAAAATCTTTCTTAGCACCATATCCCAACATATTGGCTTTCAATCGAGAGCCAATTTTCCGTTCAATGCCATCAAATGCACCACCAGCAATAAAGAGGATATTGGTCGTATCTACTTGTATCATTTTTTGCTCGGGATGTTTTCGTCCGCCTTGAGGTGGAACATTCACGATTGTTCCTTCGAGCAGTTTTAGAAGTGCTTGTTGAACACCTTCGCCCGAAACATCGCGTGTAATGCTTGGATTGTCGCTTTTTCGTGCAATTTTATCCAACTCATCAATAAAAATAATTCCACGTTCGGCTGCTTTTACATCAAAATCGGCTGCTTGCAAAAGTTTTGACAATATACTTTCAACGTCTTCGCCCACATAGCCGGCTTCGGTAAGAACGGTAGCATCTACAATAGCAAATGGAACGTGTAAAATCCGAGCAATTGTTCTGGCCAACAAAGTTTTTCCTGTTCCGGTTTCACCCACAATGATCAGATTGGATTTTTCGATTTCCACATCAGCAAATTTCTTGCTTTCAGGCTGCATGATTCTCTTGTAATGATTATACACAGCAACGGAAAGCATTCGTTTGGCTGCATCCTGACCAATTACATATTCATCCAGATGAGCTTTTATTTCAACAGGCTTCAACAATTGGCTATCAGTAAAGTCAGCTTTGCCTTTTTGCGACTTTAGTTCTTCGCGAACAATTAGATGAGCTTGTTCCACACAAGAATCGCAGATATGTGCATTGAATCCGGCTATCAAAATTTGCACATCCGCCCTCGGTTTTCCGCAAAACGAACAGGTGCTGCTAATACTTCTTTTCGACATTTATTTTTTCTATAAAAAAACTATCTTGAGATGATTGATCTCAAGGCAGTTAAATTTTTTTTAATTCTTATTTTGAGGCAATCAAAACCTCATCAATCATTCCATATTCTTTGGCTTCGATGGCTGTCATCCAATAATCGCGATCTGCATCTTTTTCAATCTTTTTCATAGATTGTTTGCTATGCTCGGCAATAATTTCATACAGTTCTTTCTTCAGCTTCATAATTTCGCGTGCGGTAATTTCGATATCAGATGCTTGTCCGGATGCACCGCCCATAGGCTGATGAATCAAAACACGCGAATGCTTTAAGGCTGTTCTTTTCCCTTCGGCGCCGGCACATAATAATACGGCGCCCATTGAAGCGGCCATTCCGGTACAAATGGTTGCTACTTTTGGGTTTATGTATTGCATAGTATCATAAATGCCCAGACCTGCATAAACAGATCCGCCCGGAGTATTCAAATAGATTTGAATGTCTTTTTCGGAATCGGCACTTTCCAAAAACAACAATTGAGCTTGAATAATGTTTGAAACATAATCATCGATTGGAACTCCCAAAAAGATGATTCTGTCCATCATCAATCGAGAAAAAACATCCATCTGAGCTACGTTCAGTTGGCGTTCTTCAATAATCGTTGGCGAAATATAATTCTGCACCATAGAAGTGTATCGATCGAGTGTAAGCGAACTGATACCGGCGTGTTTTGTGGCGTATTTTCTAAATTCGTTGTTCATAATTTTTAGACTTTAGCTGGTTTACTGGCTTTTTGAATAAAGTCATCCAATGCAATGGATTGATGCTTTAAAGATAATTTTTCTTTTAGTAATTCGAGCAATTTTTTGTCGTAAAGCTGATCATATATTTTGTTTACTTCCTCTTGATTTTTCATCACAGAATCGACAATACTATCTAACTGATTCATTAACACCTCATTGTCGGTTTGTCCGCCAAAATATTGACCTCCAATAAAACCTTTGATGTGTTCGCGTACTTCGGCAGCTTCTACTTTGATGTTGTTTTCTTTGAACAACTTATCTTGCAACAATTGCCATTTGAGCGAATTTTCGTAGCTTTCCCATTCTGTATCAAGTTGTTCGATGGAAAGTTTGCCTTCATTATTGGCCACAACCCAACGTTTCATAAAATCGGCCGGTATTTGAATGTTTGCCTTTTCGATAAGCAAATCTACGGTTTGGGAGAGAAATAATTTATCGCTTTCTTTTTCAAATTCACGGGAAGCATCTTGTTTTATTTTAGCTCTAAAATCGGCTTCGGTATTTATTTCGCTGCTTGGATAGGCTTTTTTAAACAAATCCTCATTTACTTGAGCAGGCTCAGTTTGATGAATTTCAGTGATTTCTACTTCAAATTCAGCTTCTAAGTCTTCGACCATTTCTTTGGTTACAGCCAATAATGAAGCCACTTTATCGGCATCTTTAAATGCTTTCATCGGGTCAAAAACCACTTTTTCGCCTTTGGAAAGGCCAACTATATTTTTGGTAATGGTTTTTAATTTAATGTCGTCGATTTTAAATTTTCCTTTGTGCGCAATGCCGCCTTCGAGCTGATTTCCTTCCGCATCCAATTGAACAAATTCGGCACTAACTTCAGTTCCATCAGCCACTGTTTCGGGATGGGAATGAGAGCCAAAGCGACTTTGAATGTCTAAGATATAATCGTCGATCATTTTATCGTTCACTTCGATTTCGAAATAATCGGTATTTATTTTTTCGTTGAGGTCTAGATTGATTTCAGGTGCTAGAGCTATATCAAAATAGAACACAAAATCTTTATCGTTTTCCAAATCGGCTTTATCTTGATTTTCCAGACTTGGCAATGGATTTCCAAGCAAGTTCAGCTTATTTTCGACAATGTATTCGTTCAGTTTTTGCGAAAGCAATTTATTCACTTCTTCACCCAATACCGATTTTCCGTACATTTTGTTTACGATTCCAAATGGAACTTTTCCTTTTCTAAATCCCGGAATATTGGCCTTTCTTCTATAATCGTCGAGGGATTTTTTTACCTTCTCGGAATAATCGTTTTCATTAATCTCAACAGTAATCAGTGCTGTTAAATTGCTAGTGCTCTCTTTTGTAATATTCATTGATAAATTTTGACTATTAAAGGATTAAAAATCAATTCTGTTTAACTTATTTTAAAGGGCTGCAAATATAGGCATTATTTTAAAAAAGAAGTATTTTAGCTAGGAAAAATCTAAAAGCAGGAAATTCAGCCCAGAGCGAAACGCAGAAGGCCAGACTAGAAAAATTTTCCAGTCTGGCCTTCTTGTGCTTGTATGCCAATTAAAATTAAAGCTTCATTTGCTGCTTCACATCTTTGGCTTTACGCGATTCGTAGCTTATTTCGATTGTACCTTTTCCTTCTACAATAAAAGCATATTCAACAGTGGAATATCCCGGAACAGTTAAAAATTGAACTTCCGGTTTATACTCTTTGAACTGAATTTCGGCGGTATATTGATTGATTAATTTACCTCCGGCAACCACTTTTGCTCCTTTTAGTTTAAGCATATCTTGTGGATACAATTTCTCTTTAGCGGCCTGGGCGGTCATGGAGGAAATGGCACGACTGTTTCGCAAGCGAACATAAATGCGATTCAAATTATTGCCTATTTTCTCCGTTTTAAATATTTCCATGCTTACATCTGGTGTTTGCGAAGCCGCATAGATCACAGCGGACGCATTGCGGTGAACGAGATCGGGCAGCATAAATGTATGTGGCATGCGCGAGCTGTACTTCACCCAACCGCCAATTTCGATATCGCCATATACAGGATGTTTGAATGGTTTCCAGTCGGCAAACAAACTTCCATGAGCCAAGTGATCGTTAAAATCCAAGAGCTCACGTTCGCGTGGATAGTTTTCGCCACGACCAAATCCACTTTCTTCGCCTTGCTCTTTTTTAGCCTCTTTGGTGTAGGTTTCGGTTTCGCGTTGAAACAATTCGCCCACAAAACCATAAGCGCCAAAAGCATCGTAGGTAAAATCGGTAAAATCGCCATAGGTAGCATACAAATCTTTCCATGACACAAGATAACGATAGCCCGGAACTATTTTTTCGGCGTTCTTGCCTAAGACATCATAAACGGCAATATCTGCAGCATTTAAAGGTTCTCCTTCTTTGGTACTTGGGCCGCGCAAATACATTCCTCCATTGTTGTGAAAAGCGTAGATAATGATGATATTTTCATGTTTGCCAATATAATCGGCAATGGATTTCAATCCAACTGCTGAAAATGGAAAATCGCCGGCACCTCTTTGAACATAATTCGGTTGCCAGTTGGAACCCCAGTTTCGATTTGGGTCAACAAAACCTTCGGTGTCTTCGTTTATTTTTCCGTCGTTGTCGTTGTCGATTCCTTCTTGTCCCAACAACACATAATTGCCTTTTTCTCCATCTTTGATACGAACCATTATTCGCTGATCTTCGGCATCGAGTCTGTAATTTCCGCCTTCCACTTTTTTACGCATTTGGGTGATATTTCCATCGCCATTCAAATCGTCGTACATATCTTCGTCGAACAAACCATCTTTGTCATCGTCGCGCGAAATACGCAGTGAACGGTTGCTATTCATGCTATTTCCATCTGTCATAAAATGATAACGTCCATCCACATTTACAACAGGGATAATGTAATAGGCATTGCGATCGACAACATCGGTAACATCTTTCAGTTTTCCATAATTTTTCAGAAGATAATCGGCAAAATACAAGGCTACTTCACCGGCTTGAATTTCATTTCCATGAATATTTGCATCTACATACACGCCGGGTTTTTCTTCCGCCTTTCCAGTTTTGGGATTGTTGATTTCCAAAGCCCAAATTTCGCGATTTTCTTCACTTTTGCCAACTACTACGGCTTTTGTTAGATCGGGATAAGCCAGATTGAGTGCTTTTACGGCCTCCACAACCTCTCCGTAAGTGTAATATTTATCAAATCGAAGTGGGATTTGCGTTTTTTGTGCAATTGCATTTCCTACAAAGAATGCAGAAAGCAAAAGATATAAAAAGATATATTTTGATATGTATTTTTTCATTGTTTCGTTTTTTTTTGCTGTGAACAATTTGACCTATTTCAGCTATTTGGATAAACTAATTTTTGCTTGATCAGAACCGGCAAATTTGCTTTCCAGTTTCAAGACAAGTTCGGTTCCTTTTTTTGCCTGAAGCAAAAAAGAGAGTTTAACAGATTTTAGTCCGTCCACTTTGGCAATGGGTGTTCTGGCTTTTCCATCAAGAAAGGCAACATCTTTGCCGTCCAAAAGAAGAACTGCAGGAGCTGGCTGACCATTTCGAGAACCCATTGCGGTTGGAAAGGGAAGATAATTTTGATTTTGAATCCACACATTTAAGCGGTAAACATCGTCCGAAACAGTTTCTATTTCCGTTTTTAAGATACTTAGCTGTGGCAATTTTTCAACCATCTGAAATAGCCAAGGAAGTTGAGCAGCAATCAACTTCTGTCCATCTTCATACGAAGGAGTAGTAGTGATATAATCCTTTTCGCCGCCTATTTCCACTTTTCCCAATGTAGGATGCTCAAAAGCTGTCCACGATACAAAACCAGTGCCGTTTAAAGTCAAGTCATTGTAGGCAATGAAAGCTTTTGTTTTTTCATCCAATTCGCCTTCTTTTTTCGATTTAGGAATTTGTTTCAGCGTTGCGGCCATTTGAGCAGTTGTAAACTGTCCTCCTTTAAGCATTTCGATGATTCGCTTTGCCGAAAATCGCTCTGGTGCATTATTTTCTTTCAAGAAAGAAGCAATTTTTTCTTCGCCCAAAGCAACGAAATCGTCCGAACTCATTTTTTCCAATTGTTCGATACTCAGACTGCTTTCTGACTCTGCTTTTTCTTTTTTGGCTTTGGGAAGCGTGAAAAAATTAAAACTAAAAGTAGGAACGCCGATATGGTAATACGACCACAATTCGAAAGAGCCATCTTTTGATTTTTCGGGCGACAAGCGTTCTGTTTCGAAGTTTTTCGCTTTTAGGAAATCTTTGTATTGTTTATTCAGTTCGTTGTAAAACTGAAGATCTTCATCCAATGGATTTACAGCAGCACCCAATCCCAAAAAGCCGGCCACGAGTGCGGGTGTAAGCTCCACGCCTTCCGGGACCATTGGTTTTGCCATTTCCATGACTTGTTCCATCGAATAGGTCACAGCAGGATCGGCACCAAACATATCAGCAAATCGCCGAGGAATTCGGATATTATTCAAATCGGCACTTCCTTTTCGACCGGCTTCGGGGGCTTGCAAACAAAAATCGGTGGAACCAAAAGTGAAGGTGGCCGCAATTTCGGGATGAGCATAAACGAATCGCATCAGGGCGTAAACTTCTGTTTCGGATCCCGGCCAAGCTCCTGAAGCGTTGTGATTTGGTTTAAACAAATGAGGAAAATTAATTCCGCTGTTTACACCGCCAATTGGGTCTTCGTTATAGATTCCATCACCATCATTATCAAGTCCTTCGGTGTACAATTTATACATTCCTTTTTCCCCTTTAGCAGCATTTGCTTTTCGCAAAAATCGAGCATCTGCTTCTTCCGGAATCCAAATTCCCAATGGATCTAAAACACGCATCTGCGAAATAAATCCATCTTTGTTTAAATCGTCAGGGCCATCTTCGTCCACCACATCGTCCATATCGTCATTGTAGGGCTTTGCATTGCGAAGGGTTTCCCACAAAGGGTTTTCAGAATAATGATTCAAAGCATCCGCATTTAAAACGGGAACCAAATAATAAGTAAATCGTTCCAAATGATCGCTTTTAAGTAGCTCATCTGCCAAGAATAAAGCAGCTTCAGTAGCCAAGGGAAGATTTCCTTCGGGATTGGCCATCACAAAAATGGCAGGTTTGTTTTTTTGCTCACTGCGAATTTCGGTGCCAAATTCATAAATATTGATTTGATTTCCACCGGCAGTTTGTGCAAGCTTATGCACTCTAACCTTTGTAGAGTTGGCTTGCGCAATTGCGTCTAAGCTTTGGTTTGCCTCTTTAGGTGTTTTGTATTTTTGCGCAGTTGCCCCATTGCTAAATAGCACAAATGCGAGAATCAAAAACACGATT
>KB224422.1_pt52 | contig 18099 bp, 18 predicted proteins | sample 524768 | NCBI WGS metagenome assembly AMQJ01 (sample SAMN00998488, study PRJNA167727) | sediment metagenome | isolation source: subsurface aquifer sediment | place: USA: Rifle, Colorado | collected Aug-2009
TGTACCCACCAAATCAATTTCTGTAAAATCGCAATTGATTAGGTTAGAAATAATATTGTGACCGATGAAACTGTTTTTACCGGTAATCCTAATGTTTTTTTTCATTTAAGAGCTGGTCTTAATTCTATATCTTTCTATAAAAGGTATCATGGAAAGCACAATAAAAATTGGAACCGAAAAAAATGTATTTCCACTGAAAAACACAAAAAACAAGGTAATTCCATATAAAATAAGAAATAAACCCAGGGTTCTTCTTGATTTCCAATAGTACCAGATAGTTAACAGGACAAAGTAAATATTAAATAATCCTCCAATAATGCCCGAATACAAAAAAGCAGAGAGAATAGGATTGTGTGGGTAATCAAAATAATCTTTACTCTTAATTTCTTCAATTGTTAATTTGGGATGAAAGAATTTTTGATCAAAAAGATAGATATAGTTAAAACCATTACCTATTATTTTCTCTTTTAGTGTGTAATTCTTAAATAATTCAAAGGCATATTGCCACCTTTCAGTTCGATTATCACTTAGATAATTAATACTATCATTTACTTCTGAAGTTTGAATTTGGTCAATATACTTCGGCCGGTTTAAGGTGTCATTTGAAAACAATTGTATATCTGCAAAATCAATGGTGGTATTGGCTTTTTGAGAATTCATAAAAGTAAAAGATGCACCTTGATGCGTCTTTGTAAATGTATAGGAACATATGCATTCATACCATCCATTTTCAATTTTTGTTATGTCTTTCTGAAGATTATACAAAAAATCCCCATCTTCTTTAATCCACCATCCGATATTAAAGGGTGCATTTTGACCTTTTATTTCTCGAAACTTGAATTTAAAAGTATAGGTTATGTCTTTATAATAAACAATGCTTCGCCCCCTATAAGCCATTGGCCAATCCCCATTACCGTTATTCCTATGCACGCGCAGTGCATTACCGAATTCTGTTTTTATGAGGCTATGAGTAACTGTATCGGTTAAAAGCATTATAGGTTGCCAAAAGATCAGACCCTGAGAAAAATCTCCATTATAAAACAAGTTTTCAGGAGCGGCAATATCTTTATATGAATACCAATTATTTGGCCATAATTTCTCTTTAAAAATAGAATATGAAAGATTTGAATTAAAAATGGTAGAATATCTATATAATGGCAATGTAATTTTATCCATTGTTTTCTTCTCTTTTATTAAACTTGCTCGAAAAGGAATAAGTATTATCAGCATTGAGAAAACTAGCAAAAATGTGATGTAATTGAAAATGATATTTTTATAAAGTTGATTATTCTTTTTTAGTTTATTCTTGGAGATTAGGCCATAAATAAATCCAATTAAAATAAAAAGGAGCAAAACGAAAATGCCCCTTCTGGAATTTGATAATACAATATTCAAAATAAAAATCCATAATAGCGTTTGTGAAAAAAAAAATTTTTGTTTTAAAACACCAATATATAAAGCATAATACAAGATGATTATCGATAAAATAAAAAATAAGCAATAGAAGTTATAGTCAGTTGTTAATGCTATTGAGGTCAATGATATTTTATACGTACTAATGACCTTAAGTACTTCAAAGTTTAATGAAAGAATTAAATTCAGCCAAACGACAATTGCTATTGACCCAATGATTGCAGAAAAAAGGATCCAAAGTTTTAGAATCTTGCTCCAATCAATATACTTGTATTTATGAAATAAAACAAAAGCAAGGAAAAAAACTGCCACGAAGTTAAATAATTCTTTCAAGGGAGCGATTGCAATTCCTGCGGTTGTTATGATTCCCCAAACTATAAAAAGTGATAGGATTAGATATTCTTTATTGAAATATAAAAAATATTTAATCTTAATTTCTTGCCAATGTTTAATTGAATAAAAAGTATAGACAATTACCAATATCCCGAATGAAACATAAGCCAAATAATGTAATGGGGCAAATATGGATCTAAATAGATAGAGTAATAAAGTGTATATCCATAAACTTGCTATTAGCAAATTATTTTTATTTTGTATCATTGAATTATTATCGGCAAAAATAAATTTTCATAATTTTCGAATAATCATCTTTCAATAGAGTTTCAGTGCTGATCTTCATATTTTTTAAACCAATCACATTATCTAAAAATTATATTATAACTGGATCCCATAAAACCGGCACAACTAACTAGGCACTTTCATAACTGCCTAGTTAGTTGTTAATTGCTTATATATTTCTAAATGCTTTGTTATCACATTTTCAATAGAAAAATCTTTTTCAGCCAGAAGTCTTGAATTCTTCCCCATTGATATTCTTAATTGTGTATCGTCAAAAAGTTGTTTTAAACGTTCTGCCAATACTTTACTATTTTTGATCGGTATCAAAAAACCATTGTAGCCTTCAATTACTGTTTCTTTGCAACCAATCGAATTGGTAGTTATTATTGGACGTCCAATGGCTGTCCCTTCTATCAACGATTTTGGCAATCCTTCTTTGTAATAGGAAGGAAATGCAACAATATGAGATGATTTTAATAAATTTAAAACATCCGTTCTGTATCCTAGCCAGGAAACATACTCCCCATCACAAACTGCTTTTAGATCAGCTTCTCTGATGGCATTTGGATTATCATCAATACCACCGCATAACAAAAATTGAACCTTATCTCTGTATTCACTCTTCAATAGATTAGCAGCTTCTGCTAAAAAAAATATCCCTTTTTCCGCTATCATTCGTGCAGTAAGCAAGACTTTTATTTTTCCATCAACAGGTTCCGGGGTATAGCAAAACTGATTTAAATCGACTCCTGATCCCTTAATCATAAATGCCTGATCTTCTCTGATAATATGATTACTTAGAAACAGGGTCTTATCTTCATCGTTCTGAAAAATAACAGCTAAATTGTTGCGATGGTGTGAATATCGAAGAATCTGAATGAATATCTTTGATAAGATAGAACTATTTTCTTCTGAAAAAATTATCCCTAATCCACTGACGGCATTCGCAATTCCCTTAATCTTAGCCAGTTTGGCTGCAAAAGTACCCCATAAAATAGTTTTCAACCCAACGTGATGAATTACATCCGGTTGTTCTCTCTTATATAGTTTATATAAAAAATTAAGTGTTGATAATTCTTCGAAGATGTTTTTCCCGGAACGACTCATGGGTAAATCAATCACTTTTAAACCCAGACCTTCTATTGCCGGCTTCATTCCGGTATTGTTTGTTACAATGGTTACATCATAACCTGTTTTTTTTGCTGCTAAAGCAATCTCTTTACGATGGGATAAGAAAAACCAATCTACGTTTACAACAATAAATATTTTTTTCAAATCAATTTTCAGTTTGAATGATAGGTAATGTGAATTTTTCCCCTAAGATAAAATCAAACTCATCTGGTAGATATCCTTTATAACCACTGCCATCATAAAATGTTAATTCCCCAAAATAAATGCTACCTTCAATATTATATAAATCAACTCTTACAAAAGGAAAATCTTTCGATAATACTTTAGCAATTTCCAACATTCTATTGAAATTATTTGGTTTTGGAATATTCGTTGTTATTCCTCTAATATCTGATCTTCTGTATGGCATTAGATTAAATTCTGTGTCAAAAATGCCAAGTTTAATGCCATCTTCTAAAAAACGATCAACTATTACATAAAGGCAAAATGGTTTACCATTGAAACAAAAAAATTTGTAATCAATAAGATCGTTATTTGAATCTTTCTCTAATAATTTTTCACATATTATTCTTGGTTTAATATTGTAATATCCCCACTCACGCCCCATTTTACTAGTCCAGCTATACAGCCAACCTTTTATTGTTTTTTTTGCTAATTCACTATTTAATTTGCTTTTATCTGCACATAATATGTTTGTGTGACTACCATTTGTCGTTTTTAAAACAAATTTATCTGGTAAATTTTCAAAATTTATTTCTTTAACATTGTTATAAACTCCATAATTAGGGATAAGGATATTGGAGAGCCCTTTTGCAGTCACATACTCTCTAACACTATACTTATCAGAACATTTTGTGAGTATATCATGGCGATAATTAAGTTTATACCATTGTATCTTTTCAGTGAATCTAATAGGTTTTTTAAGTTTAAGCCACCTTCCTGTTGAAAGTTTGTATTGAATAACAATCATTAACTTGTCTGGAACGAAATCAAAAAGTTTTAGTATTATGAATCTAACTTTTTGACTCTTAAATATTTTTTTGTAGTTCATATTCTATTTAATCTTCACTTTAAAGAGTGATATTGTTTTTTTTGAAATTATAAAAATCGTTTAAGACTTGCATTGTATTTTTGTTTATTTGTATATAAATCTTTTAATACAAATAAAGTCCTTAAATTAAGTCTATTCAAATACCATTTTAAATCTCTTTTCGCATTTCTATGCTGTACTAACGAAACTAATAATTTATTTCTCATCATATTGTATTCCGTTTCATTCATTTCCAACTTCGAGGAATACAAAGACAGATTTTCACTTATCTCTTGAGAGCCAATTTCCATCTTTTCAGCTCCAGAATAAATTGGAATAGACTTATACCTGATAAGTTTATTATTTTGATATTCTAATTCGAGAATTATTGAGCTTTTGTTATTATCAGTCTGCTTCACGAGGGGTTTATCAGATTTATTTGTATATACATCATCAAAACAAAAGTTACCTAAGCTATATGCTATTATTGCATCATTTATTGATTCAATTCCCTGTAATACGTGAGGATGATGCCCATAATATACATAAGGAGCTATTTTAGATAATTTTCTAGCGAACTTTAAATGGTCAGAGCTTGGGAAATTAATGTGTTCTGATCCAGCATGAATACTTAATATATTATTATATTCATTCTTTGTGTTTTCTATCAAATTTTTCTCAATTACAGGATAATTCAGCTCATTAACTCCATCGGAACTTAATCCTAATGGATTAGTTGAATAACAACAATAAGCGCTTAGCGCTATTTTATTCTCCTCTTTTTGAACAAAAACTTGTTTTCCCTCTATGCCAAAATATTGAATATTGTTATCATTCAATATTTGTTTTGTAAGCTCATAAGACTTACGCCCATAATCAAAAAGATGATTATTTGCCAGACCCACAACATTAATTCCCAAATATTTAAGTAACTTAATGTTTTGTATTTCAGAATAAATGTAGGCTGATTTATGTCCATAAGTACCCCTTCCATCAGAAAAAGGTGTCTCAAGGTTCGCTATCACATAATCATATTGACTGAGTAGTTTTTTTACCTCACTGAAATAGTTATATATTTCCTTATTATTACTTATTGAGTTTTTACCAAAAAAAGCTGTATCTCCTAAAAGTGCTATTTTCATAAAACAAATAATTATTGTTTATTATCTTCTAATAAATGCTCCCAAATCTTATAATTATTTTCGAAAGAAAAATTATTCTTCCATCTCTGATAGGAGCCAAAACTTAAATCATTCCAAATATCCCAGGTTTTTGACAACTTGAGGATATTCGTCTCCCACATCTCCATATCGTCTATATCATTTATTAGAAAGCCAGAATTCTCATCGACTATCTCAATATTAAAGCCTACCTCAGATGCTATAATAGGCAGCCCAATTGACATATATTGTATTAGTTTAAAACCTCCTTTGCCTTGTGAAAAAGTTGTGTCTGATAATGGCATTATACCAATATGGGACTCAACCATCGATTGAATAGCGGCATTTCTTGACCATTTTATATTATTGACAACCAAATGTTTTACCTTTTCATTTAAAGGTAGGTTACACACTATGTTTAGAATCAATTTTTTATGATATAATTCTTCTACTTTCCCTGCGGTATCATCGAGAATTGGAATTATTCTTTTTAAATGAGGTAAATTACCAGAAGTCGCTACCCAAATTAAGTGTATTTCTTTTTCAAAAAGCATTCTCCGATTACGTTTAATTTCATCTCTATCATCTAAACCTTGCATGTCTCCATCGGTTGTTGGAAGCAAAATGACTTTATGCTGATTTTCAGGAGTAACAAGAGCCTTTAAATAATCATGAATAACTAGTATTTTTGAACTTCTCTCTGATAAAAATATAAATTCCGATTTTGTAATTTGTTTGTTTTCTAATATATGATCATCAAAATCCCAAATTAATTTCGATTTTTTGAGTATGCTATTGATGATGGGACGAAAAAAGAAAGGAGTAAGTCTAGGAACAAAGACCCTTGATAAAACAATAAAATTGGGTTTTCTAAAAATATCACAAATTAGAAAATATGAAACTCTTGTTGTTATTATTACATATGTAATTATTTCGACTAACAATTTGACAAATATATTTTTCTTTTCTATTTGAAGATATCTTTTAAATTGACTTTCGGAGAGCAATGCTCTGACTTTTAATTCAATTGTTCCCATTTTATTCAAATATTGGAGTATCCGATAATAACCTGCCGGGGCAATTTCACCGCTTCGGGCATAAACAGAAATTTTTTTATCTTTTAATTTCATTTTTTTGTTGCCATGTGCCTTTACACTTTACCAATAATTATTCTTAATTTAAGCCAAAAGTTTAATTCCCAATTAGTCATTTTTATATCGCTTTGTTTACTTGGCCATAGGAGTGTTAAACGTTTTCTAAAGTCTTGCCTATAAAACGCAACTGTTTTAATTAATTCTTTATCTTTATTACTTAAGTATTCATCATATATTTCTAATAGTTCTTTGGCTTCCCACTCTCTATAATGTTGTTTTGATAATGTTTTAATTGATTTAAACCGGCTCTTCCAACGCGCATTGAAGTTGTGCTTGGCACCTATTTCGTTATTATTATGTTGACGATATAATATATTAGGAGTAGGGTCATAATAGACTTCTCCCAAGAATATACACATATGATAAATCCATAAATCATGAATGGTAATATATTGTGGAATCTTATTATTAAATATCTGGATAGTTTTTTTATTAAAGACCATTGTACATCCAGTAGATATACTTTCTACTAAAGAACGTCCTTTGGAAAATATAACTAATCCTGCTTTATGCATCTCTCCGATTTCTTTATTTTCATCAATTAGTGTAAGGTTGGAGCAATACATTGCAGGAGTATCAAAAGGCATTTTTTCTAGGCGGTTTGCTGCTATCATTAATTTATCTTTCAACCAGATATCATCCTGATCGCAAAAAGAGAAAAAGTCAACTATATGAAGATATTTCTTGGAAATAACTAACAGTTCTTTATAGCTATTTGCACTTCCAATATTATCCCCAAAAATTAATTCAATATTAGGTTTTTCTTCGGCAAATTGATTTAGAATATTTTTTGTGTTATCTGTTGATCCATCATCCCTAATTAGATAATTAAGATAAACACCTACCTGAGATTCAAGACTGTCTAATTGCTCTTTCAAATATTCCTCTCCATTATAAGTGGATAATAATATTAGAATTCTATGATTATTTTTGATCATTAATCTAATCTATTTAAAAAAACAAATAATAAGGCACAACGCCACTTGCATTATTTTTTAATAAAGTATAAAACATTCCAAGACCATAAATTGCAATTATTAGTATCAATAACCTTTTATTGTTTATAATTTTAATATCATTAATTAAATTGGGTAATGTTATTATAATGAAAATGATGAGCAATGGATTATATAAACGAAATAACCATTGGAATTGAAAGAATAAATTATTTAAACTAATTCCAATAACAGTTAGAGTGAGGTAGTATTTCGTTTTTTGATCTTTCACATAAATCACAGCAATAATTGCAATAGCAGTATGAACAATATTTATAAATGCTCCCATAAATGAAATATTATCCCTAAACACCGTCAAATACACTTCGTATCTCTCAATTAAAGTGAAATTTGAGGTCAAACTAAGCAAAATGGACCTACTAAAAAAACCAAGTATAAGTGTTAGAATCAATCCTAAAACTAATATTTTTTTCTTATTAAAAATCCATGGTAATATAAAATATAATGGAAAAAATAATAGCAAAGAAATATGAAAAAGAGAACCAGCTAATATTAAAAGAGAGAATGAAAATATTTTTCTATTAATTATATAATTAACAGAAAATAAAGCAAATAAAGCAGCAAAACTTTGACGCATTATATTATATGTTTCAAAATAATAGCCAAGCAATACATAAAATAAAACAGCATAAATTGGATAATAGCTTTCTTTCCAAATAAATTTTAAAAGGAAAATGTATAAAATAAAGTAGTAAAAGAAAACGTAAATTCTAAAATTAGCAATTTTATAGAATATACTATAAATTAGAGCCCATGCCAGTTCTAATCTATTATTAAAATTATTATCTCCAGTTTTTAAAAAAATCTCCTTATAATGATTAAAGTCTGATCCGACAGATAAGTCTCTAAAAAAGGCTAATAGAAATAATGATAGAAACACCAGAATTATGGTGTTCCTTTCTTTAAGTATACTAGAATAAATTGCTAGTATTAATAAGAATAATGCGAGAAAAATGTATGGAATCATTTATTTTAACAACATAGTCTTAGTTGAATTTCTTGTATAAAAAAGATAAAATCCTTGATGAACTTATTAAAAGTTTTATTCGGTTTTTTGTGCTTAATTTCACAATTTTATCAAAATAATTTTTGGCATGTTTTCGATTATTCATCAGAAGTGCATTTGTTCCTAAACTCGCATTCAAATTATCTTCTATTGTTGTTTTGGTGTATGAAATTTTAGCAAAATCAAGAAAAAATTGTTTTATACTATTTGAACTTTTCACAAATGTTTCACGTTTTTTTATGTCAATTGAATGACTTAAAGATTCATTAAGGATACGGTAAACTCCAGTAACATCATCTAAAAAATATATTTTACTCTTTAATGCAATATAAAGCCAAAGTGGATAATCCCCCATTAACCAATTTTTTTGTTGTGGGTTGATATCCAATTCGTATTTTTCATATAGGCTTTTTCTGAAAACTGCTGTCATTGTTGTAATTGTGTTCCCATTTATTAGCTCATTAAATGTTGTTGCCTTACCTGCCCAGTTTTTATAAGAGAATTTATTCTGTGCCTGATAAAAAATTCTAACATTCGAATATGTCATTCCATAATTATCATTCCCCTCCAAAAAATCCACCTGCTTTTGCAATTTATAGGGGTCTGTCCAATAATCATCTCCTTCACAAAGCGCTATGTATTTGCCACGTGCTGCTGAAAATGCGATTTTTCCAACATCTCCATCGCCTTTTGAAAATTGATTCTCGATCTGATAAATATTGTAAAATAAATTGGGGGATTTTTCTTCGTAGCTCCGAATAATAATAGCAGTATTATCTGTAGAAGCATCGTCATGAATAATAATTTCAATCGGGAATTTAGTTTTCTGTATCAGAAAACCTTCTATTGCCTGTGAAATGTATTGTTCATGATTATATGTAATGCAAAGAATACTAACTAAAGGCGGAATTTTAATTGGAGATTCAAACATATATCATATTATTGGTATTTTGATTTATTCTATTTATGACTATTTATCAATTACTAGGTCACCCAGCAAACAAATATACCCATGACCTGGGCAAATAATTGTATCTCTTGCATACTGATTAACAATTCTATCAATTGATTCAAGAGCTAATAATTTATCTCCTAATTTAGACTTGGTATGTATTTTAACTCCTGGAATTAATGCATCTCCTGTAAATAAATACTTTCCAATTTCAAATGAAATACAATCATTGTTATGACCTGGAGTATACAATACTAATGCTTTGATATTATTCTCAAACAAATTAATTTCAGAATTAGCATCTACAATTTGAATCTTTTTACAGGTCAAAACATAAGGCATTTCCATATAATAAGATCCATTTAATTTTTCAGAGAATAATCCAACTAACGATTGTTCGGATGCATAAATCTTTAATCCTGGATATTCTTCATAAAAATCATTTACACCATAAATGTGATCAATATGATAATGTGTTAGCAATATCCCTTTTATTATTTTATCATTAATTTTGAGCCATTTAAATATTTGGCTACTGTCCCCAGGATCGATAAGCCAAACATCTTTTTCTTCCTCTCTATAAATTAAATATGTATTGGAAGAAAAGATACTATTGGTAAATTTAATAACAAGCATTAGTTAGATTACTTTATGAGGAAAAATTATTATTTCGAACAAAATTCAACTAAAACTCCTTTTGTTTTTTTCGGATTAAGGAATCCAATATTCATTCCTTCTGCTCCTTTGCGGGATACTCTATCAATCAATTTGAAACCATTTGCTTTTGCATTATTTAAAGCATCATTTGTATTATCAACAGCAAAAGCAATATGATGAATTCCTTCTCCTCTTTTTTCAATAAAAGAACCAATAGGGCCATCTGAATCAGTTGATTCTAATAACTCTATTTTAGTTTGACCAACCTGAAAGAATGCTGTTTTAACAAACTGGTCAGCAACAGTCTCTATTGCATAACATTTTGACCCCAGTAATTTTTCGTAAATCGGGATGCTTTCATCTAAACTTTTTACTGCAATTCCGATGTGATCTATGTAATTAGATTTCATATGGTTTTCATTAATCAGTAAACTCAAGTATAGCTCCAGCCCATGAATAGCCTAACCCCTGGGCTGCAATTAAAACTTTTGAGTTACTCTTGACTACACTTTTGCTCATTGCATGATATAAGGCAATTGGGATAGTAGAAGAAACTGTGTTGCCAGTTTCTTCATAATATTTATAAAATTTATCCTCATCAATCCTTAATTTTTTCCGAAGTAAATCCATAATAAATTTGTTTGCCTGATGAAAAACAAATAAATCGACATCCTTCTTTTCAATACCATTTTTTTCTAAAGTATCAACAACAAGTGGCGGGATATAGTCTAATGTATAATTAACAATAGCAGCCCCGTCCATAAATAAATGATCAGAAGACTTAAGGTTCCCTTTTTCATCGAATACCAAATCATTCATTGGCTTCAAAAATCTTTGAGCTCCAGTTTTCACAATTAAATTCGGTGCACCTCTACCATCTGTTCCAAAACTAAAATTTTTAATTTCAGCAATTCCCTCTGTTGAGATTAAAGTTGCAGCGGCCGCATCTCCAAATATTGTCATATTTCCTTTATCTTTAGGATGAATATATTTAGAGTATGTCTCAGCTGTTATAAGCAACACGTTTTTCGCCATGCCTCCTAAGATTAATCCCTTGGCTAGTGATATTCCCATAATAAAACCAGAACAACCTTGATTAACGTCAATTGCCCCAATCGAAGTTGATAACCCAAGACGATCTTGAAGAATACAAGCAGTAGTAGGTAAAATATAATCTGGACTTTGGGTCACAAAAATAATGTAATCTATTGTTGATTTATCAATATTGTACTCCGTTAATAATTTCTCTGTGGCCTTACATGCTAAATCTGATGCTGTTTCATGCTCACCGGCAACATGTCTTTTTAATATCCCAATTTTAGAGATTATCTTTTCAACCGACCATTCGGGAAATCTACGTGAAATTTCTTCATTCGTAATTATCGTTTCTGGAAGATAATATGATATACCTTTTATATATGCTTTCATAACTATAGTTCATGAATATTTAAGATTGTACAATCAACTAATTTTAAAATTGCAGTACCCCAAGAAAACCCGGCTCCTATTGCATTTAGCAAAAAGGTATCGTTATTTTGAATAAGCTCTTTCTGCTCAATAATTGCTGTAGGAATAGAAACCCCACTCGTATTTCCATATTTTTGAATAGAATATAACATTTTGGATAATTCAACTTTTGATTTTTTTGCAATCACATCCATCATATATTTATTCGATTGATGAAAAACAACCTTATCGATTTCTGAAACTTCCATTCCTGCATAGTTTAAGATTCGTTTTACGTCTTTTGGGATTAAGGAAACTGCGAAACTAAAAACATCCATACCATCCATATAGAGTTGCTCATCACTTCTTAGACTTCCATCTTCACGCATTTTTGGTTTTAATGTTGCTAATGAACTTATATTTCTAAACCCACCGGCTGGAATTATAACTGATTTATAGCTAGACCCATCAGTATTTAATGAAAAGAAACTATCTCCATACTTCATGTTTTTATTTACTAATGTTGCACAACCTGCATCACCTAGTAAAAGGCCGGTAGATTTATCCTCTGATGAAGTGATTTTTGATAGCGTCTCTCCAACTAAAAGTAATACATTATTAGTTCCCGAGTTATTAACTAATGAGTAGGCTAAATAGAGCCCATAAATGAAACCGGAACAAGTTAAATTCACATCAAAAGCAATTGTAGTTTTTTTAAGGCCTAATCTGTCTTGCAAAATTATTGATGACCCAGGAACCTTATAGTCTGGAGTTTGACTGATAAAAATGAGAACATCTATTTCGTCACGTGATATATCAACTTCATCAAACAACTTATTTGCCGCCTCAAAACATAGATCAGAAGAACAAACTTCCTTCCTTGCAATCCTTCTCTCAGCAACTCCAGTTGTTTCAATGAATTTTGACAAATATTCATCTTCAAAAAGATGATTCTGAGATTTTGTTTCTACTTTTTCTTTTGGAACAACAACACTCATTGAATGTATCCCTATTCCATTAAATTTTATTAAACCCATTAGTAATATTTATTGTAAAATAAACCCTCCATCAATAACAATATTTGTACCTGTTACCCAACTAGATGCTTCAGAAAGTAAATATATCACCCCATATGCAACATCCTCAGGTTGTCCAATACGCTTCAATGGATATTGTTTCAACTTATTTTGTATTTGTTCTTCAGAAAACATTTCACCAGCAAGCTCCAAAATATTTGTTTGAATAAGGCCTGGATTTACACTGTTTACTCTTATTTTCTTTGAAGCTAAATCAATTGCTGCGCCTTTTACAAAACCATTGATTGCTCCTTTAGAAGCTGAGTATGCAGATTCACCCAGAGTTGAAATATTTACACCAGAAATAGATGAGATAAAAACTACAGAGGATCCATTGTTAAGTTTCTTCTTTTTAACCAATGTTGATGTAAGCATAATGGGAGCAATCGTATTTATTTCAATTATCTCGTTTAAACTCGCTCTTTGAATAAATTTCACTACCATAAGTTTCGGGATTCCAGCGTTGTTTACACACCCATCTAATTGGGGACATTGTTCCACGACTTCCTCAAGACCCTCAACTGTTGACAAGTCGGCGACAATCTGAGAATGATTGTTCCCCTCCAAGTTTAAATAGGTTTCGTTCAAACGATTAACATTTCTTCCTGTTATAATAACAGAAGCTCCCATTTTAGAGCATTCTACAGCTATGCCTTTTCCGATGCCTGAAGAGGCACCAGTTACTAAGATTGTTTTTCCCTCTAAGGAAAATGGATTATATTTCATTAATTTGATATGGCCAAATTATATAAATCCTCTATTGTCTTACTAGTGCGAATGTCAGCCCCAGTAATCCTTTTTTCCAACTCTTCATCAACCATTGCAATAACAGATAAAGCTGTTAACGAATCCCATTCTTCTAAATCTTTAAAAATTGTTGATGGTGTAAATAATTCACTTGCTGTATCATCAAATTGCTCAGCAAAAAGTTCAATAAATTTTTTTAATTCCATGATTTTAAATTTTAGTTATTAATTATTTGATATGTTGGAACTTCCAAAATGGAAGTAACTTTCTTTTCTGGACATAACCTTGCAACTATTTTCTGCAAAGTATCATCAGGTCCTACTTCATAATACTCTTGCACGCCATACTGTTCCATATTTCTTACCATACTTGTCCACAAAACAGGATGAGTAATGTGCTTAATTAAATTATTTCTTATTTCATCAATATCCATATGTGACTTACCATCTACACATTGGTAAATTGGGCAAACCGGCGTATTAAACTTTGTATTATTTATAATGCCCCCTAATTCAACCATAGCTTCTTCCATAAATGGAGAGTGAAAAGATCCTCCTATATTTAAAGGTACTGCTTTTTTTGCTCCTTCTAACTTGAAAGCTTTGCAAGCCAGCCTAACGCCCTTTTTCGATCCTGTGATAACGACCTGTCCTGGACCGTTGTAATTGGCAAAATAAATTGGTTCCCCAGATTCCTCAAATAACTCTTTTATTCTCTTTTCAATATATTCATCTGGCAAACCTATAATTGCACCCATTGCAGTTTCTTGTTTTTCACACACATTTTGTGCAATAATAGCACGATTTAAGACAAGATTCAAACCGTCTTCAAAAGATAACGTCCTGTTAACAACCAAAGCAGCAAATTCTCCGAGCGAATGTCCTGCAACTACATCAGGTATAATTTCTTTCTGTGATAATGCTAAAATAACAGAATATAAAAAAACAGCAGGTTGGGTATTTTTTGTTTCCATGAGTTCAAGCTCTGAACCTGAAAACATCACGTCTGTTATTCGCCTTCCTAATAATTCATTAGCATATTCAAAATATTCTTTAGCTATCGGGAAATTTTCATATAATTCTTTACCCATGCCTTCTCTTTGAACACCTTGTCCAGGAAAAATAAATGCTTTCATAGTTTTAAATTATTTTAATCTAATTGCAGGATTACCATATACTGTCGAGTTTTCCTTTACTTTACGAATTACAAAGCTCCCCGCGCCAACATGAGCTCCTTTCTTAACCAAAACTTTTTGATTTATTATAGCTGCTGTATGGATAGTAACTTCATCTTCTATTTCAACTCCCCCGGTGCATACTGCATGACAATCGACTCTAGAATAATTCCCTATTTTCACATCATGAGCAATAATTGTTGAAACTTGTATTAAGGCAAAATCTCCAACAATTGAGCCAGAACCCAATGCTGCATTTTGAAAGACAATGCATCCCGTACCAATTTTTGAATTTGAATCAACAATTGCTGTAGGGTGAATTAGTGAGATAAACTTGCCACCTTTATCTGTAATCATCTTTATATATTTTTTTTTTTGTTGAACATCTCCTAAAGCACAAATAAATACATCATTGGCTTTAATGATATAGTTTTCAACGGAATCTATAATTGGAGGATAAGTAGTAAATGCATCCAAAGCATTTTTTTTATCATCTAGAAATCCTTTTATTTCATATTCTTTTGTATAACCTTGACACTGCAATGCTAAATAATAAATGTCACGTCCAAAACCTCTTGCTCCAATGATTAACAAATTCTTCATTTTTAATAAATTATTTGGATTTAATAAGCTGGATTATATTATCCTGCTGATTCTTCTCTAATTCTGGGTAAATGGGCAAACAAATTACTTGATCGGCGACTTTGGTTGCGACAGACAAATTATCAGGCTTTGAAGAAAGTAAACCCCGATATGTTGGAAATTGACTAATCAATGGATAAAAGTAACGTCTTCCGAAAACATTGTGCTTTTTCAGCTCTTCATATAGTTCATCCCTTGTCTTTTCATACAATTTTGCATCGACAAAAACAGGGAAATAGGAGTAAGTATGATCTACTTCTTCCATATCGTTAAGAAATTTAATACCGGGAATATTTGCTAATTTTTCACGATACAATTCTGTTATAGTTTTGCGCTTTGCAATATTGGCATCCACATATTTTAATTGCAGCAAGCCATAAGCGGCTTGTATCTCATTCATCTTGGCATTTATTCCCGGTGCTATAACTGTCGTTTCACCGGCAAACCCGAAATTTTTCAGGTAATCTATACGTTGTTTGGTTTTTGCATCGTGGCAAATAATGGCTCCGCCTTCAATGGTATTAAAAACTTTGGTGGCATGAAAACTTAATATAGAAAGATCACCAAAATTCAAGACTGAATCGCCATTAACTTTCACACCAAAAGCATGTGCAGCGTCATAAATCAGCTTTAATCCATAGGTATCAGCAATTTTTTGAAAGGCCTCCAAATTGCAAGGATTTCCATATACATGTACCGGCATAATGGCTGTAGTTTGCGGTGTAATGGCTGCTTCTACTTTTTCAGGATCAAGATTAAAATAGTTGGGCTCAATATCGGCAAAAACCGGTTTAATATTGTTCCACCACAAAGAATGGGTAGTGGCCACAAAACTAAAAGGCGTGGTAATTACTTCGCCGGTAATATGAAGTGCTTGCAGCGCTGTCATAAGCGCAAGCGTGCCATTGGTAAATACAGAGATGTATTTCACACCTAAATAATCAGCCAATTCTTTTTCAAATTGCTTGTGAAAAGGACCATTGTTGGTCAATATTTTATTGTGCCATATTTGCTTAAGCAATTCCGTAAACTCTTCCAATGGAGGAAGGGCTGGCTGAGTGACATAGATGGGTTTATCGATTTTAATCATTTCTATTTGTTCTTATTGATTCAATTTTTTCCAAAGCCAGGTTTTTTATAAAAATATAATCTTTAAATTTCAATATTTCACTTAATATAATAATAAAAATGGCTCCCGTGCTCACTTGAATTAAGAGGGTCCATAAAGGAGAGAATGGAAGAATGAGACCTAGAAAAAATACAATGATTGCCATTAAAATGGCAATGCCAAAAGCTGGCAAGATATCTTTTACTTGTTGTTTAAAAGAATATCCAATCATTTTCCCACTCCAGTAACTATTTAGGTAATAAGCAATAATTGTGTTCAGCATCATACCTGCAATCATTATTTTTATTCCCCAGATAATACCAATTATGATGATAGGAACAGCCAAAATCTTTTTTATGATTTCGAGCTTCAAAAATAAATCGGATCTTCCTTGCACTTGTAGCATATTCAAGTTAAGAGCATGAAGCGGATAAAACATACCGACGAAACAGAGCATTTGCAAATAAACAACAGAAGGGAGCCACTTTTCGCCAATAAGAGTTAATATCATTGGTTTAGCAACTGCTGCCATCCCTAACATTAGCACAAAAGTTAAGAACATCGTGCTGCGTATCAGTTTTTGATAATTGTTTTTTAAACGGGGGATATCATCTCTTATGCTAGCTAATAATGGATAACTCACTCTACTAATAATTCCATTCAGATTTTGAGACGGAAGTGCTTGAAACTGGTCGGCTCTGGTATAGTAACCTAATTCAGTGGCTGAAAAATATTTACCGATAACCAGGAAATAGATATTTCGGTAAGTTGTGTCGATTAACCCACTTATTAGGAGTTTACTTCCAAATGAAAAAAGTTCGTTAAACGATTGTTTGCTAAAGACCCACAACGGTTTCCATTTTGCCCATAGCCACAAAAAGAGGGCGTTTAAACCAAATCGGCTAATAGTAAGTGCGACGAGACTCCAAACGCCATAATTATAAAGAGCCATTGTTATAGCAATTGAAGCCGACCCCACTGTAGCAACAAATGAAATTTTCGTTTGCAGCTTGAAATTGATGTTTTTGGTAAGTATCGTACGTTGGATAATACTCGCAGCATTTAGAATTAATCCTAATCCCAATATCTTCAGCATTATTTCTAATTGTGGTTCATTGAAGAACGAGCTTATTGCGCTTGCTGAAACAAATAGTATTAGGTAAAAAAATATTCCAATAACAAGATTAAAATAAAAAATGGTTGAATAGTCAACTTGTGTACAATCTTTTTTTCGAATTAAAGCACTGCTAAACCCACTATCGATAAAAGATTGTGATATGGCTATAAAAATAGTTAACATCCCAATTAAACCAAATTCACGAGGCGAGAGAATCCTTGCAAGAATAATACCTACAACAAATTGCATTCCCGAATTCGAAAAAATATCAATAAAACTCCAAAGAAACCCTGATATTGCTTTTTGTTTAAGACTCATTTAAAATGGTTAAATGCAAAAAATATACTGCAATACTTTTAACAAAGATTTGTGTCTCATTTTTTCTAAATCACTAATTTAGGTTAATAATGAAAAATCTGATATTGTATGATCATGAAAATCATCAGTTATTATTTTTAAAATATTCAACAAACCAGGCCTGAAATATTTTTGTTCCCTGCTCAATACTAACCTTAGGACTATAATCATAATCATTAGCTAATAAACTTATATCCGAATAGGTCTGAATAACATCCCCAGCTCTTGTTGGTAAATACTCAATTTTTGCTTTCTTTCCCAAATTCTTTTCTATAACTTTGATGAACTCGTTTAA
>KB226921.1_pt36 | contig 18075 bp, 14 predicted proteins | sample 524768 | NCBI WGS metagenome assembly AMQJ01 (sample SAMN00998488, study PRJNA167727) | sediment metagenome | isolation source: subsurface aquifer sediment | place: USA: Rifle, Colorado | collected Aug-2009
CAATTGAATCCCGGAATGAACCAATTTTCTCAAAATATTAAAACATTCTTTTTTTGTCCACTTTAAAATCAAACAAATCCCAGCGTTGATAATGTCCTGAAGTAGCCAAATTCATTCGCTCAGCCAGAATTATTTTATGAGCAGGAATATCGACATACAAAATGCCGCCCACATTAAACTGCGGTTCTAGCAAATAAAAGCCGTCGGGACCCACCACGCAACTTCCTCCATTTAAAACCAGTTCGGGCAATTTCATTTGTGCTTTTTCGGCTTCCAGCAATAAGATTTTTGGCAAATCTTTGGCGCGCAACAGTTGTCCGACCGAAACAACAAAACACCTGCCTTCAAAAGCATATTGTCGGCTTGCTATCTGATGCATTTCGTGTACTGTTGGCCACAGGGCAAAATGAATATCTTCGGCTTCGTCGTGCATGGCTTGGCGTGTCAAGGGCATCCAATGTTCCCAGCATACCAAAGCGCCAAGCCGCCCATGGGTGGTTTCTACTGCCGACAATCCATGCGCATCGCCCAGCCCATACACCAATTTCTCGGTAAAAGTGGGCATTAATTTCCGATGGTGATTCCGAACAATGCCTTGTTCGTCGATCATTAAAATAGCATTATACAAAGTTCCATTTCCTTTTCCCCGACGGATGGCTTCGTTGAAACCAAAGATCAGAAATACACTTTCTTCTTTCGCTGCCTGCGCTAATCGTTCCATGAATCGATCTCCAATTTCCAGGGCGTTTTCAAACGTTTCGGCCCAAACGGTTTTAATTGGCTCATAATTCCAGCGAGCAGCATTGGGGATGTAATCGAGCCAAGAAGGATAACCGCCAAACCAGGTTTCGCCAAAAACTACAATATCGGCTTTTCCAACCGTAACAGCTTCATGGATTAATTTTAGTGCTTTTTCCACGCTTGCTTCGAGGTTTAAATAAACGCTTGGCTCTTGAATGAGGGCAATTTTGGTTCCAGACATAGTGTTCGTTTTGGTTTTTTTCGGTATCGTCAAAGATAAGAAAATTGGTGTGTTGCAAAAAATAATTGAAAGAACGAAAAGGACTGAAATTATCGAAAAAAATCGATTTTGCTCCCGGATAATCAGTCAGATTGTCTTATATTTGCGCAAAAAATTAACACAGCATACATGGAGAATAAGGCTGCAGGGAAAATTTCCCAAATCATAGGACCGGTGATCGATGTTACGTTTGATCAAGTTGAAAACATTCCAAACATTTACGATGCGTTAACCATAACCACCGAAAAAGGGCATGTGATTGTTTTGGAAGTACAGCAAGATATTGGCGAAAATACTGTTCGTACAGTAGCCATGGATTCCACCGATGGACTTTATCGTGGAATGAAAGTGGTAGCTACCGGGCAAGCCATTTCGATGCCGGTGGGCGAAGAGATTAAAGGGCGCTTGTTCAATGTGACAGGACAAACGATTGATGGATTGCCTCCAATTGTTACCAGCAAATCGTATCCTATTCATCGTGAACCGCCAAAATTCGAAGAACTTTCCACCTCAAAAGAAATATTGCTTACCGGAATAAAGGTGATCGATTTGATTGAGCCCTATTCAAAAGGAGGAAAAATTGGTTTGTTTGGAGGTGCCGGCGTTGGAAAAACGGTCATTATTCAAGAACTGATCAATAATATTGCAAAAAACTACAAAGGACAATCGGTTTTTGCCGGAGTAGGAGAGCGTACCCGCGAGGGAAACGACCTTTTGCGCGAAATGATTGAAGCCGGAATTATCAACTACGGCCATGAGTTTAGAGAAGACATGGAAAAAGGAGGTTGGGATCTTTCGAAAGTAGATATGGAAAAAATGAAAGAATCGCAAGTTACTTTAGTTTTCGGACAGATGAATGAACCTCCCGGAGCACGTGCACGAGTGGCTCTTTCGGGTCTCACTGTGGCTGAATATTTCCGCGATGGAGAAGGTGAAGCCAAAGGAAACGACATCTTATTTTTTATCGATAATATATTCCGCTTTACTCAAGCCGGCTCCGAAGTTTCTGCTTTGCTTGGCCGTATGCCTTCGGCCGTAGGATATCAACCTACTTTGGCCACTGAAATGGGGTTGATGCAAGAACGCATTACTTCCACCAAACGCGGTTCAATCACTTCGGTACAGGCTATTTATGTGCCCGCCGACGACTTGACAGATCCAGCTCCTGCAACTACTTTTGCTCACCTCGATGCCACAACTGTACTGAACAGAAAGATAGCCGAATTGGGAATTTATCCTGCTGTGGATCCTTTGGATTCTACTTCACGGATTCTTAGTCCTGAAATTGTTGGAGAATCGCATTATAGAACAGCACAAAGAGTAAAAGAACTTTTGCAACGTTACAAACAGCTCCAGGATATTATTGCTATTTTGGGTATGGACGAACTTTCCGAAGAAGATAAATTGGTTGTTCATCGTGCACGTCGTGTTCAGCGGTTCTTATCTCAGCCTTTCTTTGTAGCTACTCAGTTTACCGGATTGCAAGGCAAGTTTGTTTCGATCGAAGACACCATCAAAGGATTCAATATGATTATGGATGGCGAAGTGGATAAATATCCTGAAGCTTCTTTCAACCTGGTAGGAACAATAGAAGAAGCCATCGAAAAAGGCGAAAAATTATTGGCACAAAACTAAAAGTATGAATCTGCAAATAATTAGCCCGGACAGTCGGATTTTTGACGGCGAAGTCACACTGGTGAAACTTCCCGGTATTGATGGTTCCTTTGAAGTGCTTGAAAACCACGCTCCTTTGATTTCGGCTTTAAAAAAGGGCGAAGTGAAAGTAATCAAAGCCGACAAAACGGTCGTCTTCTTTCCAATCAAAGGCGGCTTTATCGAAATTTTACACAACAAAGTATTGATACTTGTTCAATAAATAAACAAAAAATACGTTTAAAGCCTGAGTCTATTTTGATTCAGGCTTTTTTATGCTCCTTTTTTATGAAGAAACTACCCATTATTGCGCTCTTTATTCTCTCTTTTTCGTTTACTTCTTGTATCGAATTGGTGGAAGAAATACGAGTTCTGCCCGATTTGTCGGGCGATTACCATCTCTATCTAAAACACAATGGATTAGGTCTTTTGCTCAATTTTTTGCCCGAAAAACTGCAGACCGGAGAATTGGAAAAACAGATTCAGGAGCTGGAAAAACAGAAAGGAATCAGTCAGTTCAGCTATGCTTTGAATCCCCGGATGGGAAAATTTTCGGTCTCGTTTCATTTCTCGAATGCAAGAAATTTAACGCGCGCTTTCTACAACAGCTTTGGAGCGCCGCATTATTTTTTTTCGAAACCATTTTTGAGGGTGACAGAAAACAACATTGTGCGACCAAATATGAGTGCCTACTTGATTCGATTTCTGGAAGAATCGAACCTAAAAAGCCAAATCCCTTCCGAAAAACTATTGGATTACGTGAGCTATCGCTACCGTGTTGTTTGTCATAAAGAAATCGAAACGGCCTATCCACTTCCTACCCGACTCGGCTCGGATTTGAGGGAGTACAATTTGGTGATTCCATTGAAAGAAATAGTGCTCAATAACCGAAGCACCGCAAGCAGAATAGTTTTAAAGCATTAGTTTTATCTCGATTTAACCATGTTCAGTTTTGCCGGAACGGATAAATGTTGGTTTACCATTCGCCATTTCCCTTCTGTTTTTTTCAGTACACCGGTAACGCGAATTCCTTTGAATTCCATCGCTTGGTCTTCAAAAACGAAATTGTAATTCAGCTCTTCGTAGAACCACGCTATCTTTCCATCTTCGCTTATCCAAATGGACTGGTCGGTGATAGAAATAAGTGTTTCGTGGAAGTTTCTGAATTGTTTCTTCAAGGCATCCTGAATCTCGTTCCATCCTTCCAGTTTTTCGTTCGATTCGGTTCCAATCAACAAATCATTCTCGGATTCTAACCAAATTCCTTTAATCTGATCAATATTGCCTCTTTCGGTAGCGGTTGTTAGTTTGTCGAGTATTTGGGAGATTTCCAACTTTTCCTTTTCTAAATCGCTTGCTGAGTCGTTTTTAGGTCCTTCGTGGGATGTATTGTTATTTGTGCAGGAAAGCAAACCAATGAATCCCCACAAAAAAAAGAGAAAAAACTTGAATTTATTCATAATGGCCTCCGTTTTCAAACAATTGTTCCTTTCAAAGGTAAAGAATTCGATTCGGAAATAAAAGGAAATTTTCCTTCTGGAATGAATAAAAAAAGCCTGATTTTTTAAATCAGGCTTTTTGAAGTGGCATCGACTGGAATTGAACCAGTGACACAAGGATTTTCAGTCCTCTGCTCTACCAACTGAGCTACGACGCCAACTGCAATTGCGCTGCAAATTTAAACCCTTTTTTGAATACTACAAGTGCTTTTCGAAATTTTACTTTCTTTTTGCTGCTTTTTTTATGCTTCCATTTTTCATTTTATTCCATTCCAACGATTCTATAAGTCTTTGGATGTCTTTTTCCAAAAAATCGATTATAGGCGCAAGAGAATCGTTGTTGGGACGAACATTAAAATAAAGTGCACCACGTAAAAAGTGATGAGTACTATCGGTTACAAAAAACTGATATGGCGAAGCGGCTTCGGTTCCTTTGATTAGAAAAGTCAATCCATAGACGCTTTTTTCTTTGTTCACATAGAGCTGTTCTTGAATAGCGTTTGCTTTTGGAATGTGTTTGTTGGCCAGTTTATAGGCATCTTCGAGCAAGGAGTTCAAATTGTTTTCGACCGGTTTGTAGCTAAGATGCAACTTGGCTTTAAACATTGGAAACTCCAGATTGGTCCAGTATTTCTCGGCAAAGGGATGTTGGTCGGTTTTGAAATTTGAATAGACAGGAATATCAAAAATGTAGGGCAAAGTATCTTGTGTTCGCTTGTATTCTTTTTGAGGCAAAAATATTCTCACATATCCACGCGCTTTGGGTTGGTAATAATCCTGACACGACAGGAGAAATACAAATCCAAGCAGAGCGGTAAGGCGACCGGCTTTTTTGAAATTAGGACCGAGTTTGTGGATCATCTGAAATTTCGATTTTTATCTTCTTAATTCTTCTATTGTCGAGTGATTCGACGGTAAAAGTGTACTGATGATGCGTCACCTTGGTTCCTTTTTTGGGGACATTGCCATAGAGTTCTAGAAACAAACCGGCGATGCTGTCAAAATCGCCTTCTACTTCATAAAAAATGTCGTCGTCTATTTTGAGTACTTTGCAAAAATCGATGATGGATGTTTTGGCAGCAAAAAGATAAGTCGTTTCATCGATCTTTTCAAAATCGATATCGTCGTCCAAGACATCAAACTCGTCGCTTATTTCACCGACAATTTCTTCCAAAACATCTTCCAAAGTAATGATTCCCGAAGTGCCTCCATATTCATCAACAACAATGGCGAGATGGATTTTTTTGTTTCTAAATTCGTCCAACAACTCATTGATGCGTTTGTTTTCAGGAACGTAAAAGGGTGAACGCAGCAAGGGAACCCAATTGAAGTCGTCGGGATTGTTCAGATAGGGCAATAAGTCTTTGATGTAAATAATGCCTTTTATCTTGTCCATACTTTCCTCATAGACCGGAATGCGCGAAAAACCGGAATCCGAAATCGTTTCAATCAGTTTTCGAAAAGGAGTATTTGCATCCACCGCCACAATATCCATGCGAACTTTCATGATTTCGCTGGCCTGAATGTCGGCAAATTTGGCAATTCCTTTCAGGATATTTTTTTCTTCTTCGGTGGTGTTTTCGTCGGTCGATATATCAATGGCATGTCCCAATTGGCTCAGCGAAACGCGATAACCTCGTTTTACAAATCGGCTATCGATTATTCTTGTCGATTGCGAAAGGGCGCTACTTAATGGATACAGAAACTTATTCATAAAAAACATGGGCGTTGCCAATCTTTGAGCCAAAGAAACATTGTTTTGGTTGGCGTAAATTTTCGGCATTATTTCGCCAAAGAGAAGCAAAATAAAGCTCACGATCACTACTTTTAGAAGGAAGCCAAAAACAGGATTCACCGAAAAATCGAAGTGCTGATCGATGAGGTAAGCGGAGAGGATAACGATCCCCACATTTACAAAATTGTTCGCAATCAGGATGGAAGCCAACAGATGTTTTGGCTTTTCGAGGAGGCTTTTGAGGCGTTGATGTGTTTTGTTTTTCTTGTCGTAGATATCGTTAAAATCGGAAGGACTTAAAGAAAAAAACGCGGTCTCGCTGCCTGATATGATGGCCGATCCCACAATCAGAAAGAGCAAAAGAAGCAAGTATAAAAGAAGGCTAATATCAAAAGTAGAATGAACGAACATCGTTGTGAATATTGAAAGAATCCCCGAAAGGGGGTCGTAATCAGCCGTTTCCAATTGTTGTTAGGTGTTGATGAATGCGCAAAATTACACTTTTTTTGATTGCAAGCGAATTTTAAGTGGGAGAAGAAAGACGGCAAACCGATTGGTATGATTAATCTTGATCGCTATTTATTTCCAATTTAAATCCTGTACCATGGATATTTTTAATAGTGATGGTATCGTCTTGCGACAACAACTTGCGCAATTTAGCAATGAACACATCCATGCTTCTTCCGATGAAATAGTCGTTCGATCCCCAAATTTGTTTTAGAGCAAAGTCGCGTGTTACCAGTTGATTTTTATTCTTGCACAACAATTTCAGCAAGGCGGCTTCTTTGCGGGTAAGGGTTTTTGAATCGTTGCTAATGCTGAGGAGCATATTTTCGTGGTCGAAAAGGTATTTTCCAATTTCGAAAACTTTTGGGACATTTTCTTGACGATACTGGACAATACACCGCTTCAAAATGGCTTCTATCCGCAAGCTTAATTCTTCGGTGCTGAAAGGTTTTGTAATGTAGTCGTCGCAGCCGGCTTTGAAACCGGTAATGCGATCCTCTTTCAAGGTTTTGGCTGTAAGGAAAATAATGGGAACATCACTGTCGAGTTCGCGAATATCCTGTGCAAGTGAAAAGCCGTCTTTTTTTGGCATCATTACATCCAAGATACACATATTGAAATTTTCTTCTTTAAAAGCCTTTAGTCCTTCTTCTCCGTCTTTTCTTAAAACAGTAAAATAACCAAGCATTTCGAGGTAATCTTTCAAAACCAAACTAAGATTTGCATCATCTTCAACGAGTAAAATTTTTGCTTTTGTTTCCATCATTATATGTTTCGTAAATCATTAAAGGGCAAGTAAATTTCGAATGTAGATCCACTCCCAAAGGTACTGTTTAATCGGATAAAACCATCGTGTTCTTTCACCATTTTTTCGGCATAAAACAATCCCAAACCAAAGCCTTTCACATCGTGAATATTTCCAGTATGCACACGATGAAATTGTTTGAAAATATACGCTTGGTCGTCGGGTTTAATGCCAATTCCTTTGTCTTCGACCGAAATGAGTATGCCATTTTTGATGTTTTTTGTTCGGACGGTAATTTCGGGGGCTTCGGGAGAGTATTTGTTTGCATTGTCGAGCAAATTGCTGATGATATTGATAAAATGCATTTTGTCGGCACGAATCTTTGGTCGGGCAGCAGAATAAATCTTTGTGATAGAGCCTTTTCTTTCATGAATAAAAATTTCGCTGTTTTGGATTACCTCGTCCAGTATCCGATGTACATCGATTTCTTTTTTGCGAATACGAAACTCCCCTTTGTCCAATACGGCAATTTGCAAAATCTGGTCCACCTGATGTTTTAGTCGGATGTTTTCGTCGTAGATGATTTTAGCGTATTTTTTTGTTTTTTCGGTGTTGTTCTGAATTTCGGGTCGAAGTAGCATTTCGCTGGCCAACGAAACGGTGGCGATGGGCGTTTTAAACTCATGGGTCATATTGTTTACAAAATCATTTTTCATCAGGCTTACCTTTTTTTGCTGAAAGATGACCACCACTGTATAGATAAAACTAAAGCCTAAAATGACCACAAACAATCCGGAAAGAATAAAACCGGCCAGCATATTGTGGATAATCAGGTTGTCGTGCGAGGGAAAATAAAGAGCTAAATAATAGGGCGATTCACTGCGCACGCAATTCAAAGAAACCTTGAATTCGGATGATAGAATTTCGGCCTGAAAATGTTTGAAATGTCCGCCAATAATATTTTTTGTTTTCCCCTGATAAACGGCATATTCATAATCGTCTTCAATATGAATGCATATCAATTCGTTGGCGAGCAAGGAGTCGATCAGCACATAATTCAAATGCTCGTAATCGGAATCCGAAGGCTCTTGAATGTTGTCGATCAAAAAAACTCGCTTTTCGGTGCCGGCATTTTGCAATTCAAACAGCGTATTCGAAATAGACTTTAAACCCATCAAAACCCTTTTGTCGAACTGATCTTTTTTTAAATCGTAGGCATTTTTTATCCAATAGAGCTGCGAAAGGATGATGCCCAAAAAAGACAATAGCGTGAGAAAAATGAGCAATAAGCCTACACGTTTATTCATATTTTCTTGACATTTTTGATGAAGCGCACTGATTTAAGGTCAAAAATAGCTTAAATAATTAATTTTAAAAACTGAATTAACAGCTCATTAACTTTCTTAACAGCGGCTTAACACTGAGCTACTCCAGATAGACTAACTTTGCAAAAGGAAATCCAAATTAAATCCAATATTATTTTCATTCAGTTAAGCTCTCTGAGATTCTTTCTCAAAGAGCTTTTTTTATGATCGGAATGCGTGTGTTTAGGCGAAGCCGCCCAAACTTATTGTAGATCTTTTCCGTGGCAATGTTTGTATTTTTTTCCGCTGCCACAGGGACACGTATCGTTTCGTCCAATCTGTTTTTCCACTTTTACGGGTTGAGGCTTTTGCTTCACTTGTGTATCGGAATGCGATTGCGACAACAGATCGTCTCTGCTTTCGGTCAGGTTTTTTTGAGCTTGAGGAAGTTTTGCTTCGCGAAGGGTGGTTTGTTGGCGTGGCAAATCTCCTTTTATCAAAAAGCTGCTTATCTCTTTATTGTTTCGCTGAACCATTTCTTTGAATAAGTTAAACGATTCGAATTTGTAAATCAACAAAGGGTCCTTTTGTTCGTACGTAGCATTCTGAACAGATTGTTTCAAATCGTCCATCTCGCGCAAATGCTCTTTCCACGCATTGTCTATAATGCTTAACGTCAAGCCTTTTTCGATCGAAAGGGGAATTTCCCTTTGGAAGTCGTTGTAGGCTTTTTCCAGATTTGCAATCACATTGTAGGTTTTAAGCCCGTCGGTAATGGGGATGGCAATGTTTTCGTAACTACTGTTTCTTTCAAAAACATCTTTAATGACAGGGAATACATTGTGTGCAATTTCTTTTGATTTGGTTTTGTAATTTTCGTACACTAGTTCAAATATTTGTTGTGTAAGCTCTCCCTCTTTTTTGTCCGAAAAGGTTTTGCTGTCGAAAGGGGCTTCAACCAATACTGTTTTTAGAAGTTCCATATTCAAGCCCTCAAAATCGCCTGATTCTTTGTATTCCGAAACCAATTGTTCAATAAAATCGAACAGCATATTTGAGATGTCGATGGCAAGTCGCTCGCCGTACAAAGCATGTCTTCTTTTTTTATAGATCGATTCGCGTTGGGTGTTCATCACATCGTCGTATTCGAGCAATCGTTTTCGCGTTCCAAAGTTGTTTTCTTCTACCTTTTTTTGTGCGCGCTCGATGGATTTTGTAATCATCGAATGTTGAATCACTTCGCCTTCGTCCAATCCCAAACGATCCATTATTTTAGCAATTCGATCGGAACCAAACATGCGCATCAAATTGTCGTCCAAAGCAACGAAAAACTGGGAACTTCCTGGATCGCCTTGTCGTCCCGAACGTCCACGCAACTGGCGATCGACGCGACGAGATTCGTGGCGTTCTGTTCCAATAATGGCCAATCCACCCGCTTTTTTTACTTCTTCATTGATCTTGATATCGGTACCACGTCCTGCCATATTCGTAGCAATCGTAACGGTACCCGCTTTTCCGGCCTGAGCCACAATATCTGCTTCGCGTTGATGCAATTTGGCATTCAAAACATTGTGTTTGATATTTTTGCGTGTCAGCATTCGGCTCAGCAATTCCGATGTTTCCACCGAAGTAGTCCCCACAAGCACCGGTCGGCCGGCTTCTACCAGTTTTACAATTTCGTCGGTGACTGCATTGAATTTTTCGCGGGTAGTTTTGAAAACCTTGTCTTCATGATCTTTTCGGGAGATAGAGCGGTTGGTAGGAATGACTACCACATCCAATTTGTAGATATCCCAAAGTTCGCCGGCTTCCGTTTCTGCTGTACCTGTCATGCCCGAAAGCTTGCTGTACATTCTGAAATAGTTTTGCAATGTGATGGTGGCGTAGGTTTGAGTGGCTGCTTCGATCTTCACATTTTCTTTGGCTTCAAGGGCTTGATGCAGTCCGTCCGAATATCTTCGGCCTTCCATAATACGACCGGATTGTTCATCTACAATCTTAATCTTATTTTCGATGATTACATATTCTACATCTATTTCAAAAAGCGCATAGGCTTTTAAAAGCTGATTTACCGTATGAACTCTTTCCGATTTGATGGCATAATCGCGCATGAGTTCGCTTTTCTTCGTTGTTTTTTCTTTCTGGTCCAGCGTAGATTTCTCCATATCGGCTAAGGAAGCCCCAATATCGGGCAAAATGTAAAAATTCGGATCTTCGTAGGCGGCCGTGATTAAATCAATGCCTTTGTCCGTCAAATCGATCGAATTGTGTTTTTCGTCGATCACAAAAAAGAGATCATCGTCGATAATATGCATCTGCTTATTTTGCTCCTGCATATAAAAATTTTCTGTCTTCTGCATCAAGGCTTTCATGCCCGGTTCGCTTAGGAATTTTATCAGTGCTTTATTTTTCGGCAAGCCGTGATAAGCTCTAAAAAGCAATTCGCCGCCCCTTTTTTCGTCTTCCGAATTTGGGTTGGAGCTGAGGATTTTTTTCGATTCGGCAAGGATGGAAGTAACCAGTTTTCTTTGTTCCAAATAAAGCCGTTCTACATTGGGTTTTAATGCTTCAAATTCTTGATTATCGCCTCGGGGTGTTGGTCCGGAAATGATCAGCGGAGTCCTAGCATCATCAATCAAAACCGAGTCCACTTCGTCCACAATCGAAAAATTGTGTTTGCGTTGAACGAGTTCGTCGGGATTGCTGGTCATGTTGTCGCGCAAATAATCGAAACCAAACTCGTTGTTTGTTCCATAGGTAATATCTGCCAAATAGGCTTTTCTTCTTGCTTCCGAATTGGGTTGGTGCTTATCGATACAATCCACTGTCAATCCGTGAAATTCGAACAACATTCCCATCCATTCGGCATCGCGTTTGGCCAGATAATCGTTTACTGTAACCAGATGAACGCCTTTGCCGGCAAGCGCATTCAAATACACAGGAAGTGTTGCTACGAGTGTTTTTCCTTCCCCGGTGGCCATTTCGGCTACTTTTCCTTGATGCAATACAATTCCTCCAATCAACTGAACATCGTAATGGATCATGTCCCATTTGATTAGGTTTCCGCCGGCCATCCATTCATTTTTGTAATAGGCTTTTTCGCCTCGGATATTCACATTGTCGAATTTGGCAGCCAAATCTCGATCGTATTGGTTGGCTGTCACTTCCACTTCGTTGTTCTCTTTAAAGAAAACAGCCGTTGCTTTCATCACAGCAAAGGCTTCGGGTAGAATTTCGTCTAAAGTATTCTGTGTTATTTGATATTGCTGATCGAGCAGTTTGTCTATCTCCTGATAAAGGCTTTCTTTTTCGTCGATTCCAATCTCTTGGTTTTGATCTATTTGCAAATAAATTCCTTTGATTTCATTCTCAACTGTTTGAGTAGCGGACGAAATCTTTTGCTTGAATTCAAGTGTTTTGGCGCGCAATTCGTCGGCACTTAAGGAGGAAATATATTTGTATGCTTCTAATGTTTTCTTTAAAGTGGGCTCTATGGCTTTTATATCGCGTTGGGATTTGCTGCCCAATAGATTTTTGAAAAATTGTATCATAAATTTGCTTTGTCTTTAATAGGTTTAAACAAAAACCATTCTTTTTATATAAAGCTGCAACATTGGCAGTTTTGCCTGCAAAAGTAGAAAATTAATTTAGTAAATGGGTAAGATCAAAGCGATTTCCAAATTTGTCCGAACTGCTTCTAAATTGACATACCGGCGAAAACGGGCGGCGCTTCGCTTAAAAGAAAAATTGCTGCCATGCGGGATGCTATTTGCATCGAACAAGGCCGGAAATAAGATTGCCTGACTGTTGGTTGTTTGCAATTTTCGTGCACTTTAGATCGAGGGAATGAACTATATTCCTGATTTGCCTTTGGCCAAAAATCCAATTTGTAGCTTGCTCCATTGTATTGCAACGTATCGCGGAATAGTAGGATAATACTGAATTGTTGATCGGTCGAATTGCAAATGGGGCTTCGCCTTTTGCGATGTTCAAAAAAAATGCAATTTCGCCAAAGTGTATGATTTAATAGATATTTTAGCTACTAGAATTGTTCAAAAGTATGTTTAAAAGTTATGAGCTATCCAAAAAAACGCTTCCTTTTTTTGTTGAATTTTGCCAAACGGATGAAAATCGATTTTCGGTTTGTTGTCCCTCAATCGTGTTCGTATATGAATTGCTTTTGGCAATTTTTTCTGAACCGCTTTTATCAGCCTATTTTCAACTACATACATTTCGTTTACATATTTAAATTCGTATATTATTATGGAGTATGAATATTTGCAATGTATTGATAATGTGATAAATAAACAAAAAACTATATTTTAGGGCTGAATTTGGAATTGTCCATTCAGGGCATTATTATAAGTAAAAAATAATTAAAACACAAGTGAAAAATATTTTTTTTCTCCACACTTTTTCATACACTTTTGTCTTGCGCAAAAAGTGAAAGAATAACCTTCTGAAAAGAACTCGAAACGACATTTAAGAACAAATAAAGGATGAATAGCCTTAAGGGGCACATTGCATTAACTTTAAAAAATTTATGGAAAAAGATCACATCAAAATTTGGGACAGTTGTTTGGGCTTTATTCAGGACAATGTGAATATGCAGGGGTATAAGACATGGTTCGAGCCGATTGTACCTTTAAAGCTGGTCGATGGTGTATTAACGATTCAGGTTCCTAGCCAATTTTTTTACGAATGGCTTGAAGAACATTACATCAAATTGCTTCGAATGGTTATCAAAAAAGAGTTGGGGCAATTTGGGCGATTGGAGTACAGTATCATTGTCGATAATTCTTCTCCGGGACTTGAGAAAAAAAGCATCAAATTACCAACTTCCAGCAAAGAAGCCATTAGTAATCCTGCTGTATCAATGCCTTATACCATGAATAGATTAAAAACAAAAGATATACCGAATCCTTTTATTATTCCGGGAATAAAGAAAGTAAAAGTAAACTCTCAACTGATCGAATCCAATTCCTTTGCCAATTTTGTAGAGGGCGATTGCAATCGTTTGGCGCGTTCGGCCGGATATGCCGTTGCCGAAAGTCCGGGCAAGACGTCCTTCAATCCTTTGTTTCTTTATAGCCCAACCGGATTGGGGAAAACACATTTGTCGCATGCCATTGGTTTGCAAGTAAAAGAAAACTATCCCGAAAAAACCGTTTTGTATTTAAACTCAAATCAGTTTATTTCTCAGTTTATCGATAGTATCCGAAATGGAAATCAAAACGATTTCGTTCATTTTTATCAAATGATCGATGTGCTCATCATCGACGATGTTCACCTGATGGCAGGGAAAGAAAAAACCCTCGACGTATTCTTTCAGATTTTCAATCATTTGCATCAAAACGGAAAACAGATAATCATCACTTCCGATATTCCGCCCATAGAGCTTACCGGTTTCAACAATCGTTTAATCTCACGATTCAAATGGGGATTGGCAGCCGATTTGCAAGCTCCCGATCTGGAAACGCGCATTGCAATCATCGAAAAGAAATTGTACAACGATGGCATCGAAATGCCCAAAGATGTGATTGAATATTTGGCTTATAGCATCACCAATAGCATTCGAGAACTAGAAGGTGCTTTGATAAGTATTATGGCTCAAAGTTCCTTAAATAAAAAGGAAATTACGATCGATTTGGCAAAACAAATCATTGATAAATATGTGAAATCTACCAATCGCGAAATTTCAATCGAATACATTCAAAAAGTAGTATGCGAATATTTTAGCCTTCCGGTAGATATTATCAACAGCAAAACACGCAAACGTGAAATCGTTCAGGCGCGCCAACTGGCCATGTATTTTTCGAAAAAACATACAAAATCTTCGTTGGCAACCATTGGACAACATTGTGGAAACAAAGACCACGCTACCGTTTTGCATGCTGTGAAAACGGTGAATAATTTGTTGGATACCGACAAAAAGTTTAAAAACTTTGTTGACGACCTCGACAAGAAGATAAAACTTCAATAAAAACCAAAAAGCCGCATTTGCGGCTTTTTTTATTTTGCCTTGCCGATTATCGTCGGGATTGTGTATTTTAGCACTACAAAAAAATGAGTAGGTGAAAGCAATTCTTCTCGCAGCCGGATTGGGGACACGGTTATTCCCCTTAACCAAAGACAAACCAAAAGCACTCATCGAAGTTCATGGAAAACCATTGATTCAGCATCAATTGGAGAAATTGAAAAAAGCTGGATTCAATAATGTTTTGATCAATATTCATCATTTTGGCGAACAGGTTTTGACGTTTTTGGAAGAGCATCAAAATTTCGGAATCGATTTACATATTTCGGATGAACGCAATCAGCTCCTAGATACAGGTGGCGCTTTGCGAAAAGCAATCGATTTTTTCGCCGGAACAGAGCCTGTTTTGATTCACAATGTGGATGTTCTTTCCAATATCCCACTCGAAGCAATGCTCAATACACATAAACTTACCGGCGCTCTGGCCACCTTGGCAATCCGAAAAAGAGAAGCGTCGCGCTATCTGCTTTTCGACGAACACAATCAGTTGCGCGCCTGGGAAAATGCCAAGACAGGAGAGAAAAAGGGGAATTGGCACAATCCCGATCTGGTCCGAACGGCCTTCTCGGGCATTCATATCCTCTCGCCCGAAGCCATTCGCTTGTTTCCCGACGACGATAAATTTTCAGTCATCGATTTTTATCTTTCTATTTCCGAAAAACACAGCATTATTGGATATTACCACGATTATTCCATTTGGCTCGATGTTGGAAATCCCGAATCTTTGGCCCAAGCGGAGAAATTAGCCTTTTAACGATGACTGCAAATAAGCAAACGACCTTTCTGGAAGAAACAATCGATCAGCTCATTGCTGCTTATCCCGACAAACTGAGTCAATTGTGCATCGTTACCCCAAACCGTCGTACACAGGTTTTCATCAAAAACTATTTTATAGAAAAACAGCAATCCTTTCTATTGCCCAAGTTGTTGTCTATCGACGATTTTGTCCAACATCTCTCCCCTTATGTGGTTTTTGATGCAGTCGATCTTAGCTTCGAATTGTATGCTGTCTATAAATTTTTGGAAGGAGAAGAGGCACAGCCCTTCGAACGTTTTCTGCAATGGGCACCGGTTTTGATCAACGATTTTAATGAAATTGATTTGCATTTAGCCGACGGAAACGCCTTGTTTTCTTATTTGAGCGATGCCTATGCCATCAAAGAATGGAATCTGGGAGAGGATGAGCTTACCGAATTTCAAAAAAATTACTTGGCTTTCTTTCATAAGCTCAACGATTATTACCAGTATTTTACGCAAAGTCTAAAAGCTCAAAATGCAGCCTATTCCGGTTTGGCTTATCGCTTTGTGGCCGAAAACATCGACGCCTTGATTCAAAAACAATCGTGGCATAAAATTGTTTTTGCCGGATTTAATGCGCTTAGCTTGTCGGAAGAAAAAATAATTCGGCAGCTCTATCAATCCAAAAAAGCGGATTTGTTTTGGGACATCGATTCGTATTATTTTAATGATAAAAACCAGGAAGCAGGATTGTTTTTCAGAATCTATTCCGATTGGTTTCCTTTTGATGAAACGGTATTGAAGAATCATTTTCGGCAAGCGAAGGAAATTACGCTCATTGCTGTTCCTCGTGCCATTGGGCAAGCCAAGATAGCCGCCGAACTTTTAAGCACAAATCGTAGCAATACCGCGCTGGTGCTTGCCGACGAAAGCCTGTTGATGCCGGTTTTAAATAGCCTGTCGGCCGAAGTGTTGCAGCAAACAAATGTTACGATGGGCTATCCGCTCAAAAATACTTCGACACATTTGCTTTTTCGTTTGTTTTTCAAATTGCAAGGCAATGCGCAGCGATACGCCAAGAACCAGCGTAGTTTACATTTTCTGCGCGACGATCTCTTGCAAATTATAACAAATCCATTGGTGGTTCATTTTTTTGGGAAATATAGCCCAATAGAAAAAGCCTTAAAAAAACAAATTTTCTGGAAAGAAGAAGAGCTTAAAGCACTATTTGAAACCGAACAAGCCTCCGTCTTGGGTTTTTTATTCGTTACCTTGAATGATACGGCAGAGCAAACAATCTTGTTTTTTCAAAAATTTATTCGGGAATTTTCGACGGCCTATGCTGCTTCGAACAAGGAATTACAGCTTCAATATGCTTCGGATTGGGAAGCCTTTTCGATTTATGCCCGATTGCTAAACCGACTCACCGACCGGATACAGAAATACGGTTTTCCGTTGAAACAGCAGGAGTTTAAGCTTGTTTTTGAACAGCTCATTGGAAATCAAAATCAATCGTTTCGGGGCGAGCCGCTCAAAGGATTGCAATTGATGGGACTGCTCGAAACACGTGTGCTCGATTTCGAAAACCTGATTCTTCTATCGGCCAACGAAGATATTCTCCCTTCGGGAAAAATGACCAATTCGTTTATCCCTGTCGATGTGAAACGGAGTTTCAAGCTCCCAACCTACAAAGAGAAAAACGCCATTTTTGCTTACCATTTTTATCGGCTTTTGCAAAGAGCCAAAAATATCCAGTTGCTCTTCAGCACCTCTTCAACAAAATTGGCAGGAGGCGAAAAAAGTCGGTTTTTGACACAGATATTGCTCGAGCTGAGAGCTTATAACGATCAAATACAGATTCGGCAACAAGTATTCAATTTCAAGGATGTGAATCCTCAAAATCTGTTTTCCATCGTTATTCAAAAAGACAAAGTTGTTCAAGACCGACTGGCAGCTTTAGCCGAAAAAGGGATTTCGCCCACGGTATTCAATATGTATATCCATTGTCCTTTGAAATTTTACTTCAAAAAAATACTGAAAATTGAGGAGCCGGAGGAGGAAGAAGGTTTGATTGACGATTTAATGCTCGGAAACATTGTTCATCACACGCTGCAAGAGTTATTTACGCCTTATTTAGCAAAAGAAATTGGAGTGGCCGATTTTAAGAAGATGAAAGTGGCTTTAAATGCCGAAATAGATGTTCAGGTTGGCAAAGAAGCCAAAGGGCAGAAACTCGATAGCGGGCAAAATTTTTTGACCATCAAAAGCATCGAAAAATACATCTACGATTATTTGAGTTATGAGCAAAAAAATCTGGAGCAAAACCTGAAGAGTGGAGGGAAATGGGAAATTGATAGCTTGGAACAAAGGCTCGAAAGAGACCTTCAGCTACCGGCAAGCAAGCAAAAAATCAAGGTGCTTGGCGTAACCGACCGCATCGATCGCTGGAATGGCACGATTCGTATTTTGGATTACAAAACCGGTTATGTAAAATCGGATGACTTAAAATTGGCAAAGAGAAATGAGTTGTTTGCCGACACCAAATACGAGAAAGCGATACAGTTGTTGTGGTATGCTTTTTTGTATCAAGGGCAGAAACAGGAAATAAAAAGCGGAATTATCGCTTTGCGAAAAGGCAGCGATCCTTATGTCTATGTTACCGAGGACAGAGGTGAAAGTGTAGGAGAGGCGCTATTAGAAGAATTTGAAATTGGTTTGTATCAGGTATTGGAGGAATTGTTTGATCCGGCCATTCCCATTGTTCAAACCGACAATCCTGAAAAATGCAGATTGTGTGCCTATTCGCAAATCTGTTTGAAGTAATGCCGGGCACGCG
>KB223541.1_pt20 | contig 17819 bp, 17 predicted proteins | sample 524768 | NCBI WGS metagenome assembly AMQJ01 (sample SAMN00998488, study PRJNA167727) | sediment metagenome | isolation source: subsurface aquifer sediment | place: USA: Rifle, Colorado | collected Aug-2009
AAGAACAAACGTTGATGGAGAAGCATGCATAACAGAAAAGTAATTATTGAACATCGAGAAGGGCTAAAACGTGTAGATTGGAGGGAACTGTTCGCGTATCGAGATTTGTTCTTGTTTATGATATTACGGAACATCAAGACGCGATATGCGCAATCGTCACTTGGCATAGGGTGGGCTCTCCTGCAACCTTTCTTTTCTATGTTGGTTTTTACGGTAATATTCGGTCGGTTGGCCAAAATTGACTCGAATGGGGTCCCTTATGCAATATTCAGCTATGTGGCGTTGGTCCCGTGGACTTATTTTGCCAATGCCATGACAGAAGGCAGTTCAAGCCTGGTGAGCAATGCCCATATGTTGAGTAAAGTATACTTCCCAAGATTGATACTACCACTGTCGTCGATTGTAGCACGTGGTTTGGATTTTTTGATTGCCATGACATTTTTGTTCGTCCTCATGGTATGGTTTAAAGTGACTCCCACATGGAATGTTTTGCTCCTGCCATTACTGGTGGTGATCCTCTTACTTGCAGCAACAGGATTTGGCTTATGGTTTTCGGCCTTGGCCATACAATATCGTGACATTGCGTATGCCATGAATTTTATCGCTCAACTACTGATGTACGCAGCTCCTGTGGTTTATCCTACATCGCTGATTCCGGAACATCTACAACTTTGGTACGCAATAAACCCAATGGTGGGGGTTATAGAGGGATTTCGTTCCGCTTTTTTAGGAACGATTGCTATGCCTTGGTGTTGGATAGGAATTGGGGCTATTTCTTCAATGGTCCTTTTCACTTCTGGTGTAGTCTATTTTCGGTCTCGGGAACAACATTTTGCAGATGTGGCTTAATTGTGGGTTTTTGAAATCGAACAGAAAATTGTCGTTTAAGTCTTTTCAATCTGTAACTATTTTATTACGGGAACAGGTCTATTTCCATGTCTGATGCAGTCATTTCAGTAAATAACCTCAGCAAACTTTATCGTTTGGGGTACAGGGAAGAAATTCCGGATACCTTGGTGGGAAGTTTTTTTTCCTGGCTAAAAGCACCTGCCAGAAATTTCAAACACCTCAGAAGTCTTACGAATTTTAGCAGTGATAAAAACGCCGGCAATATCCTCACTGCGTTGAACAACGTTTCGTTTGATGTGAGACGTGGCGAAGTGGTTGGAGTAATCGGCAATAATGGTGCGGGCAAGAGTACCTTGCTTAAAATTCTATCAAGGATCACCGAACCTACCAGCGGGTGTGTCGTTCTTGATGGAAGTGTGGGAAGTCTGTTGGAGGTAGGAACAGGATTTCACCCGGAACTTACCGGTCGTGATAATATCTATATGAACGGGACCATTCTGGGCCTGAGCAAAGTGGAAATAGATCAAAAGTTTGATGAAATCGTTGATTTTTCTGGTGTAGAAAAATTTCTGGATACGCCCGTTAAGAGATATTCATCGGGCATGATGGTACGCCTGGCCTTTTCCGTGGCCGCACATTTGAATCCTGAAATTCTGATTGTTGACGAAGTGCTGGCTGTCGGAGATGTTGATTTTCAGAACAAGTGTATAGGCAAAATGCAGTCTATTTCGACTTCTGAAGGAAGGACCGTCCTTTTTGTTTCCCATAACATGGGAGCTGTAAGACGTTTATGTACCAGATCAATTGTGCTTCGAAATGGAGAAATCGTGTGTGACGACACTGCAGAGGCTGGAATTGAATTTTTATTGGGAGGAATGGCTACCAAACCAGGGTGTAACGTTTCAATAGACGACCCAAACAGATCTGGTGACGGGCGTGTCTCAATTCTTTCAGTAAAGATCTTGGGAAACAATAACCAGGAAAAGTATGAGGTCGTTGCCGGTGAGGATGTGAAGTTTGAATTTGAATATATCAATAATGCGAAATTGGAGTCAGTTGACATGTACCTGACCATCTTCAATCAATATCGCATCCCTGTCACCCATGTCAATACAAAGCTAACAAACTCAAAGCTGAAAATTAAACATAGGGGTTGTGTGCTGTGCACCATTCCTAAGCTGCCCTTACCTTTAGGAAGATATAATGTGGATGTCCTTATTCGTGACAATTCAGGCATATGTGACCACATACCTGACGTGATGGTTTTTAACGTGCCGTTTTCTATTTTTTTTGCGGATGGAAAGACTCCGCCAATGCGGAATGCAGCAGCATTAGTGGACCATGATTGGCTTTCCGTATGATTTGGCTGTTAATATTGTTGAAAAAAAACTGTTGAATTTTCAAAATACAATGAACAAAAGAGTTCTGGCGTTGATTGAAGTATTTACTAATATGATAAGGACTGTTTTATAAATGGATCTTCCCCTTGTTTACATAATAGTACTGAATTACAAATCTTCCGATGATACGATCAATTGCGTAGAAGCAATTAAGAAAGTAAATTACCAAAATTATAGATTGTTGGTTATTGATAATAATTCGCAAGATGGCAGCTATGAAAAGCTGAGTCAACATCTATCTTTATATGAATTTCATTCTTTGAAAAAAAATATTGGTTATGCGGGTGGTAATAATTATGGGATGAGTATTGCCTTGCAAAACGGTGCTGAATATGTCCTGATATTAAATCCAGATGTTGTCATATCTCCAGATTCTCTATCTGATTATATAGATGTAATGCAAAACAATAAAAATATCGGAGCACTCAATCCAATACAGTTGTCGTCAGAGAATGGCCCCGTAGATCAAAGGTTCTGGTCACGTGTTCTCAATGGGCTTAATGAATGTGAAGTCGTTGCACTTATGGGTAAAGATCAACTAATTGAACCAGACAGGCTTTTTGGTGCATCAATTCTACTATCCCGATCTGCAATGTTGAAAGTAGGGGGGTTTGATCCCCTTTACTTTGCCTATTTCGAGGAAGAAGACCTTTGTCGTCGGATTAAATATTTTAATCTCAAGCTGTGTGTAACCTTTAAATCACCTGTAATACACAAGAGAAGCTATCAGTATCGACCGCCTGATAAATATAGAGAATACTTAAGGCTTAAAGGTCGATATCTGTATCTATTGAAAGATTTCAATAGGACTATGATTTCTAATTTGAAATTTTTTTATTACAATATTCGGTTCGATTTTTTTTCTATCAAAAACAGGGACACTACTACACTGTTCCTCAGCAACTATATTAGAATGCTGGCATGGATATTCATTAATTATCCAAAGATAGTTATCAGTAGAGAAATAGAAAGAAGTGGATTTTCACATTTACAAACAGTTAGCATAATGAAAAGTTTTGATTAATATCATTGGCCTGTTCTTCTTTGCTTGTGTTAGATCAATGAATAGAGAATATATGCATATGCATAGGAACTCAATTTAAGTGTTAACGATTATTTTTGCAACTTATAATGGATGTGAAACACTCGGTAAGATGTTGAATCGCCTTTGTGAATTGACTTCGCCGCCGGTAAATGTCGAGATGCTGATGGTGGACAACGGGAGTACTGATTCTACGGTTCAGGTGGCTCAATCCTTTACTGATAAGCTTCCTTTGAAAATTTTTTACGAAAACAAGCGTGGTAAGAATAGAGCGTTAAACCATGGGATAGAACAGGCTATGGGGGATCTATTTCTTTTCACGGATGATGATGTTCTACCTGATAGAGATTGGCTCATAAGAGTGTGGGAATGCGCAAAAAAAAATGAAACCGTGGACCTGTTCGGCGGTCGGATTTTACCTTACTGGGATATGAAATCAGTTCCGTCTTACCTTAACTCGGTTCCACTCACAGCCGCATATGGCATTACTCCCGCAGACCTGCCTGCAGGCCCTGTTCAGGCCGGAGCCATTTGGGGAGCCAATATGTTTGTGCGTAAAAGAGTTTTTGATGCAGGATTCCGATTCAATGAATTAGTTGGGCCGGGACCCGGTAATTATATTATGGGAAGCGAAGTTGAATTTAATTTGAGGGTTGCAAGCCATGGATACAAAACTTGGTACTGTCCTGATGCAATCGTTCAGCATATTATACTGAAACATGAAACAACTAAAAAATGGATTATGCAAAGAGCATATAAGTTTGGTAAGGGGAATTATACTAGAGGCTGGGAAAAAATAAACAAAGATCAAATAACCACACTCGTCGGATTTCAACTGGGTTACCCGCGGTGGATGATTCGCAAGCTTATCTCTGAATGGCTGCTGGTCATTAGGAGTAAGTTGTTTAGGGATAGTTCTGAAGAGGTTATTCATCTATGGGCAGCATATTATCATTTGGGATATATGGCACAAGCAAGAAACTCCATTTAAATTATATAGGATACATATGGTAAGGATTAATAAACAGATCCATATTATTTTCCGAATGGATGACTATTCTGCCATCAGCGATAAGGCCCTTGAACTGAAAATCATTGAGATTTTTCAGAAAAAAAAAGGCAGAGTCACTTTTGGAGTTATACCATTTGTATGCGAAGGGGATGAGAGAGACTCTTCAACGCAGAATCTTATTCCTTTGACGCGTGAAAAAGGGTCGATTTTAAAAAAGAAAATTGAATCCGGCGTTTTGGATATCGCACTACACGGATACTCTCATCAGGTAAATTCGTCGAAAGAACCATCCGAATTCGCAGGGCTTGATTATGGTACTCAACTCGAAAGGCTGACCAAAGGGAGACAAGCCCTTAAAGAACTGACCGGAACATTCGTAAAAATTTTTATCCCGCCGTGGAATCAGTATGACAAAAGCACTTTGAAAGCTTTGGAGGAACTCCATTTTACAACTCTTTCAGCAGGATGGAAAGGTGTGGCACAAAAAGGAGGGAAAATAAATTTTATACCTGCTACATGCGGTTTGAGTGATTTACATAATGCGATTGATGCCGCTAAGTCTGCAACGGATAATCCTCTCATTGTGGTTTTATTCCATCACTATGATTTTATTGAATCCAAAGATGAAAGGGGGGCTATTCCGCTGAAAGGGTTTTCAGATTTGTTGGACTGGGTGGTATCCCAAGTAGATTTAAAGGTTGTGTCCTTGGAGGAGGCAGGGCGGTTTATTGCAGATTTGTCTTCAAATCGTTTTATTGCAATTGAAAAGTGGCGCTTTCTTGATAAATTGATGCCTGAAAAGTTCAGAGAAAAAAAACCAGTACTTATATACCATGAAGCAAGTATATGGCATAAGACTTTTTGCCGGTTAGCTTTTTTCTATGGGTTCCTTTTTTTGATATTTATTTTTATCGCCTATTACGGGGGGAGATTTATTTTTAAAAGAATTGACTTTTTTTTGATCCCGTCAGTTATATTATGCTTTCTAATAACTATTTGTATTACTTCGGTTTCGTTGCGAAATATGGACATCAGTCCAAAGGGTCTGACACTTAGTTTGGCAAGCATCGGCGGTTTCATAGGTATGTTGATGCAATATTTGCTAAAATAACTAATTTGATTGCAGGAATAAGAAGAATATGAGAGCCCTCTTTGTTACATCTGTCTTCCCAAAAGACTATGCTAAGAATCTATACGGGATTGTTCAACGAATGAGGATGCTACTTGATGCCATCCATGCTATTGCTGATGAGTTAGAGATTTTATTTTTGACGCCAGCCGACGTAGCTACAAGGGCAGAAGTCTCTTCGAACATTGAAAAACAGCTTGCTGAGCACTGGGGGATCCATTGCAAAGTTACATTATGTAAACGCGGTGTCCAGCCAAAAGAAAATTTGCTTCACTATCTAATTACTTGCATTTGTACAGCCCTGGGATTACGCAGGCATCCTAACTTTAGGCCATTCATAGGAGAAACACAGGAAGAAGCTTTTTCTCAATGTATGACTTGCACTCCAGACATAGTATTTTTTCAACGAATTTATGCCACTGGACCCTCCATATCATATTCATTTGCAAGAACTCGAGTTTTTCTTGACTTGGATGATGTGGAACATCTCAGATTCGCCCGAGAAATTAAACAACCGCCTTTGTGGAGATCAAAGAGGTTGAGTTATCTCCAGGTTCCAGCTCTTTGGAAAGATGAGCGTTTTGCTATTGTCAGATCTGATAGCGCCTTCGTCTGTTCTGAGAATGATCGTTCGTATTTGCAGAAATATATGAGAGTTAGAAATATTGAGGTAATTCCTAATTCAGTCCAACAGGTTCCGGATGGGCCATTGTCAAATCGACCCAATGTACTATTTATAGGTAATGGGCTTTTTGGGCCGAACAAAGTGGCCGTAGATTATTTAATTAGCAAAGTATGGCCCCGATTAGAGAAAAAATTTCCAAGTGCACGTCTTTTTATTGCTGGGTCAAACTGGGATAAGGTCTCAGTATGCAAAAACTATTCGAATAATATTGAATTTCTTGGATTTGTAGATGATTTAAATGCTCTTTATCGAAAGATGCGTCTTATTTGTTGTCCAATTCAATCAGGTGGTGGAACACGTATCAAAATTCTTGAGGCTGCTAATTATGGAGTTCCTGTTGTCTCGACTAAAATCGGTGCTGAAGGAATTGATTTCAAAAACGATGAAGAGATTATGTTAAGAAATGATGCGGATAGCATGGCTGAGGCATGTGCTGCACTTTTGGTTGATGATGAACTCGCTAAACGTATAAGTATAGCCGCAAGAAATAAGGTTCGTCTTTTATACAGTCGCGATAGAATAATTAGAAAAATTCAATCAACTTTAACTGATCCCACTCCGATATGTTCAAAGGTCTCTATATGAATGAATTAAATGAACCTATTTTTGTTACGTCTCCACATCTCCCTCCCTTAGACGAGTTCCATGAGTATCTAAAAGATATATGGGATCGAAGATGGCTGACTAACAATGGACTATATCATCAAAAATTAGAGGCGGCGTTAGCGGATTTTCTTGGGGTAAAGTATCTTTCTCTTTTTTCAAACGGTACTTTAGCATTAGTTACCGCCTTGCAGGCCCTCCGCATTACCGGAGAAGTTATCACTACGCCTTTTAGCTTTGTAGCAACAACCCATTCCCTTTGGTGGAACAATATAAAACCTGTTTTTGTTGATATTGAATCTATAACCTATAATTTAGACCCCAAAAAGATTGAGGCTGCTATTACTCCAAAGACAACAGCAATTCTTCCTGTGCATGTTTATGGAAACCCTTGTGATGTCAATAAGATAAAAGAAATTGCTGATAATTATGGTTTGAAAGTAATTTATGATGCATGCCATACATTTGGTGTATTGATTAAAGGAGTACCTGTACTGAATTTTGGTGACCTTTCAGTTATGAGTTTTCATGCTACTAAAGTGTACAATACATTTGAGGGAGGGGCTATAGTCTGTCACGATGAGGCCACTAAAAAAAGAATTGATAATTTAAAAAATTTTGGTTTTATAGATGAGACAACAGTTGTCACACCCGGCATTAATGCCAAAATGAATGAGTTTCAAGCCGCAGTCGGGTTGCTTCAGCTAAAATACATTGAAAATGTCGTCACGCAAAGAAAAAAAATAACATTAGAATATCGCAAGAGATTGTCTGACATAAAAGGTGTTAATTTTATAGATGATATGAATGATGTTGCTCATTGTTATTCCTACTTTCCTGTTTTTATCGATAGTAAAAAATATGGAAGATCTCGTGATGAGTTGTATGAGAAATTAAAAATGAACAACATATTTGGTAGACGATATTTTTATCCATTGATAAGTCAGTTTCCTTCATATCGTGGTTTAGATTCCGCCCAGCCAGGGGAAATGAGAGTTGCAGAAAAAGCTTCCCGAGAGGTGATTTGTTTGCCGCTTTTTCCAACATTGAGAGGCTGTGAAATAGATAGAATCGTAAATACAATTCAAAAATTTGGGAATAATTAATGAGAACGTCTTTTTACACGGACGATGAGCTTGCTGAGATTGGGCTTAAAAAGTACGGTAAAAATGTCCTGATCAGCAAAAAGGCTTCTTTATATAATCCAGAAAAAATATCAATCGGCAATCATGTCCGAATTGATGATTTTTCAATCTTATCTGGCTCTGTACAAATTGGTGACTATGTCCATATTGCAGCCTATAACGCACTTTATGGGAAATTCGGGATCGAACTTCAGGATTATTCTGGTATTTCCGCAAGGTGTACTATACTAAGTGCTAGCGATGACTTTACTGGTAAATTTTTAATTGGTCCAACATTACCCGAAAGACTTACAAACGTTACCGGCGGTAAGGTTATTTTAGAAAAATATGTCCAAATCGGTACCGGCTCTGTAATAATGCCTGACATCAAGTTATGCGAGGGATCGATTGTTGGTTCCATGAGTTTTGTGAAACGTAGCTTGGAACAATGGAAGATATATGCCGGAAATCCTTTGAAATACATAAAAGATAGAGATCGGTCATTGTTGCTATTAGCAAAAAAAATAAACGAATAGATTGCAACATTAATGTGGAGGTGGAATGAGCTTAAAGAGACTAAAGAATCAATTGATTCCTCCTGTGATAAATCAAATGTTAGATGCCGTTAAATCTACTATGAAAATCAAATACCTTCAAAAGAACATAATTGCTCAAAGCAAGATTCATCTTGCTTGTGGTACTAATGTTTTGAATGAATGGGTGAACATTGATCGTTATGGTAATGGCAAGGTTATCGGCTGGGATCTGAGAAAAGGCCTTCCTTTTATTTCAAGTAATGATGTAAAATTTATTTATTGTGAACATTTTATTGAACATATCTCCTATCAAGATTGTATATTTTTACTTAAAGAGTGCTATCGAGTTTTAAGTGTCGATGGAGTAATTAGACTAAGTACTCCAAATGTTAAAAAAATTATTGAAGAGTATCAGAAAGAACGATTAACAGAATGGAATGACGTTAACTGGAATCCTGAAACACCATGCCAAATGATCAATGAAGCGTTTCATCTTTGGGGGCATCTATTTCTTTACGATGAGAAATTTTTAAGAAAGACGCTTAAATATTTGGGATTTAAACAAGTTTCTAATGTGAAATGGCGTGAAAGCAATACTCCAGAACTAAGAAATTTGGAGTGTCGCCCATTTCACGAAGAAATTATTTTAGAAGCTAAAAAATAGTCTTTTCTATGGATAGATGAAGAATGCTTGAAATAAAAAAAAATGTTACAGTAAGTGTATGCATGATTACCTATAATCATGGTAAATATATTTCTCAAGCCATTGAAAACGTGATCTCTCAAGACACAGAATTCCCCTTTGAGCTTATTATCGGAGAAGACTTATCAACTGATAATACTCGATCAATATGCAGAAAGTATGCAGAGGAATATCCTGACAAAATAAATCTTTTGAGTTCTCATAAAAATTTAGGGGTTATGAATAACTTTATGAGGACCTTAAAGGCGTGTAGTGGCAAATATGTCGCTCTTTGTGAAGGTGATGACTATTGGTGTGATCCTTTAAAGTTGCAAAGACAGGTCGATTTTCTTGAGTCTAATAATGATTTTGTAATTTGCTATCATCCTGTTGCGGTCCTTAAGAATAATAAACTTCAAAAGGACACAGCTACTCGTGATGCCCCAGAAACATGTAATATAGCTCATCTTGCTCACGGTAATATTATGCACACCTGTTCGGTTGTTTTTCGTGCGGGATTGTTTGATAAATTTCCAGCATCATTTTACACCTCGCCTGTTGGAGATTATTTTTTACATATGCTGAATGCACGTTATGGACTCATTAAAAGATTGCCCCAAGTGATGGCTGTTTACCGTATTCATGAAGGAGGCATCTGGTCCTCGGAAAAAAATATGGATCTCAAAATACTTGATTATCTTGAAGGTATGATAGGTTGCTTTGAACCTGAGATAAATGAAATTCTCATTAAACGCCACAAAAGCATTTCATATAGATCTTTTTGCGATAGAATTGATGAGCCCGGTTTTGAAGAGAGGTTTGGTCGTTGTCAAAAATATGGAGGAAATGAATTTAGGAAAAATCTTAGCTCTATTATTAAATGGGATCGAAAATATCAAGGGTCAGCATTGCTCAACCTTTTTCGAAAAATTATATCAAAAATACTTATATAAAATTGTTTAAAAACAGGCGGATACAATCTCTGCTAACAAGGGACAATTTTTAATTTCTGGAATTATGGAGGGCTTACTTAAAATAATAGCATTTTTTTCTGGGAAAGGACTTATCGAGTTCAAGGTCCGAGATGATGTGTTATTTTTTCGACCGGGATTTTATATAAAGGATCGATTGATAAATGAAAACTATAATGTCCAATTTTAACCGATGGTTTTTTCGGGTTGTCCTTTTTGCGTCTTTATTTTTCATAGTTTTGTCGGATAATGTTTCAGTCGGAGCTGGAACATTGGCAGATATTGTTACCAATATGAATAAGCTTTCTTATATGCCGAGATATTGTCAGTGCCGTGTGACCGAGTCTGATTTTAGGAAGGAATTTGGAAATCAATGGCCAGTACAGTTCGAAAAAATGCGTGCCAAATACATTAAGATCTTTGGCAAAAGCTATGAGTATTTGCACCACTATTGTTATGGGCTAAGGGCCTTGCAACGGGCATCTCAAATAGACTCAATCAATTATCGGGAGAAGTGGAAGAACGAATTGAAGATAGCGATTGGAGAATTTGAATTTGTCGAAAGAAGTATGGGATATCCTTCGTTTCCCTTGAAAGCTCAACTGCATAAGTATAAAGCAGAGACCTATAACATGCTTGGAGAGTATCAAAAAGCATATCGCGAAAATAAAATTGCATCAAAATATATGAAAAGCCGGAAATAAGGGAAGTTATGATCAAGGATCTCCTTAAAAAATTAAAAGTTAGATTTTTTATGTTGATTCAAGACTCTTGGAACCTTTTGGGAGCGCCTGTATCCTGCTATTTTGGACACGCAGAAAATGAGAGTCCTGACTTTTACCTCCTTATTCCCTAATCACATAAAAAAAAATTTAGGCAGCTTTATTGCGAAGAGGATGTCTGTATGGGCAAAAAAATACGCTTCACAATGGGACATTGTAGCTCCAGTTCCATTTTTCCCCAAGCTGCCTTTTCCTTCTCCATGGAAAAACTATTCAGATATCCCACTTATTGAGACATTCAAGCAGTGGGATGTTTATCATTTCAGATATGGGATGTTGCCGAAGATCGGTCTTCCTGTGCAGGGAATCAGTATGGGACTTTGTACTGTGGGGAAAGTAAAAAAGATGGTTCAAAAATCAGGCCCTTTTGATTTAATCGATGCTCACTTTATCTATCCGGATTGCTTTGCAGCGTTAAAAATATGTCAACAATTGGGTATTCCTTTGGTAGTCAGTGCCCGGGGGTCGGATATTAATTATTACGGTGAGATGAATGTGATTAGGCCCATGATTGAAAAGGTCTTGAAAAAAGCTGATGCGGTTATTGGAGTCAGTAGAGACCTGATCGAAAAAATGATTGAACTAGGAGCACCGGAAGACCGCTGCCATCATATCCCCAACGGTGTGGACGGAAACCTTTTTCTCCCCATTAACTTGAAGCCGTCTGAAATTGAAAAAAACAAACTGCTTGCAGTGGGAAACCTGGTTCCAGAGAAAGGGTTTGATATTCTGTTAAAGGCCGTTTCATTATTAAAACCGTCGATTCCAGAGTTGCTATTGAATATCATTGGTTCCGGTCCACAAAGAGAGTATTTATTTTCTTTATGCGCTGAACTTCGCCTGGAAGACAATGTCCATTTTATCGGCCAGGTTAGACACGAGAAAATTAATGAATGGTTTCAAAGTTCTGATGCCTTTTGTTTGAGCAGCATAAGAGAAGGAAACCCAAATGTTGTTTTGGAGGCATTATCATCAGGGCTCCCTGTGGCATCCACGCCTGTTGGCGGCGTACCTGAGTTGATCCATGATCGTCAAAACGGAATTCTTTCACCTGATTACTCCCCACTGGGGCTGGCAGGTGCTATAGAAGAAACGCTAAAAAAAAAATGGTGTGCTGCAGATATACGTAAAACTATATCCCATAGAACCTGGGACGCCGTGGCAAATGAAGTGCAAACTGTCTTTAAAAAGGTTTTAAATAGATAGATAACACGGAGGCCTTGTCAAATTTTTAACAAGGCTTTCATCAAGATAGTAGGAATTTTGATGGGTATTGAAAGTTGGAATAAAATAAACGGCTTTGACTTTATCAGGAGTTTTGCAATTTTTTTTGTAATAATTGGGCATATTTTTGATAATATTCTGATCATGAAAGTGATCTCTCCAGGGCTTACCATGTCTGTTTTGGGCTTTTTAAGCGCATATCTGCTTTGTTCTAAATATGAAAAATTTGACAGTGTATTTTATGTAAAGAGATTTTCCAGAATATATGCTTCACTTTTCGTATGCTTATTGTTAGTGACGGCATTGCATGCTATTCAGTCATATGATGTATTGAATCAACACTCAATTATTCATTTTATGGGATTAAGTTTTTTTTTAGATTTGTTTCAGATTGAAAATAAATCCTCTATCGGAAACGGATTATGGTTTATCACAATTATAAATCTAATGTATCTACTATTACCAATCACCACACAATTATTTAGGCATTGTTACGCAAGATTACATCTTATTGGTATTGTAATTTTATGTCTGTTTTTCAATCAAGTGATGTACGGAACGGCTTCTGCATGGAATGTAGTAATTGCATTTAACATTGGATGTTATGTGAGCCTTAGATCTAACATTCAAACATTCACAAAAAAACATTTTTTATTTTATTTATGTGTAACTCTGTGTGTTTTGATGATCTGTACACTATCCACAACAAGAACAATTCCTTTCAAACTCAGAGACTATTTGCTGCCGTTGTATCCATATTTTGCAGTTCCACTATTATTTAAGATCGGAAACCGTTTAAATAAAAGTTTAGCGATAATTGTTGTTTGGTTTTCATCAATATCCTATGAAGTTTACATTTTGCATTTTTATTTTATTCATGAATATCTTTCTCGGCTTTTTCCTATGATTCAATCGGAGGGTCTCAGGTTAATCGCAGGTTTGCTGGTTGTTTTAATTTTGGCTGATGTTTGCTCAAGAGTTGGGAAATTTTTACAATCTAAAATATCTGGATATCTTATTAATCCTGTAGAGGATTGTTAAGCAAAATAAAATGCCGCTAACAGCCATTGTTTTTATTATTTTTTATTTCGGAGGAATCTGGCTTGCATTTACCCGAAATCCAATATGGGGGGTATGGCCATATTCAATGGCGCTGTATATGTCTCCTGCCCACAATTGGTACGGTGCGTATCTTCCTGACCTTAGGTGGTCTCTTCTGGCTTCTTTGTTAACTCTGTTGAGCATATTTGTGCACCAGGGAAGACTGGTTCCCAAAACCCCTTGGCTGCGTACCGGTCCGGCGAAAATTATTCTCTGTTATGCCGTTTGGATGTGGATTCAGTATCCCTGGGCTCTGTCCCGGGAAATGCACATGGAAGGGACAATTTTAATAACCAAATATGTAGTACTCTACTATATCGTATACAGAACTCTCAATACCGATTCGGATTTTTTTACGTTTATAATGATTAATCTTCTGGGTGGGTTTTATATCAGCAGGCGGGTGTTGGAATATTCTGCCGGTGGGCGGGTTGAGGGAATTGGCGGGCCAGGAATCAATGACTCAAATACGTTGGGAATGCATATGAGCGTTCTTCTGATTTTTGGTGGTATAATGCTCATGAAAAAAAATACAATTTTCAAAAACATGCTTTATTGGCGCTTATGTCAGATCTCCATATTCATCTCTACACTATATATTGCCAATTCCGTTGTTCAGACCATCAGCCGTTCGGCAGTGCTTGGCATAGTGGCAGGCGGGACACTTCTAATGATAATAAAACATTGGACGATAAAGAAGCGATTCTATTTTTATTGTGCCTGTTCATTCGCCGGTCTCATGTATTTGGCTCCTTACACTTTTTGGGAGCGCCTTGATACTATCACTGAGGCGGTTCAGGGAGAAGAAATTGAGAGCAGTGCATACTCCCGGGTTGTTATAGGCAAAGCCATGATCGCGATGTTCCGGGACAATATTTTTGGCTATGGGCATAGAGGTACGGTTGTTCTTAGTCCGGAGTACATGCCGAGGGAATACCTCACTTGGGTAGGAGGTCAGGCGGGGCGAGCGTCCCACTGCACATTTTTAACCACATTGACTGAACAAGGGTTGCCAGGAGCTATTTTGTACTTGATGATGATGATCTGGGTAGCGAAGACCATTTATGCCTATCCTAAAGACGATCCAGTCATGTATCTTTATTTTATGGGGGCATCAGCTTCTTTGGCAGCAATTTTTATTTCAGGCATTTTTGTGGATTATTTAAAAGTTGAGATACAAATTTATTGTTTTGCAATGCTTGCCAGCCTGAAAGATCACCAGATGAGAATGCAATATGCAAGACAGCAAAATGCATAGGTTTGAGTTGATTTCAAAATCAGACAAAAAAGGGCTTCTGTGATCCATTCTAAAGGATTCAACAGATATATTCGGGAGGAATACGTTTGAAGCTGGCTGCTGAAAAAGGATGGCTTTTTATCCTCCCTTGGGCCATTGAGAAAACCGGGGGGGTCAACAGGGTCGTTTGGGAACTGAGCAAAGAAACGTTTCGAACAGGTAATTATCATCCATTTATTTTTATTCCTGACTGGGATTGCCATGGTGTTGTTACTCAGGAAATTGATTTTTATACTGAAATGCGATTCAGATTATATACTCCTGCTTTTGAATCTATAAACTGCCTTCCCTTTTTAAAATTTCTTATACGCCTCCCCTTTGAAGTCAATAAAACAATCAAAATAATAAAAAAACACAATATTAGAGTAGTAAACTTTCATTATGTCGGGGGTTTGACACCACTTATTTTTGCCATCATTAAAATAGTTTCAAAAGTTGAATTCAGATTGATTCTTTCTTTTCATGGTTCAGATCTGTTAGCACTTGAAAAAAAAACTAAGATTTTTCGGAAATTATTTCAGTTCATTTTACATAAAACAGATAACATTGTTTGCTGCTCTAAAGGGCTTTCTTTGCAATTCCAAAAACTGTTTCCTGCTTTTCACGAAAAGATCAAGTTTATTCACAATGGAATTGCCGATCTGTTTATTTCTAACCCGTCTTTAACTACTATAGAAAATGAAATACCCAAGGAACTAAATGGAAAAAGCTTTATCCTTACTGTCGGTACATTTGAAAAAAAAAAGGGGCATGATATTCTGTTAAAAGCTTTCTTCGAAATCAAGAACTCAGGGTCTAATTTGTCATTGGTAATTATAGGACAGTCTGGCCCTGAATTTGAAAACATTGAACGGCTGATTGGGTCTTTCGGTCTTACGGATTTCGTTTTTACATATAAAAACCTACCCCCGGAAAAGTTGATCGCTTTTTACGATACTGCAGATATGTTTGTTTCTTCTTCACGATATGAACCATTTGGACTTGTCTTAATCGAAGCGGGGGCAAGAAGATTACCGGTTGTCGCAACCAAAACCATGGGAGCATTGGAAATAATTGAAAATAATCAATCAGGCCTTCTTGTTGAAAAGGAAAACGCAGAGGCGCTGGCTACCGCAATTCAATACTTAATTGACAATCCGGACATAGGGCGCCTTTTCGCTGAAAACCTGAGAGAGCGCGTCCTGTCTGAGTTTAAATGGCAGACTGCCTGGGAAAAATACAGTCAATTGGCTTCAGAGAAGCCAATTGTTGAATTAATTTTATAGAAAACCGCCCCAGGACTTTTTTTCAGGGCTTTCGATCTCTTATAGAATTCTTTGCCCATCCAAATCGTTAATATCTTAAGCTAAGGAGTTGATATTTTGTGCGGTATTGCGGGAATAGTCCATTATGACGGACAAAAAATAAATGTTAACAACTTGGTGAAAGCCACACGGATTCTGACCCATCGCGGGCCGGATGAAGAAGGGTATTTTTTCAATTGTAAAGAACTTAAAGAATATTCTTGTGAACCCAAACCTCCAATTAGATGCCTGGACGGGGAAGAAAATGTCGGATTTGGTCACAGGCGTTTGAGCATTATTGATCTGGCATCCGGGCAACAGCCGTTGTGCAACGAGGACGGAACCGTCTGGATCACCTTTAACGGGGAGGTCTATAATTACCAAGCGCTAAAAGAAGAGCTGGAAGCCAAAGGGCACGTTTTTAAAACCAACAGTGATACTGAGACCCTGGTGCATGCCTATGAAGAGTGGGGAGAAAATGCAGTAAAACGGTTCAGGGGGATGTTTGCGTTTGCCATCTGGGATGAAAAAAAGCAGGAGCTGTTGGTGGCAAGGGACCGGATGGGTAAAAAGCCGTTTTATTATTCATTTGAAAATCAGTCTTTTGTTTTTGGATCCGAGCTTAAAGTGATCCTTGACGTGCCGGGTGTGGATAAGTCCATTGATTACAAGGCCCTGTCTGATTATTTTTCTTTGCTTTATGTGCCCTCACCGCGGACCATTTTTAAGAGAATTAAAAAATTGCCGGCAGCCCATTATGCGGTGATTTCTGAAAAAGGGATACGTATTAAGTCATACTGGGATCTGCCTTTCTACAGTGAGACAGGCCTGTCCGAAAATTGCATTATCCGGGATCTTCAGGAAATTTTAAATGAGGCCACCCGAATGCGGATGATGAGTGAGGTGCCTTTAGGCGCTTTTTTGTCCGGCGGTGTAGACTCATCAGCCATTGTGGCTATGATGGCAGGAGCCAGCCCTGATCCTGTGATTACCAATTCTATTTCATTCAGTGTGGCCAGTTACAATGAAGCGGCTTATGCCCAAAAGGTGGCCGATCTTTACAAAACAAATCACAATGAATTTCATGTCACCCCGGACGCCGTCTCCATTATTGAGAAGCTGGCATGGCATTATGATGAGCCTTTTGCCGATTCTTCGGCTGTACCTACCTATTATGTATCTAAAATGGCCAGGGAGCGCGTCACGGTTTCCCTTTCCGGAGATGGAGGTGACGAGAATTTCGCCGGTTACCGCCGGTATTATATGGATATGCGGGAGAATATGGTACGGAACCTGGTACCCCGGGCCTTACGAGAGCCGGTATTCGGGCTGCTGGGCAGTCTTTATCCCAAGGCGGATTATTTGCCCCAGATATTTAGAGGCAAGGCTTTTCTATCAAATGTGGCCCGAGATCCCATCGGTGCATATTATTTCAGTGTAAGTGCTGTTCATGATATGGATAAGGTAAAGTTTTTTAATGACCAGGTTATGCAGGAGATCCGGGGGTACCAGACATTCGACATGTTCAAAGAGATCTACGACAAAGCTCCAGCACAAGATCATCTGTCGCGGATTCAGTATCTGGATATTAAAACATATCTGTGCGAAGATATTCTGACCAAGGTAGACAGAGCCAGCATGGCAGTGTCACTTGAGGTGAGGTGTCCGATACTGGATCATGTGTTCATGGAATATGCGGCAAAGATTCCTTACAATCTGAAACTCAAAGGGCTGGAAGGGAAGTATATATTCAAGAAAGCCCTTAAAAAGTACCTGCCTGATGAGATTTTGTATCGGAAAAAGATGGGATTCGGAGTGCCGATTCTTGAATGGATGAAGGGGGGACTTGAAGGAATATACCCGTGCTCTGGTATTGGAAGGAGATGCCAGCCAGACCTATCTGAATCTTCCTCATTTAAGTCGGATATGGAAAGAGCATCAAAGAGGGATCCGGAACTGGTCCACAGAGCTTTGGATTGTAATGATGTTTAATCTGTGGCACCGGAAATTTGCCTGATTGCACCTTCTCTCTTGCCGATCCACAGAGATGCCAATCAAAAGATACACAAAGAAACAACAGTGATTGATTGACAAATAGA
>KB225534.1_pt41 | contig 17675 bp, 16 predicted proteins | sample 524768 | NCBI WGS metagenome assembly AMQJ01 (sample SAMN00998488, study PRJNA167727) | sediment metagenome | isolation source: subsurface aquifer sediment | place: USA: Rifle, Colorado | collected Aug-2009
GTTTAGGGCGCTTTTTTATTTTATCATAACTAACATACTTCCCGTAATATAGGCAACTACCCACCATAAATATGCATATAGCGTATATCTATGTAATTTCTTAGGAACCTCAAGATCAGATCCATTTTTATTATAAAAGCGCCAAATCATTACCACATCAATAAGCATAACTAATAAAGCAGAATAACCTAAAAACCCGTGAAAAGTAAAAGGAGAATTGGTTGATCCTATAATCATACAAATGGTAGCTGTAACATCCAAAACAATACCAATTGTTATAAAAGCCAATACTGTTTTTACTACTTTATGTTTCTTTTGTTCAGTTATAACACCAATAGAGTAAGAAATTAATGCAAGGGTAACAATTGTAGCCCCGATCATTGAGATTGTGTTCATAGTTTATTTTTCATAGTTTATAATTCAATTAGTTCAAACGATGGATAACCTTTTTCTCCGGATTCATTGTAAAAATTAGTAAACCTCAGTTTATAATTAAATCCATTAACATTTTTTAAGATGTATGAATTGTAATCCCGTATCTGATAAACATCATCTGAGAAAACTTTCCAATCGTAACCAATTGCATCACGTGCTGTTGAATAGCTATAGTCATTTATATTTTCAGGGAGAATCTCATAAAAATAATTAACAGTATCCAGAGCCACCTCTATATTTTTAAAAGAATTAAGGAATACGCCACGAACCAGATAATCGGTTGGAGTTCCAAAATCATCAGGAATTACAGTAGAATATTTTGTAAAACAAATATCCCAGGCTGTTTTGTCAGGTTCTGAGGCAATGAACTTTCCTCCATCATCAAATGAAAATAGAGTAAAATTAACTGTTGGATCTTTAGGTACCTGAAAATAATATTCTTCTGAATTATCCAAATTAGCAAAATGAATATAAAAAGTGTCATTCTCCATTTTTTCAAAAACAATCTTTTTTAAACCAAACGCTTCGCCCGATTCATCTTTACCCCGATCAACCACATAAACATACTGATTAAAAACAGGATTACTCTGGATTGTTAAATCTACCCAATCAATAAACACTGTAGAATCTAAATTGCCTGATGAATGATCAAAATACATTTTTGTATTCTGACCTGACTTTATGGATTCAAAATCTGTATTAAGTGTATTTCCTGCATACATATAACGTGCAGTATTTAAAATGATGTGATAACCCTCATCTGATGATTCAAATCCCAGGTCCCAATCTGCATAGTGGTTATAAGATACTATTGCAGAATCAGTAATACTATAATAGGTTTGATATTCATACATTGAGTGTGGGATTGTTTCCTGCTGTATTTCAATGGGAATAATCTGTGTATCTTCTTTAAAACAACTTGTTAACGATAAAATAGCAAGAGCTAAAAAACATATATTGTAAAATCTTTTCATATTATTTAAAGATATTATACGATAATCGTGTAAAATAAATTCTGCCATAACCAACAGGACTGCTATCACCGCTTGTATGTGCTGTTCCTGTTCCACCACCAATTACATCAATTGAGGTATTATCGAAAATATTTTTTATTCCTGCAGAAATAGTTAATCGATTAGACAAGAATTTTCTCATTAAGGTCAAATCCAAAGTATGATAATCAGCCAGAGTTGTAATATTAATCTGATCATTTTCATCAACATCATATAAATATGATTTTCCTGTATATTTATAACTCAGAGAAATTGAAAGACCAATTTTTTGGACCTGATTAGAAATATTAACATTTAGATCTGGTGAAAATTTATAATCATCAAAACTTTGCTTTTTTGTTTCAAATGAAGAATAAGTGCCAGTTTCACCAAAACTAATTGCGAAATCCATATATGGATAATAATTATACTGAAAGGAAATTTGTCCTCCAAGCGTATTGTAATTCAAAATATTTATATATTGATAAATAGGATCTTTAACATCAGGAATTTGGCGTTTTGCCAGGTAAATAATATTATTCATATTGTTATAAAACAAACCAAGTTCCACATTTGAATAATGAAGTTTTTTGTCTTGTTCTGAGTTATATCTAAGCGCAAAATCAAAATTATTACCGTATTCAGCCTTTAAGTTTTCGTTGGGCTGAATATTATGATTAATATCAACAAAATAAATATATAATTCTTTTAAGGACGGAGCTCTATATCCCCTGGCATAAGAAGCACGCAAGGTAAGTTGAGATAGTAGTTCCCACCTTAGATTTATTGAAGGTACCGGAGGTACATTAAATTGAGTGTTATAGGCGAATCGAATACCCGGTTGAATGCTTATCTTAGTATTAAGTTTATACATAAAACTTGTAAAGATTGCATAATCTCCAATTTCTTTTTCATTGTTAAGAATCTTTTCACCGGTAGCAAATTCATAATTTAAATCAATTCCTGTTACAAAATTAAGCTTGTTCTCTGCATTGCTATTGCCAATTAAAAATCTGTAAAGAAAAGCATTGAATTTTGTTGTATCCTCATCAGATAAAGTTGTGACTAATTGATTCAAATCGTTAAAATAGGTTTCGTTTATGCGTTGATAGTATGAATATGATCCAAGCATATTCATGGTATAATCGGTTCCAATCTTTTGAGTATATTCAATGCGATTTGAGATTCGAGAAGAATAAAACCAATTGTCAAAAGCAGTGTAATATTGTGGTGGTAATAAACTTCCTTTTGATTGGAGTCGTTCACGCATGTACGATGACTGATACTTAATTTTGTTCCGTTTATTCGTTAAGGTGTAATATAAATCTGCATTATACTGCTCCTTAGGTTTCCAATCGCTATACCTGTCCTCAATATTGAGGTAATTATTTACAGTATTGTTTTCTTGTGAAAATCCTCCAAAGAAATTTCTTCCTCCTGAAAGTGAAAAGCTATGTTTACCAACTGTAGACGATATACCACCATCAAAATTATACGTACCAACTGTCTCATAATATGCATTTGCCCGGGCAGTTAGTTTTGAGTATTCATTTTCTTTAGTAATAATATTAATAGCCCCTGCTAAAGCATTGCTCCCGTATATAACTGAAAGAGGACCTTCAACCATCTCTATATGATCGATATTATAAAGATTTAACTGACTAAGATCAATATTCCCTCCTTCTCTTCCAATTACAGGAACACCATCAACCAGAATTTTTACGTTATTACCTGAAAGACCCTTTAACCTTAAACTGGTTCCTAAAGCCGGATCATGTTTAAGTTTTACATTTACAACATTGGCCATAATATCTGAGAGGTTTGTAGCAGCTTTCATCTCAATTTCTCTTCGATCAATAACCTTAACATTATAAATAGATTTGTCAGCCTTTTGGGGAACAAAGCTTGCAGTTACAACTGCCTGGTCAATATCAAATACTTTTGGGTATAATTTGATGGTATAATCTTTACCCGGTTTTAAAGTATCTATTTGTGAATTGTAACCCACAAAAGAAACAGCAACAATTAATTCCCTATTTCCAGGAATAGTTGCAATTCCATTTTTATCTGTAACAAAGTAATATTTTGAATCATTATTTAATTCTTCAAAGCACACATGAGCAAAAGGGATAGTCTCATTACTTTTAAAATCGACAACCATGATTCTATTTTCCTGCCCTTTTACAAGGAGAGATAAAAAAGAAAGTACTGTAATTATTAAAACTTGTAGTCCCTTCATAAAAACTGTAGTAAGAATCAATTTAATAAGGAGAAGGCTTAAGAATATTACCTCCTAAGCCTTCAAAATTTTAAAAAACTATTTATAGTGCAGTAATCTCAAATGTCATATTCCCAGTTGATGATCCTTCAAATCCGGTAAAGACGATTTTATAAACTATATCGTTCTGATCTTTTACAAAATAGATTCTGTCGGCATCTATAATATATTGGAAAGATCCCATGTCAAAGTCCTTCCAGTCCGAACCAATTGTTGTAATATCATCACTAAATTCTGATTCCAGATATGTTTCAAGAGTTAAATCCAGAACATCATCTTCTTCAATAGCCTGAACACCAATATTTTGTTTTACTCCGGTAACATTATATTGAATTGAATTGTCGATATATTTGGTAAATAACAAATCCCATGTAGATGCATCTGGTTCTCTGTCAGTTACTACTTCTTCATTTTCTAAAGAATAATAAATATAATTGCTTGTTACTCCATTAAATGAAATTGTTTCAGAAACTTCATTTGTTCCATCAAGATCAGAATATTTAAAATTATATTCTTGTCCCGTTGCACTTTTGTTTTCAATGTAGATACGTTTTAAATCACCATTAGCCAGCTTGATAATATACATGGCAACTCCAATTACATCGTGGGTTGTTGAATTATACTCACCCCAGCCATAGTTTGGATGTCCGGTAGCATTTTGGCTAAATGCTGCTTCTTCCCAGCTCTCGTTAGAGTTATATAAAGCATCCCATTCATTATATCCAGTAGTATCAATTGCATCAGTCCAATTCCATCCTGCATCAGTAGGATATACTTTAAGAATAACACCTGCACCATCATTAATAAGTATGGAAGAACTCATTGCATCAACACTAAAAGCGATGTCCCAATTTGTTCTTGGAACTTCAGCTACAATTCCATTAGCCAGGCTATAATAGATATCGTTTGTATAATTTGCTCCTTGTGAAACTGTTGCTATTACCGATTTATCCGGAGAATCATCTTCATCACATGAATAAAAACCAATTGCAAAAACAGTTACTAACACAATCCAAAAATTTCTTTTCATAATATTATAGGTTTAAGTTTTTCTAGCGACAAATGAAATCACCAATTCTGAAGAAATTCTGAAGAAAATAGCCTCTTTTACAGAGATAAACAAAGGCGCGAGTCTAGTATGCTGATAGTGTGAATTTTATAACAGTAAAAGATATTTACATCTTTTACTATTTTAAATGAATATAAATAACAAGCAGTATTTAGGATTTTGAAGGGTATAAAAAAAGGATAGCTCCCGATAATTATCGGGAGCTATCCTTTTTCTTATTTAGATATAATAATTAAAATCTCTTTCTTGGTTTATAGTGAGTGTGTAATAACTCATGTGATTTATGTCCAAGAGGTTCTCCAAGGAAATCTCTATAAATCTCTTGAACTTCAGGATTTTCATGAGATTTACGTATTGTTTTACCTTCATCTTCACGATAAATTGCTTCAGTACGTTTTTTTCGAATTTCAGGAGTTGTTGGAATTGGTTGACCTCCGCCACCAATACATCCACCTGGACAACCCATTACTTCAACAAAATGGTAACTTGCTTCACCTTTTTTAATTGCATCCATAATTTGGTGTGCATTGGTTAAACCATGTGCTACAGCAGTTTTCAACTCAACACCTTCTAAGAAACTCCATGCAGGTAATAAACCTTCTAATTTAACAGAAGCTTCACGAACACCTTCCATACCACGAACTGCAGTAATATTAAGATTTTCGAAAGGCACTTCTCGTCCTGTAACTAATTCGTAAGCAGTACGAAGAGCCGCTTCCATAACACCACCAGTTGCACCAAAAATAACTGCAGCTCCGGTTGATGCACCCATAATACTATCAAACTTTTCATCTGGTAATGATTCAAAATCAATACCTGCTTGTTTAATCATTACAGCAAGTTCGCGAGTTGTTAAACCTAAGTCAACATCCTGGAATCCACTATCTCGCATCTCAGGACGTGCAGCTTCAAATTTTTTGGCTGTACAAGGCATTATTGATACACTTACTATTTTTGAAGGATCAATACCTTTTTTCTGAGCATAATATGTTTTAGCAAGGGCTCCAAACATTTGTTGAGGTGACTTACAAGTTGATAAGTTATCAAGAAACTCTGGATACATATGTTCGATAAACTTAATCCAACCTGGAGAACAAGAAGTAAACATAGGAACTTTTACGCTCTCATCTTTGTCTACCAAAACCTTTTTAAGTCTTGTAAGTAACTCAGTACCTTCTTCCATAATGGTTAAGTCAGCAGTAAAATCTGTATCAAGAACTGAGTCAAAACCAAGACGTCTTAAAGATGCAGCCATCTTACCAGTAACAATATTACCAGGTTCCATACCGAAATCTTCACCTAATGCAATACGTGTTGCTGGTGCAGTTTGAACAATAACATGTTTGTCAGGATCATAAATAGCGTCCCAAACCTGATCAATGTAATTTTTTTCGACTAAGGCACCCGTTGGGCAACGAATAACGCATTGACCACAATTTGTACAAACTACATCAAGCATTGGATGTTCGAAGAAAGTGGAAATCTTCATTTGATCGCCTTTGTATGCAACACCTAATGCACTTACATGTTGTAACTCATGACAAGTTCTTACACAACGCTGACAACGGATACATTTACTATCATCTTTAATGATAGAAGGTGAATAGTTATCAACTGTATAATTTTTTTCAGGAACAAGATCAAGAAACATTGGTTCTGTTATAACCATCTCGCTTGCAAGATCCTGCAATTCACATTTTGTATTTTTATAACATTTAGTACAATCTGCATTATGTTCTGAAAGTAATAATTCAACAACGTGTCTGCGTGCATTTCTTACTTTATGTGTATTTGTATGGATTACCATTCCTTCTTGAGCTGGCATTGCACATGAAGCAACAAGGTTACGAGCACCTTCTTGTTCAACAACACAAACTCTACAGTTTCCTGCTACACATAAATCTTCATGATAACAAAGTGTTGGGATATGAATATTTAACTCCTTTGCAGCATCAAGAACAGTTTTACCAGCCTCAACACTTATGTCGATTCCGTCTATTTTTAAATTTACTGTATTAGCCATGTTTTTATTTTTATTTTATTTTTTTACTATCAATAGTTAAACTTGCCTGACTTTTACCAGGTTAGTAAATCATTTCTTCTTTAAAATTATCAACTATTGAAGAAAATGAATTTGCAACAGACTGACCTAATCCGCATTTTGAAGAAATTTTCATAGTATCAGCTAATTTTTGTAAAGTCACCAGGTATGCAGCTGACTTTTCGCCTTTTTTAACTGCTTCAATACCTTTTTTAAGTTGTTGACAACCTACACGACAAGGGGTACATTGTCCGCATGATTCTTCTTCGAAGAACTCAACATAATTCTTTAACACATTATACATTGATCTGGAACTATTGAAAAGCATCATAGAACCTCCGGTAGGTACTCCTTCGAATCCGATAATTGTATCTTTGAATTTTTTTCTAGGCACGCAGAAACCTGAAGCTCCTCCTACCTGAACAGCTTTAGTATCACCATCACCAAATTCATCAACAAAATCCTGAAGCGACATACCTAATTCGATTTCATAAATTCCTGCAATTGGAGTATCGCCTGAAACACTAAATAATTTTGAACCACGAGAGTCTGAAGTTCCAAGTTTTTTAAACTCATCAACACCTAATCTCATGATCATCATTGTATTTACAAAAGTCTCAACATTATTAATTACTGTTGGCTTTCCAAATACCCCTGAAACTGTTGGATAAGGAGGTTTGTTACGAGGCTCTCCACGTTTACCTTCAATTGATTCGAATAATGCACTTTCTTCACCACAAATATATGCACCACTACCCATTGCAATTTCGATTTTAAAATCGAAATTAAACTCTTTTACTGAATTATGAAATAATTCAAGTTCTTCCATTAATTCAGGTAACATGTAAAGATATTCACCTCTTAAATAAAGGTAACCTTTCTTAGCTCCAATAGCTTTTCCGCACATTGCCATACCGCTGAATACTTTACGAGGTACTCTTGTTAGAATCTCACGATCTTTAAATGTACCAGGTTCTCCTTCGTCAGCATTACAAACAACATATTTAACAAGCTCCTTTTCCTGAGCTGTGTATTTCCATTTTAAACCAGTAGGAAATCCTGCACCTCCACGACCTTTAAGTCCTGATTCAATAACCTCAGAAATAATTTGATCGCTTGATTTTTTTAAAGCTTGTTCCAGCACTTTATACTTTTCCTGAGTATAAGCACCAAATATTATATCAACTCTTTTTACGTTTTTCATATCTAAGTCTCCTTATTTTCGAATGTAATCCATTATGATTTCAGTAACTTTATTCACATCTAAGGTATCATAAGGAATTGAATTTATTAACATTGCAGGTCCTTTGTGGCACCAACCCAGGCAATTTGTTTCAAGAAGAGTAAACTTATTGTCCTTTGTTGTTTCACCTACTTTAATTTTCAACAAATCTTCAAGTGTTTTAACGATTTGCTTTTTACCTTTCATATCGCATGTAATTGTCTTACAAATGCGAATTACATATTTTCCTCTTGGTTCAGTATCAAGAAAAGAATAGAAAGTTGCAGTTCCATAAACTAATGCTGCAGACATATCCAATTCAACTGCTACTTCAGACATGGCGGCATCCGAAATATATCTCTCTTCAGCAATGATGCCTTGCAAAATAGGGATTAAACTTTCTCTTCCCCTTCCGTGCTTGTCAGCTAAACCTTTAACTAATTCTTTAATTTCTGGCATTTTGATCTAGTTTTATTTAGTTATTGTTATTTCTATAACAGTGTTATTTTTGTAACACTTAAATTACTTTTAATCTTTTGATTTTCAGAAATAAATATAGAATTCAAAAAAGCACAAGAACATGACATTTCTTAGAAAGAAATATGACAAAAGTCAGGATTAAATCAGTTGTCTGGATGCATTAATCTGATACACTGGACTATAAAAAATATATATGTTCACTAACATATGGAACAATAAATTTTGTTTTTAGGTTGGATTTTTGAAATTGATCTTCAATCCATAAACCAAGTTCTGCGGAGTTTAATATACTTTGTTCATAATATTTTTCATCTTCACTCCCGCTATAATGGATTAATGCAGCCTTTTTGGGTTTTATTAATTCAACAAATGAGCTTATAGAAAAGATGAAATCAGTCAGAAGTAGCTCTTTATTTAGAAAATAATCAAAACATCGACAATAGTTATCAGCAATCTGATTATTCAGATGTGGATATAATACTGATTCTACTGAACTCTTTTTTATAAAATCGCTTAAAATTTCTGATCGCTGATTCTGTAAACCATTAAGAATACTCCAATGATTACTTTTTGGATAAGGAAACCTGTTATTTGCATCGCAAACCAATAAATCAATATTCTCAATAGTCTGATAATCTTTTTTTCTTAAAAGCGGGCATAATATATCTCCGGTAAAAAGAACTTTTCTAATTTCCTGTCCATCATGAATACTAAAAAATAACATGGTTGCACCATCGGCACTTTTACCATGATAAACCGGATATGGAATTAAATCAACTCCCTCTACTTCAATTATTGTTATTTTCTGATATGGAATTATTTCTTTAAAATCAACCATTTCTGCCAGATGAGGGAATGTTATTTTCACTTTATCCCAACATGGAGCAGTTGCATAAACAGGATATCTCTTTTTATTTAATTTGAAATAGCTTTGAACTATCCAGTCTAAACTTAAAGTATGATCTATATGCGGATGTGTTAAGAAAATTGCTTCAGGAATACGATTGCAATTTTTAAGTAAATATTGAACTGCTCCATGTCCAGCATCAATCATTAAATCCCAATCCATGTCCTTCTCAGTTGGATGTTTATTTTTTGATTTAATAATGGAACACGAGGCATTTGCCAAATCTTCATAATTTGTACGATCATAAAACGGATGATCCTGACCCAATAATATTGGCCAGGCATTACCTCTACCATTAATTCGAACCTTTATCTGACTCATAATCCTCTTATAAAAAATGGCGCTAAGTGCGCCATTGAATTATTCTATAATTGTCATTTCGTTGATTAAGTTCCGTGCTCCTGCAAATTTATCGACGATAAAAAGTAAATACCGAATGTCTATGGTCACATTTCTGCTTCGTTCAGGATCAAACATCATATCACTCATAATACCATCCCATGCACGATCAAAGTTTAAACCAATTAAATTACCCTCAGCGTCGAGAACTGGACTACCAGAATTACCGCCTGTTGTATGGTTGGTTGCTATAAAACAAACAGGCACTGTTCCATTCACTGCGTATCGTCCAAAATTCTTTTCATTATAAACTTTTTTAAGCTGATCAGGAACATCGTAATCGTATATTTCAGGATTATCTTTTTCAATTACACCATCAAGTGTAGTATAGTAATTATATTCAACTGCATCGCGAGGAGTAAAACCCTCTACATTGCCATATGATACTCGCATTGTGAAATTTGCATCGGGATAATAGACTTTATCCGGGTTCATTTCCTGCAAGCCTCTCATGTATGACCGATAAAGCTTTTCAGATTTAGTTTGTAATGAATCATAAACAGGATAAACCAGGTTATTATAAATATTCGAAAACTCCTTATAAAAACCATACACCGGATCGCTTGCCAGTTGGGCTATTTCTTCTTTTGAACCTTCAGATAATAACTGGATTAACTTATCCTTTTTAGTAAATATGGTAATTTCATATAAATTATCAGTGTAATCATTTAGACTTTTATTTAAATCTAAATTCTCAATGTTTGGATGATATTTCCCATTTACATCTTCGTAATATAAAGGAATTAGGGCCTCAAAAGTTTCTTTATCTATTGACTTTACATAATCCTTAAAGAATTTTTCTGAACTTTTAATTAAGTCATCTCTTTCTTCAATTAACTCGTCTGAATTTACATCCGACTTTGCTAGTTTTACGATTTTATCAAAATCAGACACAAAATCAATTATTTCAATACCCAGAACTGACTCTCTCCAATAATCATAAGCTATTGCATATTCTTCGATTGAAGAATAAATTTCCGATAATTCATCTAAAACACCAATATATTCAGTCCTATTGTTTTGATTAGCCCATGTATTGAATTTATTTCCGAGCTCAATCTTTTTATTAATTACATCTAATCTGTTTAAACCTATAATTTCACCTTTCCAGCGTTTCCATGAATTACTTATCCCTGCATTTTTACTTGCATATTTAATTCGAATCGTATCATTATTTTCCATATACCTATTCATAATTTCGAGACGTTTATCTCTCAATTTAATTTGATTTGGATTCCTCACATCTTTGATCAGTCGAATCGCATCAGAAGTAATGTACTGGGTAGTACCTCCAGGATATCCTATAACCCAGGTGAAGTCACCTTCATTTATTCCTTTGATTGAAATTGGTAAAAACTTTTTTGGTTTATAAGGCACATTTTCAGGTGAGTATTCGGCCGGATTATTATTTTTATCAGCATAAATTCTGAAAATAGAAAAGTCACCAGTATGTCTTGGCCACATCCAGTTATCTGTATCACCACCAAACTTACCAATTGATGATGGTGGTGCACCAACTAAACGAACATCTTTATACTCCTGGTATACAAATAAAAAATACTGGTTGCCATAATAAAAAGGTTTAATACTTGCAATGAGAGTGGTATCTTTTACAGATTCAGTTTTAATTTTTTCAATATTTAATTTAATAATGCTTTCTCTCTCCTGTTCAGAAATATCTTTTGTTACACCATTAAGTACTGCATCTGTTACATCTTCAATTGAGTTTAAAAACCTCACCGTTAAATCAGGGTTCGGCAGCTCCTGATCCTTGTTCATTGCCCAGAATCCATCTTTCAGGTAATCATGCTCAACCGAACTATGCTTTTGAATAGCTCCAAAACCACAATGGTGATTTGTCAAAAGAAGTCCTTGATCAGAAACTAATTCCCCGGTACAACCACGACCAAAAATTACAATCGCATCTTTTATGCAAGCCTGATTGATGCTATAAATATCTTCTGCATCTAATTTAAATCCCTTTGCCTGCATATCCTGAATATTATATTTTTCAATTAACAAAGGAATCCACATACCTTCGTCAGCATTAACCTGACTTTGAAAAATAATAAGTAGTGATACCAAGGAGAGTAAAAACTTTTTCATTGTTTAATCCATTTTATCGTTAATAAAATCATCTAATTCAGTATATAATTTTTGTATGGGAAGTCCCATTACATTAAAGAAAGAGCCATTTATTTTTTCAACTCCTATATAACCAATCCACTCCTGAATACCATAAGCCCCTGCTTTATCAAATGGCTTATAGTGGCTGATATAATATTCTATTTCAGGATAAGTTAACTTTTTAAAATAAACATCCGTGCAGGCTGAAAATACGACTTCTTTATCTTTTGACTTCAAACAAACTCCTGTATAAACCTGATGACAATTTCCTGAAATCTCTTTTAATATTTTGACTGCATCGTCATGATCAATAGGTTTTTGAAGAACTTTGCCATTTAACCAAACTATGGTATCGGCAGTAATTAAGATTTCTTTATCTTCGAGATTGCCATGTTGTTTAGCTTTTTTTTGTGCAATATGCTTTGGAATTTCCTCTTTAACAAGATGATCGGGATAGCTCTCGTCAATAAACTGTTTCAAAATAAATTCAAATTCTAAACCGATCTCTTTTAAAAGATAATGGCGGCGAGGTGATTGCGAAGCCAATATTATTTTATAATCATCAATATTTGGAATAAACATAAGCTAAATTTTAAAAATTCTGAATTATAATATAATTAGCAACAAGTGCATAAAATATTCCTGCAAGCATAATAATCTTAGACAAGGTACTTGCTTTGTGGTAGTCTTTTTTATTTTCGGCAACAATTATCTTATATACAAGATATATCAAAGGAATAATCAAAAATATGATGAAATAAATCAAAGTTATCGGGTCATTTAAAAATCTGAAATTGATATAGAGTAAAGAAAATAAAGTTGTTAGGATAAAAGTGATAATAACAATTTTTGAATTTAAAACACCTAAAACTATTGGCATTGTCTTTCGTCCATAAACGCTATCGCCCTCAAAATCTTCAACATCTTTAATAATTTCACGAATCATCGTCAGTAGAAATGCAAATAATGAGAATGCACTCACCCACATGATAATATGGGCGAAATCGGAACGCATCTCTTTCATCAATAATCCATACTTGTTATTTAAAAGAGGAATCTCAAATAAGATTACCATTAAAGGAACCAGAGCTGTAAGTACTGCAACAATGATATTCCCAATTAGAAATTGTCTTTTATAGGTAGTAGAATAAAACCATAAAATACCAGTTATAAAAACAAAAACAAGTGAAAGTATTGGTAATTGTATATAAAAAGAGATGTAAGTACCTAATCCAATACCAATTGTATTAAAGAAAACATGCAATAATATAGCCCAGCGTCTGTTCAATGTTTTTCCCAGGATTACCGTTTCAGGTCGATTTACTAAATCTGTTTTTGTGTCGAAATAATCATTAATTACATAACCTGCGGCAGTAATAAAGACTGTAGCCATTACCAAAAAAAAGAAATTTAACTCAGAGAATTGCAAGTTAAAGTCGTATACTGCCAGAATTGGTTTAATGATACTCCAGCGCATTAAGTATTGTGTTAACACAATAATTAATAAGTTTTTGTAACGAATAAGACGAAGGAAGTTTATCATTTTTCTTTATTGTTTCAGATTTGCCTGTCCTCTTTCGGTGGATGGATCGGCAGATGGGTTTAGAAACTTTTTCCATTTTCCTTGTAAACGAAGCACTTGTTCAATTACATCACGAACACACCCTCTACCACCCGGGAAAGTAGAAATATATTTTGAAATAGCTTTTATTTCTTCGGCTGCATCTGAAGGACAGGTTGATAATCCGGCGATCTGCATTACCTCGTAATCAGGTAGGTCATCGCCCATATATAAAATTTCTTCCGGCTTTAATCCGTATTTAAAATAAAAATCCTCGAAATCGTTTACTTTATCTCTCGAATTCATATAAATATCGGTTATTCCTAAATATTGAAATCGTTTTTTAGTTGCTTCTGAGCTACCTCCGGAAATTACCCCAATTGTATATCCTTGCTTCAAAGCATATGCAACAGCATAACCGTCTTTCATATTTACCGAACGAACAAACTCACCACTAGGATCAAGATAAATTTGACCATCAGTAAAAACGCCATCAACATCAAACACAAAAGCTTTTATATTTTTAAGATCTTCTTTGAAATTTGCCATCTTGATTTATTTATTCTTTTTTTGATTCATTTTGTAAATGCTTTCACTTACAAATCTATATATTTTCTCGAATTCAACATTATCTTTTAACATTTCCAGATGATTTTGAATTACATTTTGATCATTTCGAACAGCAGGTCCTGTTTGAGCTTTTTCAGGATCAGTGTCAATTGCCTTTTGAGCAGTTTCTGCAATTAAAGGTTTTAACAGATCGAATGGAATACCTGACTGATTCATGATTTCCGTTGCTATCGAAAACATATGATTCGAAAAATTACAGGCAAATACAGCTGCAAGATGCAAAATTTTTCGTTTCTCTGAGTCAACAATGTGAACACTTCTGCTTAAACGTTTTGCCAACTTAACGAGTTTTTCTTCAAGAATTTGAGTATTTGACTCAATACATATTGGGATATTACTATAATCAATATTTCTTGATTTAGAAAATGTTTGCAAAGGATAAAACACACCATAATTCTCAAATTGACCTTTAAAGACATCCATCGGTATGCTTCCTGCTGTATGCACAATTATACCATATTTTAATTGAATATTCTTTACGATCTCATTAATTATCTCATCTTTAACAGCAATTATATATAAGTCGGCCTCTACAGGAATTTGGGTAATCTCATTTGTATAATGTGAATCAACCTGTAAAGCCAGAGTTTTGGCTGCTGTTATGGTTTTACTATATATGCATTTTATTTTAAATCCTGCGTTTGTTAGGGCAATAGATAAATGAGTGGCAACATTTCCTGCGCCAAGAATCACAATACCATTTTCGAAATTTTCGTTGAAACTCATCTCAATTATATTTAAAACCTAAAATTAATTGAAAATATTAAGCTTTCAAACCAGCATAAAATAAAAAAGCCCCTTATCTTTCGAAAAGGAGCTTTCATTATGCTATAAAATATTAAAAACAATATTTATTTTCTTCGATTAATTTATCGGCTATTCTTCTACGTGCATCTTTTGTATTAACACCAGGAATATTTGTATAAATCTTAATACCCTTAATTAATTTTTCGGTCATTGCCTCGTCATCAATAGAATAGATCGCGTCTAATGCATGTTTATAGATATCAGAAGCAGCTTCAAACATATAAACATCAAGAATATCTTTGTACAAGTTGAACATCTCAGGAGTTTGAATAGATTCTAATTTTTGCACACGCAATACAGTAGATTCTGCAACATAAGCATGCATAAGAATATCCGAAATACTGTTTAATACTTCTTGTTCATGTACTAATTGACGATCAAATTTGTTCACTGCAGCTTCCATTAACATTAAAGCAATACTTTTGAAGTTTTCAGCAAAATAAGATTTATCCTCAAAGTAACCGTTAGGCTTGAAAGTATCAGTTAAATTATCTAATCCGGCAACAATTTCTTTTGCTTTTTCAAATAATGGAATATGATTTTTCTGTCCTCTTTTAATAATAGTATCAGTAACTAAAATACGGTTAATTTCATTTGTTCCTTCAAAAATTCTGTTAATACGAGAATCTCTATAGTTTCTATCAGCAGACATTTCGGCAGAATATCCCATTCCTCCCATAATCTGAACTTCTTCATCTACAATATAATCTAAAGCTTCAGAAGCAAACACCTTCATAATTGCAGCCTCAGAACCAAATTGTCCAAAAGCATCCATCAAAGCTCTTCCCTGATCACATCCGTCAATTTGCTTATACAAATCGTAAGCATTATCGATATCTTTACTTACTCTGTAAACAGCTGATTCAGATATAAAAGTTTTAATTACCTGTTCTCCTAATTTATGTTTAATTGAACCAAAGTTGGCAATTAACGTTCCGAATTGTTTACGTTCATTCGCATAATTAACTGATTGAGTAACGGCTCTTTTTGCAGCACCAAGTACGTTTCCACCAAGTTTGATACGTCCCATATGAAGGATGTTTAATGCAATTCTAAATCCTTCGCCTCGCTTACCAAGCAGGTTTTCAACCGGAACTTTTACATCGTTAAAAAAGATTTGGCGAGTAGAGGAACCTTTAATACCCATTTTCTTTTCTTCCGGGTTAAAAGTAATTCCATCCCAATCTCTTTCTACAATAAATGAACTATAAACACGGTCATTATCGATCTTAGCAAAAACAGTTAAAACATCAGCAAAACCACCATTGGTGATCCACATTTTTTGACCATTTAAAAGATAATGCTTACCATCTTCTGTAAGAACTGCTTTTGTTTTGCCTGAGTTAGCATCAGAACCTGCACCTGGTTCAGTTAAGCAATATGCTCCTGTCCATTCTCCGGTTGCTAATTTTGTTAAATATTTTAATTTTTGCTCATGACTTCCATAGTAAGCAATTGGACAAGAACCGATACCTGTATGTGCAGAATAAGCTACCGCAAATGAATTACCAGATCCCATTCTTTCGCTTGCCAACATCGATGTAACAAATGATTGTCCAAATCCATCATATTCTTCAGGAACAGAAACTCCTAAAAGACCAAGTTCACCAGCTTTTTTTACAATATCTCTCATTAATCCATCTTCCTGGGCATCAATTCTGTCGAGATTAGGAAAAACTTCAGTATCTAAAAAATCATCACAAGTTTGTGCAATCATTTTCTGTTCTTCATCAAATTCTTCCGGTATAAAAATAGAACTGGCTTCTGATTTCTTTAATAAAAATTCTCCACCCTTTATGGTCAAAACTTTTTCCATTGTATTTATGAGTTTAATTTATAATTCTAATATTTTTTCAATTAATTCCGCAATATCGTAATTTTTTATTTCTTCTTCTTTGTTTTTATATTTTAATCCATCAGTCATCATTACCATGCAATATGGACAAGCAGTTACAACGATATTGGCACCTGTTTCAAGAGCATCTTCTATTCTTTCAATAAAGACTTCTTTATTACCTTTTTCAGCTTCTTTAAACATTTGACCACCGCCAGCGCCACAACACAATGCATTGCTTTTATTACGTTTCATTTCAATTTTTCTTGAAGGAATGGCATCTAACACCTCTCTTGGAGCATTGTATTCGCCATTTGCACGTCCCAAATAACAAGGATCATGATATGTTAACGTTTTATCTTTAAAAAGATCTCCTTCGATTTTTAACTTTCCTTCAGCAATAAGCTTTTGTAGAAACTGGGTGTGATGAATTACTTCGTACTTCCCATCATAATCGGGATATTCGTTTTTAAAAGTATTGAACGCATGCGGATCGCAAGTAATGATCTTTTTTACCTCGTAAGAATTCATTGTTTCGATGTTCATCATTGCCTGCATCTGAAATAGCATTTCATTTCCTGTACGACGAGCAATATCGCCACTTGAAGTTTCTTCAACACCTAATACAGCAAAATTAATATCCAGGTGAGTAAGAATTTTCACAAAAGCACGTGTTACTTTTTTATATCTGTCATCGAATGCACCTGCACTACCAACCCAAAGTAAATACTCAGGTTTTTCGCCTCTGGCAAAAACATCTGCCATAACAGACACTTCTATTTTTCGTTTATTTTCTGACATAATCTTTTAGTTTTGAGTTCTGAGTTTTGAGTTTTGAGTTTTCAAACCTCAAACTTTGAACTTTTTATATCAATAAATTATTTTTCGTTTAA
>KB223710.1_pt27 | contig 17581 bp, 17 predicted proteins | sample 524768 | NCBI WGS metagenome assembly AMQJ01 (sample SAMN00998488, study PRJNA167727) | sediment metagenome | isolation source: subsurface aquifer sediment | place: USA: Rifle, Colorado | collected Aug-2009
ATTTAAAACCCATTGATCCTGATGCCGATTCCAAAATAAACCAAATTTAGAAACGAAGCGTTTTCCGGTAAGCAAACTGAAGTTTCCGGTGTAAGCGGCATTGTATTCGTATTGCAAGGGATATTTGGCCGAATAAAATCCATTTGCGCCAAAGTCTTTCTGCTGAAATCCCAATTGCAAGTCCAATTGATAGTTTCGTTCCAGCCACAGCGATTGTAAATAGAAATTCTTTATTCGAAAATCTGTGTTTTCCATATATCCATCGCTGGCCGATTTTTGAAAACTAAGAAAAGTTTTATTTTTTTTGGTAGCGATGTTTACAAACGCGCCTAAATTAAAATATTTGTTGTCACCAACTTGAGCGGTAAATTGGACTTTTTTGTCGTTTGAAGGATGGGTGACAATATTTACAGCGCCGGCATAGGCATTTGTTCCATATATTCGGGCAGCAGAGCCTTCCAAAACTTCAATTCGTTCAATGGCACTAGAGATCATAGGAATATTTAAACTAAAATGCCCGGTTTGCGCATTTGAAATCGGAAATCCATTCAATAAAACCAAGACTTGGTCAAAAGAGCTACCGCGAATAGAAATATCACTTTGTACGCCAAATCCGCCTCTGGAGCTAATATCGATGGCTTTTTGGAAACTAAGCAATCCGGCAATTTCGCTTTGACTCGATAGAAGAATGTCTTGTTTTGTAATCAATGTTACCAATCGTGCCTGCTGACTGAAAATCAATGGTTCGGCTGCCGAAATGATTTCAATTTCATCGAGTTCTAATTTTTTGTCGATACGCAAAGAATCTGATTGCGCAAATGAAGTGCAGGCGGCCAAGGTAAGCAAGCTATAAGTCAGACCCATTACGGCAATTTTTATCGTTCTTTTGAGGCTGTTGAAAACGGCAAAAGGTTTGTTTGTCCATCTTTTGAAGAGCATGACTGATAATTGAAAAGATTTTGACGAAGACTTCACTTTATTCGATTTTAAAAAGCGCAAATGTAAGCAAAAGCCTTTTCAAGAAAAGTCAAAAAAAATTCGAATTATTTAAAAATCCGTTCGCTGTTCAGAAAATTTCTATACAAATAGGCATTGGTAGTGTGCTGTATATAATTCGTTGCAAAATTATGATAGCCCGAATAATCAGGTTTTGCACAGAAATACATATATTTATGTTGTTCGGCATCTAAAACCGCATCAATGGAGGAAATAGATGGAATACAAATTGGACCGGGTGGCAAACCTTCGTGTTTATAGGTATTGTAAGGCGATTCAAATTGCATATATTCATTGAGTACACGTTTTATTGTAAAATCGCCAATGGCAAAAATCAAAGTTGGATCAGCTTGCAGGCGCCAGTTTAACTTCAAACGATTCAGATAAACACCGGCTATTCGTGCTTTTTCATCGTTTTTCTGGGTTTCTTTGTCGATGATACTCGCAAGAATGGATACTTCGACCGGAGAAAGTTTTTGTGCGGAGGCTTTTTCCAATCTGGTTTTGTTCCAGAATTGTTGGTATTCATAGTGCATTCTATCCAAAAATTTTGCTTCAGAAGTAGTCCAATTGAGAAAATACGTATTTGGAATAAACATACACAAAATCGTTTCGTTTGTGAATCCATATTTTCCAGCCAAAACGCTATCGTTGAGTAAGTTCAATAAAACTGTGCTATCGCAATTGAGCTGTTGGGAAATTCTTCCAGCCAAATCTGTTTTCAGTCTTATATTATTGAAAATCAATCGAACCGGTTCTTGGTTGCCGCTTCGTATTTGGTTTATTAAGTCGTTGTTCGACATTCCTCCCGTGAGCTTATATTTTCCGGGTTTTAGTGATTGATCAAATTTCTTCAGCTTGGACCACCATTCAAAATCTTTTCGATGGACAATCAGTCCATTCGAATACAATTGCTTCTTCAAATCCGAAAACTGGTCGGTGGGTTTAATAAAAACAATAAATTCTTTTTTACCACTTGGTACCCATATATTTGGCGAAAAGCCTGCTTGATAAACGATATATCCAATTCCTCCAAAAATGAAAATAAAAATAAACACAAGCCCAAGAAACCAACGTTTAAATTTGAATTTTTTCCTTTTGGATTTGCTATATTTACTGTGGTAAAAGTCCATTTTTACATCAATTTTTGGTTTATCAACTGAAGGAGATATTCGTCTTGCCATTCGTTATTCAACAAAATCCATTCTTTTCGGATGCCAATTATTGAAAATTTGTGCCTTTTAAACAATTCTATACTCTCGACATTTGAAACCAAAATAGAGCAATGCAATTGATGCAAATTTAGCGTAGCAAAACTATGCTCAATAAGTTGTGCCAAGGCTTGACTCGCATAGCCTTTTTTACGATATTTCTCCTCAATCAATATACCTATTCCGGCTCTTCTGTTTTTTGGGTCAAAATCAAATAAATCGATGGCTCCTAGGCAGGCAATTTCTTTTTCATTGAAAAGAGAAATCATAAACCGGGCTTGTTTTTTTGTATAGAAATCTTCGTGTTCCGAAAGAATATATTGCTCAATACTAAATCTGGAAATGGGCAGAATGGTATTGCTCAGATGCCACAATTCAACATCATTTTCCCACGAGAAAAGCTGATTCAAATCCGACAATTCCGGCGCTCTGAGTTTTATCTTTTCACTTTCGTTCATATTCGCTGTTTAGATTTGAATTGTACCTTGAAAAACAAATTTTGCCGGCCCTTCCAAATAAACTTCTGTAAAAGAGCTGTTTTCTGCTTTGAAACTCACTCTAAGATTTCCGCCCAGCGTCTTGATTTGGTAGGAAGTGAATTTTTTTCGGCTTTTGATATAGGCTCCAATTGCAGCGGCTGTAACGCCAGTTCCGCAGGCCAAGGTTTCATTTTCTACCCCGCGCTCATAAGTGCGTACAAATAATTGATTTTTATTCTGTTCAATGAAATTGACATTAATTCCTTCTGCTTTGAATTTTTCTGAATAACGAATCGATTTTCCGGCGGCAAAAACATTTTTCTTATCCAGCGACTTACAAAAACTAAGATGATGGGGTGAGCCAGTGTTGAGAACTAAATGATTGTCAATTTTTTCAACATTCTGAACATCTTGCATTTGCAAGCTAACTTGCTTCTCGTTTCCCTTTATTTCTAAAATATCGGCAGAATGTTCTCCATCGATGGCCACAAAGTGATAGTGCGATTTTTTTATATCACAATCGTAGGCAAAGGAAACAATGCATCTGCCGCCATTTCCGCACATACTTCCTTCGTATCCGTCGCTATTGAAATATTTCATTTCGAAATCGAAGTCATTGGCCGGAAGTAAGTACATCAATCCATCGGCTCCAATGCCAAAATTCCGATCGCACAATGTTTTGATGTCTTGTTGGCTCAAAACGGGCTTTTTCGTCCTTGCATCGATCAATATAAAATCGTTTCCAGCCCCATGGTATTTAAAAAACTGTGTCATTTGTTTTGCTCTTGCTACAGATTATTCCCAAATGGCAAAATTACATTTTTTTTGCCATTTGGGAATATTTTAACCTCCAACAAGATTAATTTTTGGTTTTTAATTCCTCGCTTAACATTTTTTAACCGACAGTAAAATTCGATTTGCATTATTTTTTGATAGAACGGAATCTCAAAACGCACTTTTTAAAGCCTAAATTTTTGCTTTGAGATGTAAGTTTGGCTTTTTATTATCTTTGCGAAAAAAAACAATAGATAAATTTTAAATATTTATGAAAGAAAAAGTAGAAGTAACTTGGAAAGACGAAATGGCATTTGAAGCCAGTTTGCATGATAATACACACAAGATCATTATTGACGCGGTTCCGGCTGTAGGCGGTCGTAATTTGGGACCACGTCCAAAAACATTGCTTCTTGTGTCATTGGGTGGATGTACAGCCATGGATGTCATTTCAATTTTGAAAAAAATGAGAATTACGCCCGATTATTTCAATGTGGAAGTAGAGGGAGAATTGACCGAAGAACATCCAAAATATTTTCATACCATAACAGTTAATTATATTTTCCGAGGAAAAGATTTACAAATGGATAAATTGGAGAAGGCAGTAAACCTTTCGCAAGAACGCTATTGTGGAGTGAGCGAAATGCTCAGAAAATCCTCTAAGCTCATCCATCATATTATCATAGAAGAATAAAATCAAATGCTTCTCAAAAAAATGCGTAACCCAAGGTTACGCATTTTTTTTTGGTACGATTTCTAATAAATTATTTGTTTCAATAACTGTTAGTAACTCGTTTAATATCATTGCAGTAGCTCCCCAAATAATTTTGTTTTCTAAATAAAAACAGGGTGCCGATAAAGTTCTGTTTCCTCTTGAAATAACGGCTCTTATCTGAAAGTTATCCTGATTGAGTAAAGCCGAAATGGGAACCTGAAAAACTTCTTGTACTTCATTCGAATCCAATTGAAGTTGTTCCATATTCTCGATAAAAGCTACAAACGGAGATACAAGAAAATTGCTGGGTGGGATATACAATTCGGAAAGTTTTCCAAGAACCTGACTTGGAGATAAATACAAGCCAATTTCTTCGCCACACTCACGCAATGCTGTACTCATTAAATCCAAATCATGTTCCTCTTTTTGGCCGCCAGGAAAGGAAATTTGACCACTATGCGCTCCATCATAAATGCTTCTCAAAATAAACAATACATGCACTTGTTCATTTTCAACAAACAAAACTACCAAAACAGCACTTTGTTTTGCGTCTTTAGGCCAATTAATTGGCCGTAAACTTTCGAGTCTTTCTTTAGGCGCCAACCGACTATGCGCATTCCAAGCCGGTAATTCGGCGGTAAGTGCATTTTTTAATCTATTTTGAAAATCAAAGATATTCATTGTACTTGCAAAGATAATTCGATTCTGTTTCAAAAAAAATGGTAACAAATGATTAACAAAAGCATCTTTCGCAAAATAAATTCTATTTTTATTATCTTTGCAGCATGACACGGGAAAAACAAAATCCGCTTCTTGAAAACGATGAATTATTGGATAAGAACAAATCATTAATCTTATTCAACGACGATTTCAATACTTTTGATTTTGTCATTCGTTCTTTGATAGAAGTGTGCAAGCACGATGAGCTGCAAGCCGAACAATGTGCCATGATTGTTCATTACAAAGGGAAGTGCGCCGTGAAATCCGATTCTTTCACGAATTTAAAACCCATGTTCGAAGAACTTTCGCGCAGAGATCTAACTGTTAGCATCGATTAATCATTTCAATCTACAGCCTTCTATTTTTTTTTCTTTGCCTTTCTATCGAATTACAAAAAAGAGCTTTCTCTCATAGCTTTAATCCCATTTCTTTTCTTAATTTTACGGAAATTAAATTTGTATGTCTTGGATTATAATTTTAATCTTGATTGCTTTAGGTATTCTTTTTTTAATCCTTGAGCTTTTGATTATACCTGGAACTTCCTTTGTTGGGATAATTGGATTAGTTGCCCTGGTTCTAAGTGTATATCAAACCTTTGTACTCTATGGAACTTCCTGGGGAATAGTAAGTTTGATCGGGACTACTGCGGTTAGTATCGCATTGCTTGTCTTGTCGCTCCGTTCCCGAACATGGAAAAAAGCAATGCTTTCAACAAGCATCAATTCTAAAGCGAATTTAGGTGCGGAAAAATATGAAGTTGGAGATGAAGGGAAAAGCATTTCCCGAATCAATCCAATGGGAAAAGCACAATTTGGCGATGAGTATATAGAAGTGTCCACTTATGGCGATTTTATTGATCCGAATAGCCTGATTCGGATTATAAGCATCGATCAAAACAAAATTTATGTCGAAAAAATATAATAGAATTTTTAATAAACTAATAAATTAAAATATGGAACAAAGTGTAGGAATTCTTTTAGGGATTATCATTGCGATTGTAGTGAGTTTATGGATATTATTTGTGTATATACCCATTGGCTTATGGTTTTCGGCTTTGGTTTCCGGTGTTAGAGTATCATTGATACAATTGGTATTGATGCGTTGGCGAAATGTACCACCCAAAATCATCGTAAATGCCATGATTACTACAAAAAAAGCGGGCTTGGATTTAAAACGCGACGACTTGGAAGCTCATTATCTTGCTGGAGGAAAAATAAAAAATGTGGTAGAAGCACTTATTTCTGCTGATAAAGCAAATATGGGACTCGATTTTAAAACTGCCACAGCCATCGATTTGGCTGGTCGCGATGTATTTCAAGCAGTCCAAATGTCGGTGAATCCAAAAGTGATTAATACGCCTCCGGTTACAGCCGTTGCAAAAGATGGAATTCAGCTTATTGCAAAGGCTCGTGTTACTGTTCGGGCGAATATCAAACAATTGGTTGGTGGTGCTGGCGAAGAAACTGTTTTAGCCCGAATAGGCGAAGGTGTGGTTTCTACAATAGGCTCTGCTATTAGCCACAAAGCAGTATTAGAAAATCCGGATTTAATATCCAGAGCAGTTTTAGCCAAAGGATTGGATGCCGGAACAGCCTTTGAGATTTTATCTATCGATATTGCAGACATCGATATTGGAAAAAATATTGGAGCAGTTTTGCAAATGGATCAGGCCAATGCGGATAAGAATATAGCGCAAGCGCAAGCCGAGAAACGCAGAGCGATGGCTGTTGCCCTTGAACAAGAGATGAAAGCCAAAGCGCAAGAAGCACGTGCTGCCGTGATTCTTGCTGAAGCAGAAATCCCGAAAGCAATTGCTGAAGCGTTCAGAAATGGAAACCTAGGAATTATGGACTATTACAAATTCCAAAATATTCAAGCAGATACAGCAATGCGCGAGAGCATCGGAAAATCTGAAAAAGGAGATAAACCTAATCCAAATAAATAATATCATTCAATAATTAATCATTAAAATTGTTCAAATGAATCACAAACCCAAATTATTGCTGAAGTTAAGGCTAAAACAATTGCTTATTGTTTCCTTACTCTTCTCAAGTTCTGTTTTTGCAGCTAAAAAAGACAAAGACGAAACCAATGTAGTATCGGCTGTTGAAAAAACTTCTTTTTCCGGCTTAAAATGGCGAAACATCGGGCCGGCTTTTACTTCGGGCCGCATTGCTGATTTTGCTGTAAATCCTAAAAACCCCAGCGAATATTATGTTGGAGTAGCCTCCGGACATATCTGGAAAACGGTGAACAATGGAACCACTTGGTCGCCAATTTTTGATAAAAATGGCGCTTACAGCATTGGTTCGCTCAAGATGGATCCAAACAACTCAAATGTTGTTTGGGCCGGTACAGGCGAGAATAATCATCAACGTGCATTAGGCTACGGAAATGGCGTTTATAAAACCGAAGATGGTGGAAAAACATGGAAAAACATGGGCCTTAAAGAAAGTCGTCAAATTGGAATGATTGCTATCGATCCTCGAAATTCAAACATCGTTTTTGTTGCTGCCGAAGGCTCCGCATGGGGACCCGGTGGCGAACGTGGACTCTACAAAACAATGGACGGTGGAAAGAACTGGACAAAAGTTTTGGAAATTTCGGAAAATACCGGAATCAACAATGTGGTAATCGATCCTTGCGATTCGGATGTGATGTATGCCACTTCCGAACAACGAAGAAGACATATTTACGGAAAAATTGGCGGTGGCCCAGAAACAGCGGTCTATAAGTCAACCGATGCCGGTGCGAATTGGAATAAACTTACCAATGGCCTTCCAAAAGGAGACATGGGCGGAATGGGAATTGCAATTTCTCCAGTCGATCACAATGTAATCTATCTGATTATTGAAGCACAAGAAGATCAAGGAGGTTTTTTTCGCTCAACAGATCGGGGTGCTTCTTTTTCCAAAATGAATTCGTATGCATCGAGTGGTCAATACTACAATACCATTGTTGCAGATCCTAAAAATGTGGACGTAGTTTATTCCTTGGAAACCAGAACAAGAAAAACCGTTGATGGTGGCAAAAACTGGACCGTTCTCGGAAACAATGCACGCCATGTGGACGATCATGCTATGTGGATTGATCCCAAAGATACAAACCATATTTTCATCGGTGGTGACGGTGGAATTTATGAAAGTTTTGATGGTGGAAGTAATTACGTTTTCAAATCGAATCTTCCTGTTACTCAGTTTTACAGAGTTTTTGTGGATAATTCGTTTCCTTTCTATTGGGTATTTGGCGGAACGCAAGACAACAACAGTTATGGCGGACCAAACCAGAACATCAGCGAAGCTGGAGTTTCATTGGGCGAATGGGAAGTAACCATTGGCGGAGATGGATTTTGGCAAGCCGTTGATCCAAATGATCCGAATATTGTGTATTCAGAATATCAATATGGAAATGCTTTTCGCTATGATAAGAAATCGGGCGAAGCAACAAGTATTAAACCTGCTCCATTAAAAGGCGAAGACACCTATCGATGGAATTGGGATGCTCCGATGATTCTGAGTTCGCACAATGGTCAAACGATTTATATGGCTGCAAATAAGGTGTTTAAATCAACTGACAGAGGAAATAGCTGGGTAAAAATAAGCGAAGACATCACACGCAATGAAGATCGAAATCAGTTTCCGTTTATGGGAAAATACTGGCCTTCCAATGCAGTGGTAAAAGATTTGTCAACTTCATTGTGGGGAACAATTGTTTCTTTGGCTGAGTCGAGCTTGAAAGAAGGCTTGATATATGCCGGTACGGATGATGGATTGGTACAAGTAACAGACGATGGAGGAAAAACGTGGACCAAAACAGCTAAATTTCCGGGAGTTCCCGAATATACTTTTGTAAGTGATATTTTACCTTCGCGTTTCAACGAAAATGTTGTTTACGTTTGTTTCAACAATACGCAAAGCGATGACTTCAAACCTTATATCTTAAAAAGTAGCGACAAAGGCAAAACTTGGGTTTCAATTGCCAACAATCTTCCAGAGAATGGTTCCATTCACACCATTGAACAAGATTTTGTGAAAGAAAACCTTCTTTTTGTAGGAACCGAGTTTAGTTTCTTTTTCAGTGTAGATGAAGGAAAATCGTGGAAAAAATTCGATGCAGGCTTGCCCGATATCGCCGTGCGAGATATTACAATCCAAAAACGCGAGAACGATTTGGTTATTGCCACCTTCGGACGTGGTTTTTACATCTTAGACGATTATTCTGCTTTGCGCGATGTAAATGAGGAATTGTTGACAAAAGAAGCCTTTCTATTCCCAACGCAAGATGCATTGATGTATATGCAATCGGGCGAACGTTATGGACAAGGTTCTACTGTTTATTATGGAGTAAATCCAGAATTTGGCGCCACTATCACTTATTATTTAAAAGAAGTACCTAAAACATTGAAGCAGATCAGAGAGAAAAAAGAAGCTGAATTGTTTAAAGAAGGAAAACCCATTCCACAGCCAAACAAAGAACAACTCAAGGCGGAGGAAAACCAATTGGATCCTTATTTGGTATTTACCATAACCGATTCGGATGGCGATGTAGTGAAAAATATCTACAAAAAGGCATCGGCCGGAATCAACCGGGTAGTTTGGAATTTAAAATATCAAGGAATAAATCCACCTCGCCGACCAATTACTGAATTTAGTACAAGCGAAAATGGATCTGATGGAATGTTGGCTATGCCCGGAACTTACAATGTAAAAATGTCGCTTGTTTTTGATGGTGAAAATAAAATTTTAGCCGAACCACTTGCGTTTAATGCGAAAGTTTTGAACAACACCACTTTAGGAGCAACCGATAGAGCCGCTTTGGTGGCTTTCCAAAAGCAAGTTGCAGATTTAGGAAAGACAATGGACGGAGCAGAACGCTATTTGAACGAAATGAAAAACAAAGTTGTTCAAGTTCGTCAATCCATCCACAACACACCAAGCTGTTCATTTGAACTGGCACAGCATGCTAAATTGCTTTCAGAAGAATTGAATGCCATCACTTTTGCCTACAACGGTACTCCTGCAAAAGCCAGTCAAGAGGAAGTTTTGCCTGAGCAAGTGCCTTTGAACGAACGTTTTGGAATAATTGTTACCAGTTTGTGGCAATCAACTTCGGCACCAACACAAACAGCAATCAGCAATTACGAAATTCTTGTAGAAGAGTTTCCAGCCGTGCTGAAGAAGATAAAAAGTGCAAAAGTTGAATTGGAAAGGATTGAGAAAAAACTCGATGAAGCCGGTGCAATTTGGACTCCAGGCCGTTTGCCGGAGTTTATTAAATAAACAATAAATCGTATTTTTGAAGGCTGTTCGGCAAATCGAACAGCCTTTTTTTTAGTATGGGCGAAACAATAATATTTCTGTGCTTACCAATTCTAAATGAATCGGAAAATATTCCCCATTTATTGAGCTATTTGGAAAATCAAACTTATCCGCATTTCAGTTTGATTGCTTGTGTAAACCAAGAAGAGAAGTGGTGGAATTTGGAAGACAAACAAGACCAATGTGTTGACAATCAGAAAACTATTCAAATTTTAAATACTCAAACTTCTTTTCCCATTCACATTATTGATAAAAGTTCCAAAGGAATGGCATGGATTGGAAAACAAGGTGGTGTTGGCTGGGCACGAAAACTAGCCATGGATTTTGCAGCCGATCAAGGGCACGAGCAAGACTTGATCGTGAGCATTGATGCCGATACCGAATATCCCAAAACATATTTAGAATCGCTCATTGCTCTTTTTAAGTCCAAACCAAATAGTGTTGGACTTTCAAATCCCTATTACCATCGTCTGACTGATAAAAAAGAAGCGGACATGGCCATTCTTCGTTACGAAATTTATATGCGAAATTATGCCATCAATATGCTATTGATTGATAATCCCTATCAATTTACTGCTTTAGGTTCGGCTATTGCAACAACAGTTCAAACATATAAAAGGGTAGGAGGATTGGCTCCCAAAAAATCGGGCGAAGATTTTTATTTTTTACAAAAATTGAGAAAATTTGGAACAATCGAAAATTGGAATTCAGTCATTGTGTATCCTGCAGCGCGCTTTTCGTCACGAGTGGTTTTTGGGACAGGACCGGCTATGATTAAGGGCAATCGGGGCGATTGGATCTCGTATCCAATCTATCCTTTTTATCAGTTCCAAAAAGTAAAAACTACTTACAATTGTTTTTCTTCGCTCTATATGAACGATCTGGAAACGCCCATGACTGAGTTTCTTCAAATGCAATTGAAAAGAGAAACTGTTTGGGATGCCTTGAGAGCAAATTATAAATCAGAAAAACAGTTTATAAAAGCATGCGAAACGTTGGTTGATGGATTAAGAATTATTCAATTTCTAAAGCAGGAAACGGATCCGGCAGAAGAGCTACAAATGGAATATTTGAAACGTAATTTTCTATATTTCAGTAGTTTTCGGAACGATTTTTCGAATCATTTTACCAATATGGCCGAAAATACAAACCTAAAAGAGCTGTCATCCATGCAAAATATTCGCTCCCTTTTAGCAAATTTCGAATATTATCTTCGCCAAGAGAAAGCAAAACAGTAATTTTGCCCATTCAGAATAAAAAATATGATAACATTATTAGGACCAACTGCCACCGGAAAAACAACTCTAGCAGCTCATCTGGCCACACTTTTAAACGGTGAAATTATTAGCGCAGATTCTCGTCAGGTATATCGCGGAATGGATATTGGAACGGGCAAAGATTTGGCGGATTATACCATTGATTCGGCGAAAATTCCTTTTCATTTGATCGACATTGTTGATCCGGGATATGAATACAATGTGTATGAGTTTCAGAAGGATTTTTTGAAAGTTTACAACGCCATTGAAGAGAGAGGCACACTGCCCATTTTATGCGGAGGTTCGGGCTTGTATATCGAAAGTGTTTTGAAAGGCTATAAACTGCTGAATGTACCAAAAAACGAATTACTCCGCGAAGAATTGGAGTTATTGGCCGATCAAGAACTGCACAGCATTCTTGAAGAATTGAAAACTTTGCACAATACTACCGACAGCTCCGAAAGAGAACGACTGATTCGCGCCATCGAAATACAAAAATATTACAACGAAAATCCCGAGATAGATACTCATTTTCCAAAAATAGAAACCAAAATATTTGGAATCGATTTTGATAGAAGAGTTGTTAAGATGCGCATTACAGAACGATTGGAAGAGAGGCTAAATTCCGGAATGATTGAAGAAGTTCAAGGGCTCTTGACAAGAGGACTAAAACCGGAACAATTGAGCTTTTATGGCTTAGAATACAAATGGGTTACCGATTATTTGGAAGGAAAAATTGCCTACGACGAAATGTTCAGACGATTAAATATCGCTATCCATCAATTCAGCAAAAGGCAAATGACTTGGTTTAGAAAGATGGAGAAGCAAGGATTTGAGATAAATTGGATTGATGGAAATCTTGGCTTACCCGAAAAAATTGCTTTTATTCTCCAAAAATTACCAAAATAAATCATTTACTAACCCATATTCAGCTATTTTATTTTAAATTTGTTTCTTATTTTTACTATCATAGACCATGAGAATACGCATAGGGCAAGATCCCTTAACAATACAAGATTTCGAACAGGTGGTACTCGAAAAGCAGCAAGTGCAAATTTCTGAAGAAGCCATCCAAAGAGTTCAAAAAAGTTTTCAGTTTTTGCAGGAATTTTCGAAAGGAAAAATTATTTACGGAATCACTACCGGATTTGGGCCAATGGCTCAATATAAAGTAGATGATGAAGAAATAAAACAACTGCAATACAACTTGATTCGTAGCCATTCTTCCGGATCGGGAAATTTCATCGATACAATCTACGTTAGAGCTAGTATGCTAGCCCGTTTGAATACATTGCTTTTAGGCTTTTCGGGTATTCATCTGAGCGTTGTAAAGCAATTAGAAACATTTCTAAATCAAGAGATTTATCCTCGAATTCCTGAACATGGCGGTGTAGGTGCCAGCGGGGATTTAGTTCAATTATCGCATTTAGCATTGGGTTTATTGGGCGAAGGGGAAGCTGAGTATGAAGGAAAAATTTGGGAAATGCCCGAATTGTTTAAGATGCTCAATCTAAAACCAATCGAAATTCATATTCGGGAAGGATTGGGCTTGATTAATGGTACATCAGTGATGACAGGAATAGGAATAATAAATACCCTCAATGCAAGAAAACTTTATCATTGGGCTGTTTATTCTTCTTCTATGATCAATCAATTGGTCGAATCCTACGATGATCATTTTTCAGAACCTTTGAATAGTGTAAAACTTCATCCCGGCCAAAATGATGTGGCCGCCTTGATGCGTAAAATGCTGAATGGTTCGCTGCTTCTAAAGCGGAGAGAAGAAAAACTCTTCAATGGAAATACGAACGGTCAAGCGGTTTTTCTTGAAAAAGTACAGGAATATTACTCCTTGCGTTGTGTACCTCAAGTTCTTGGCCCTATTTTGGAAACCATCGATAATTCATGTCGTGTTTTAATCAATGAAGTGAATTCCGTGAATGACAATCCAGTGATAGACGTAGAACGCAAAAATGTTTTTCATGGAGGTAATTTTCATGGCGATTACGTTTCGTTCGAAATGGATAAACTGAAAATAGGAATTACGAAACTTTCCATGCTCATCGAAAGACAGCTTAATTTTTTGATGAACAATAAATTGAACAATATTCTCCCTCCTTTTGTTAACCTAGGAAAATTGGGATTAAATCTTGGCATGCAAGGAGTTCAATTTACAGCCACATCCACTGTTGCAGAAAACCAAACATTGTCGAATCCGATGTATGTTCACAGCATTCCTAATAATAACGATAATCAAGATATTGTGAGCATGGGAACCAACGCTGCATTGATGTGTTCCAGAGTGATTATCAACTCTTATGAAGTGATGGCTATTCACATGATAAGCATTTTACAAGCCGTCGATTTTCTAAATTTTAGCGATAAATTATCTGAGTTTACCAAATTTCACTTCTTTGAAATGCGTAATCTTATTCCTAAATTCGTGGAAGATAGTATTAAATATCCGGAAATCAGAAGGATGAAAAACTATTTGTTAGACAATCCACTCGAACCAACAAAGCCATGAGCGAAAAAAAATATGCATTGGTTACCGGCGCATCCCGAGGCATTGGACGTGCCATTGCTAGCGCCTTGGCTCATGACGGATTTGAGTTGATTTTGAATTTTAAATCGAATACCGTAGAAGCCGAAAAAACCAAGCAAATTATCGAGGAAAATGGAGGCAAAGCTTCTCTTTTGCCTTTTGATGTAAGCATACAGTTGGAAGTGGAAGAAGCATTAAGATGGTGGAAAAGTGAGCATGAAAGCGAATATATTCAAGTATTGGTAAACAACAGCGGCGTAAGAAAAGATGCTTTGTTGGTCTGGATGGAAAACGAGGATTGGAATCATGTTATCAATACCAATCTAAATGCATTTTTTTATTTAAGTCGAATTTTAATTAAAGATATGCTCATCCATAAAAACGGACGAATTATAAATATTGTATCCTTGTCGGGACTAAAAGGATTGGCCGGACAAACCAATTATTCGGCCAGTAAAGGAGGCGTAATTGCGGCCACCAAAGCATTGGCTCAAGAAGTTGCCCGAAAAAATGTAACCGTAAATGCAATTGCTCCCGGATTTATCAAAAGCGATATGACCGTCGATTTGGATGAAACTGAACATAAAAAGTTGATTCCGATGGGTCGATTTGGCGAAGCCGAAGAAGTGGCCGATTTAGCCGCATTTTTGGCTTCCGAAAAAGCGAAATACATTACCGGACAAATAATTTCAATAAATGGAGGATTGTACACCTAATTTCCAAAAGTAGAAACGCAAATGAAGAGAAGAGTTGTTATAACCGGATTTGGATTGTACGGTGTTTTAGGAAAAAATACCCATCAAGTCAAGGATTCTTTGTATCAAGGAAAGTCTGGAATCATCTTTGATCAGGAAAGGAAAGATTTTGGATATCAATCCGGACTAACGGGTTATCTCGAAGAACCGGCTTTAAAAGGTATTTTGGACCGACGAATGCGCATAGGAATGGCCGAGCAAGGGCTTTATGCATTCATGAGCACACAAGAAGCCGTAAAAATGGCCCATCTGGATGAAGATTATTTTGCAAACAATGAAGTGGGAATCTTGTATGGCAACGATTCCTCATCCAAAGCTGTTATTGAAGGAATCGATACACTTCGCGAAAAAAAAGACACTACACGCATGGGCTCAGGAGCCATTTTTCAATCGATGAACTCAACAGTAAGCATGAATCTTTCCGTTATTTACAAATTGCGTGGAATTAACTTCACTGTAAGCGGTGCGTGTGCCAGTGGATCTCATTCTGTTGGGATGGCCTATTTTTTAATTAAAAATGGAATGCAAAACAGCATTGTTTGTGGCGGTGCTCAAGAACTAAACAAATATTCGATGGGCAGTTTTGACGGACTTAGTGCTTTTTCGGCACGCGAAAACGAGCCATCAAAAGCATCACGTCCGTTTGATAAAGACAGAGATGGATTGGTTCCCAGCGGTGGCGCGGCTACTCTCATTCTGGAAGATTTGGAAACGGCACTTCATCGTGGAGCCAATATTTACGGGGAAGTAATTGGCTATGGCGTTTCGTCTGATGGCTCTCATATTTCCCAACCCAATGTGGATGGACCGTCGCGAGCCATTAATCACGCATTAAAAGACAGCGGACTCACGGCAAAAGAGATCGACTATGTGAATGCGCATGCCACTTCAACACCCATAGGCGATGCCAACGAAGCAAAAGCACTTTTCGATATTTTTGGAAGTAAAATACCCATCAGTTCTACTAAATCGATGACCGGTCACGAAATGTGGATGGGCGGAGCAAGTGAGCTTATCTATTCCTTATTGATGATGCATCACGATTTTATTGCTCCCAATATTAATTTCGAAAATCCCGACGAATATTCTGCCAAGATAAATGTGATTCCAGAAACAAGAAAAGCGAATTTAACTAGAATTCTATCCAATTCATTTGGTTTTGGAGGAACAAATTCGGCCTTGATTATCAGTCGTTTCGAAAAATAAAAATCTATTTTTTTGTAGGCAAAACAATGTAAGAGCAATCAATTTCGCATACCGTATTTTCCCTATCATCCTGAAAAAGAACGATATGTGACTTTGCTATTTTGTCTTCCCAAAGCGTTACATTCGCTTCGGCAAAAACAGTTTTATCTTTGCGACTTCCTTTCAAGTACCGGATAGTCATTTCGAGTGTATTGACACGATAAAGGTTCGATTCGAGCATAGACCCAACAGCAAAACCACCGGCGGTGTCGGCAACACTAGCCAAAATTCCGCCATGCCACAAACCATTAAATAAGTCGCCCACAAATTCGTTTTTGAACGGGATTTCTAAAAAAACATAGCCGTTGTTAATTTCAAGGACTTTAATTCCGAAAATTTGATTGGCAGGCATTAGTTTTTCGATGGCATACTTGAGCATAATATGCTTCTTTTCTGCCCAGTCTGTGATTAGTTCCATTTTATAAATTTAGGAAGGCCAAAATTAAAGATGTTTTTCAATAGGAAGTGCAATATATTTTTTTGTATTTTTTCAAAAGAATGCTTCGCGTTTTTTAAGAAAATATTAACTTCGCAAATGTAAATTTTATCTTCGGAAATTTCTTTATAAGGATATTTCCATCCATGAAAATATTTATAAGCATAGAAATTCCACATTAACCGCTAAAATTTAAATTATTATCCAATGAATAAAGCCGAAATAATACAAACCGTTAACGAATTCCTAATCGAAGAATTCGAATTAGATGAAGACTTGCTGGTTCCGTCTGCTACCTGGAAAGAAATTGGAATCGATAGCTTGGATTTTGTTGACATCGTTGTGGTAGTCGAGAATGTGTTTGGCATAAAAATTAAAGGCGAAGAAATGGCCGATGTGAAAACATTGGATGCGTTTTATGATTTTATACAAAAACGATTAAGCTAAAATCATGAGTGGCTGGAAAGGTCAATCAAGAGGAAATTCGCTTGGCTATTCTATTTTTATATTCTTAATCAAATATTTTCCGCTTTTTGTTGCTTACGGCCTTTTGCGGGTGGTGAGTTTCTATTTTGTCCTTTTTAGTAAGAAGGAACACCAATATCTTTTTTTCATTCGCGTTTGTGCTAGTTCACGCAAGCAAGCATTTTTCAAAATTATTGAAAACAATTATTTGTTTGGACAAATATTGGTCGATAAGATAGCCATTTTAAGTGGTTTCGCAAAGAGTTTTTCCTATACACATCAAGGTATAGAGCAAATTCAGAACATGAAAGAAGGAGGTTTTTTGATAGGTGCTCACATGGGAAATTGGGAAATTGCCAGCGAATTATTGGATATTTTTTCGATAAAAGTAAATATTCTGATGCTGGAAGCCGAAAAAGCTCAAATCAAAAATCTACTGGAAACCATTCAGGAAAAGAAAATGAATATTATAGCCATTCAGGACGATTTATCACACCTGATTGAAATCCAAAAAGCCCTCGATCGAAAAGAATTGATCGTTCTTCATGGCGATCGGTTTTTAGGAAAAACAATTGAAATGGATTTTTTTGGCAAAAAAGCCCGCTTTCCTTATGGTCCTTTTTATTTGGCTGCAAAATTTAATAAACCAATCAGCTTTGTTTTTGC
>KB223662.1_pt69 | contig 17482 bp, 19 predicted proteins | sample 524768 | NCBI WGS metagenome assembly AMQJ01 (sample SAMN00998488, study PRJNA167727) | sediment metagenome | isolation source: subsurface aquifer sediment | place: USA: Rifle, Colorado | collected Aug-2009
CAGCGAGTTTATTTACTCATCAAAAATTAAGCATCACGTAATAGACAAAGATGATGCTTTTATAGTTGTGGGATATGAAAAAGATATAAAAGAGTTTGAAAAAATAACAGGGAGCAGATGTGACTGAAGTAGGGGTGATAGGAGCGGGCAAATGGGGAACCGCTTTGGCTTTTGCACTAAGCGAGAAGTGTGAAGTATATATAACATCAAGAACTCCAAGGGATATGAAAAACTTCGTCTCTCTGGAAGAGATTTTAAAATTGGAGTATTTGATTATCGCTATTCCCGCACAGCAAGTCTCATCTTGGCTTAGGGATAATTTTAGATACAACAATCAAAAAATCTTAGTAGCCGCAAAGGGAATAGAGGCTTCAAGCGGAAAGTTCTTAAATGAGATATATGCTGAGTATGTGCCGGATGAAAACATAGCTTTTCTCTCAGGTCCCTCTTTTGCCGCAGAGGTTATGAAGTCTCTGCCAACCGCGCTTGTAGTAAACTCTACAAATGAGGAGCTTAGCAAAAAATTTGCATCATTTTTTCCATCGTTTATAAAAACATACACCTCTACGGATGTTGCGGGTGCGGAGGTTGCGGGTGCTTATAAAAATGTTATAGCCATAGCGGCAGGCATCTGCGAAGGACTTCATCTTGGCAAAAATGCCGCCGCATCGCTCATCTCAAGAGGTCTTGTGGAGATGCAGAGATTTGGCAAAGAGTACGGCGCAAAAGAGGAGAGCTTTATAGGTCTTAGCGGAGCGGGTGACCTATTTTTAACCGCATCTTCAACTATGAGTAGAAATTTCCGCGTCGGCTTGGGAATCACAGAGGGTAAGTCAAAAGAGCAGATAGTGGAGGAGCTTGGAGAGGTTGCCGAGGGGATCGGGACTACATACGCACTGCACAAAATAGCAAAAGAGAAGGATCTCTATCTTCCCATAGCGCGAGAGGTTTATAATATGCTTGAGGGGCTTGACCCCCATGTAAGCCTCCGTAATTTTCTATCAAATTGAGAGTAAAATAGTTCTTAGAATCTTTTCTCTAAAATATATGTGGAGATGATTCTAATCTCCTCTTTGGTCACCTTGTCTTTGAGTGAGGGCATAACTCCAAACTTCTCTTTTGTCTCTTTTGGAAAGAGCATTTTTTCCTCACTTGGCTCAAGAGCATAATCGATTATATACTTAATCTTATCTTCTTCGTTTTCATATCTCTCTTTTGCTTTTTTAGCAATTGCCCAGTAAGGCGGAGCTTTCATATTGTCTAGTTTCTCTTTTGTGATCTCTCCCATCAAGTGACAACTTCCGCATTTTTCGTTTGCAAGGTTTTGTGCAACATCAGACGCAAAAAGCATACTTGCAGCGCCTATAGCCAAAGATAAACCTACTATTTTCTTCATTGTAAGACCTTTTTATAAAATGAAATAATCAAGATTATAACATACAATTATTAAAAGAGTATAATTTTCATTGTAATTTAAAGCCTGTGCCAAGCGTGTTATTAATTTAAGAGCAAAGTGATAAAATATAAAAACAATTCATAAAAAGATATCAAAAATGAGTAAAGAGAACATAGTTTATAGAAAAATAGCAATGGCACTGCTTATTTCAGTTTCTGTTTTCGCGCTCTCTATAACTGTTTTTACTACAAAGCAGGCATCTCTTCTCGCTCTCATTGCTCTTTTGGTAACGCTTTGGACAAACGAAGGATTGCCGCTTGGAGTTGTTTCACTTCTCCCCATTGTTTTGTTTCCATCCTTTTCAATTCTCTCAACCACGCAGACAACCGCAAACTACTCAAATCCGATTATATATCTATTTTTCGGCGGTTTTTTGATAGCGATTGCAGTTGAGAAGAGTGAGCTTCACAAGTGGATAACAGATAAGATGTTTGCAATTTTTCCATCTACTCCAAAGGGTATAATCTTTTCGCTCACATTCACCTCCGGCATGCTCAGTTCACTTCTCTCAAACACCACTACAACGCTTCTGCTTATCCCTATCGCTCTTTTTATCAGCGAAGACGCAAGGCTAAAGATGAGATTTGCGCTCTCAATAGCTTACGGTGCCAGTATCGGCGGGATTTTAACTCCCATAGGAACAGCGCCAAACCTCATAATGCTTGGTTTTATGCAGAGCAATCAGATGGAGCCTATACCATTTTTACAGTGGATAGTGATGGTTGCTCCGTTGGTGTTTGCTATGCTTTTTGTGGTAGCATCACTCCTTAGCATAGGCATCAAAGGAGTTGCGATATCCTTGCAGAGCGAAAAAAAAGCTCTAAGTTTTGAGCAGAAAAAAGTTCTCTCTCTTATTGGCGGAGTTGTTTTGTTGCTTTTGTTAAACGCGCCCATAAAACCATATTGGGGCGGGCTTGGACTCAACGAGAATGTCATCTTGCTTGGTGCGGGACTTCTGCTTTTTGCTCCGCCTTTTGGTATTCTTGATTGGATGGAAGATAAGAATAAAATCCCATTTAGAATTATGTTTTTATTTGGTGCGGGCTTCTCAATAGCAACGGCATTTAGCGTAACCGGCTTGGCAGATGAGCTTGCTTCGTATCTTATAGTTATGACTCAGTTGCCACCTATTTTAGTAATGCTTGGCATTGCGACACTCATCACATTTAGCACAGAGATAACATCAAATACGGCGCTTATTTCAGTGATGCTTCCTATTGTCTATGCGGTCTCGCAACAGAGTGGAATTGACGCTGTTTTATTTATGATGATAGCTACTGTTTGTGCGAGTTACGCTTTTATGCTCCCTATTGCTACTCCGCCAAATGCCATAGCAATGAGCAGCGGGGCGGTAAGTGTTGCCCAGATGGCAAGATATGGAATGATTTTAAATCTTGTAGGTATTTTTTTAATAATTTTGATTGCACAGCTCTTTTGGAAAAATCTTCTCTAAGAGCGGCTGTTTTTGTACATATTGTAAAAATCTTTAAAAATCAGTCCAGCCGTAAAAAACCATAAGATATTTAAGATGTAGTTATTATCGAGACCTTTACTATAAAGGTAAGGAAATATAAAAAAGTACGGCCATTTAAAGAAGTAAAAAAACAGTATGCCAGAGCCGTAAAACTCTCTTAAAAATCTTTTCATGGAGCTATTTTACACTTTTTACTGATGTTATACAATAAAACGAACGCGTCCGTTTTATTGGCAGGGACAAATGTCCCTACGACCCCCTAAAGCTATAAAAAACTTTGTTTTTTAAGAAAAATAAAGTAGTTTGCACGCTTTTTAGTTAGAATTGCATAAAAAGTAGAGGTTTAGTATGATAGTTCATATAGTAATGTTTAGATTTAAAGATGAAAACAAGAGCTCAAATATAGCAGAGGTTGCAAAGAGACTAAACGCCTTGGTAGAGCTTGTCCCAAGTCTTAAATCAATGGAGGTGGGAGTTAATTTTACTGACTCCGAGCGAGCGTTTGACCTCTCGTTGTACTCTGCGTTTGAGACGAAAGAGGATTTGGGTGCTTATGCTATCCATCCGGAGCATTTAAAAGTTGTGGAGTTCATAAAGGGTGTGACACTGGAATCAAAAGTGGTTGATTATATTTTGTAGGGGTTTTTACATGTCAAGAGATTGACATGTAAAAAGTTCTTCTATCTTCTTCTGGTCTGGTGGTCCAAAAACTCCTGTTTATTTACCACACCGTCCTCATTTGAATCCATTCTTGAGAATTCATAGTGCTCTTTGACATTTCTTAACATTCTGCCGTCCTCTTTGCGTTCTTGGATTCTAGCATCTCTTGCTTCACTTAGTTCACTCTCGGTAAGAGTGCCATCGCTATTTAGGTCAAAACTCTCAAAAGTAGGCATATCCCGTCCTGCATTTTGTGCCGAGGCAACAACAGGAAGAACCGACAATAAACCAATAGCTATAAGAGATAGCCTCATATATTTAGTAAACATTCGCATAATAGACTCCTTTTTTTGTGTTTAAAAATATTGTATCACATCAATGGCAAATCATAGATTTTTGATAACCTTTATCGTCTCATCATATCCTATTTTAATAAGATCTTTCATCTGCGATAAATCAACCGCATTAAACTTCGAGAGATTGGGCTTTATGAGTATATCGGCCTCTTTTGTTTGGATTCTTTTATTTGCTTTGACTAAAAAATGAAAGCTATTGTATAAAATCTCGATTACATTATTGGGTTTTCTGTAGGATTGCGTTGTGACTAAATCAACGCCTATTTTATAATCAACCTCTATATTTTTCAGACAACTAAGCGGAATATTCTCTACAATCCCGCCATCGACTAAAATCCTGCCATCTATTTCAGTTGGTACAAAGATTCCCGGTACGCAAGTTGTAGCCATAATGGCATCAGAGACGCTTCCTTTGTCTAAAATGACTTTTTCACCGGTAGAGATATCTGTTGCAACCATGCAAAGCGGGATGTTGGCGTCTTCGATATTTCTATCGCCGATATTGCTCTTTATCATCTCGCCTATTTTCTCATTTGATAAGAGACCAAACTTTGAGAGCGTAATGGATGAGAGGTTTTTCCACTCAAACTCCAAAATTATTTTTTCTATCTCTTTAGCACTCTTTCCAAAAGCATAGAGTGCAGCGACAATCCCGCCGGCACTGGTACCGCTTATGGCTTTTATCTCGGCAGATGACTCTTCAAGCGCCTTAATGACTCCCACATGAGCTGCACCCAAAACAGAGCCCCCGCCAAGAGCCAAAGCTACCGTTTTATTTTTTAGTTTATTCATAGATTCTCATTTAGGCGATTTTTATTTGCGAAGTTGATTAAAAATTGTATCTAAAAATCCGTTAAAGGTTTTTGGAGGTGCTCAAATGCTAGAATTGCGAAAAAAATGAAAGGCACTCCCATGTTAACTTTTATTGTAGGGGTTTACTCTCTTTTTGTGCTTATCTCTCTTTATACAAGTGTTATGCAGATAGGCTATGTAAACAAGGCAAAAAGAGGCAAAGCTCTTCTTTTATCGGATAATGATTTTATAAAAGCCGGCAACTACAGCGTAGCAAAAGAGAAGATGAACATCGTAAATATATTTACGGACTATATCGTATTTATCTTTTGGATGGGTTTTGGAGTGAAGTTTTTACAGCAGAGCATCTTTTTTGAAGATGAGGCTCTTTTTAACATTGCCGTAGTGATGGGTTTTTTAGTGATTAACTCCATTCTTTCGCTCCCTTTTGGCTACTATGAGAAGTTTGTCTTAGATGAGAAGTTCGGGTTTAACAAATCAAGCATGGCACAGTGGATAAAAGATACGCTTATCTCATTTGCTGCTATGCTTATTTTTGGTTCTTTGGTTGTCTGGGGAGTTTATGCGATTATATCGAGCTTTGAACTCTGGTGGCTCTGGAGTTTTCTCTTTATCTTTGGGGTAGTTGTTTTGATAAATATGCTCTATCCCTCATTTCGAGCGATGTTTTTTGACAAACTCACTCCGCTTCAAAACGAGGAGCTTGACGCACAGATAAAAGAGCTGATAGATAAAACAGGCTTTGTAAGTTCGGGCGTTTTTGTAAGCGATGCGAGCAAAAGAGATGCAAGACTTAACGCATATTTTGGCGGTTTTGGAAGGGCAAAAAGAGTCGTGTTATATGACACTTTGATAGAAAAACTCACAACCAGAGAGCTTTTGGCAGTTTTAGGTCATGAGCTTGGACACTTCGCACATGGAGATATTTATAAAAACATTGCTATGGTTGGCTCTATGCTCTTTGTGATGTTTGCGATTTTTGGAAATCTTCCTAGCTCTCTTTACGCAGAGATTGGAATTCAAGAAGCCCCTTACGCTATTATGATTCTGCTGCTTCTTTTTATGCCAGTGCTTGGCTTTTTGATGATGCCCATCATGGGAGTTTTAAGCAGACGCAATGAGTATGCCGCCGATAGGATGGGGAGCGATTTGGCTGGGAGCGGCGGAGCTATAGAGCTTGCAAATGCTCTTATGAAGCTTGTCCATGAGAACAAAAGTTTTCCGCTCTCACATCCGCTTTATATCTTTTTTCATTACACGCACCCGCCTGTTTTAGAGAGACTAAGAGAGCTTGGCGTGGATGTGCAAAACATAGACAGAAGCGCTTTGGGAGCGGCATGCCAAGCGGATATCTAGTAAGGGATCTCTTAAGAGAGATTACTGCTTTGCTTGCTCCTCATATTGAGCGTCCTGCAAGAGAGGCTCAGCTGCTTTTGATGCACTCTTTAAAAGTGGATGAACTTTGGCTTTTGACAAACCAAAACACCCATCTCCAAAGTTCCCAAGAGCTCTTTGAGCTAGCAGCCAGAAGAGCCAAAAACGAGCCACTGGAGTACATAACAAACAGGGTCAGTTTTTACAGTGAGGAGTTTTTTATCACACAAGGGGCGCTTATTCCGCGTCCCGAGACCGAGCTTCTCATTAATGAGGTGATTAGAAATGTGGAGGATAAAAATGCTCATATAACCTTTGTTGAAGTTGGAGTGGGGAGCGGTATCATCTCCATCATGCTTGCAAAAATATTTCCAAACGCAAAGATTATCGCAGTTGATATCTCAGGGACAGCTCTAGAGGTCGCAAAAATAAATAGAGAAAGATTTGGGCTGCAAGATAGAATAGAGTTAAGACTCGGCTCTCTTTTAGAGCCGATAGAGGAGCGTATAGACTATCTTGTTTCAAATCCTCCATATATAGCAAACAGTGCACATTTGGAGTCAAACCTCTCTTATGAGCCGCAAAACGCGCTCTTTGGCGGAGAGATAGGCGATGAGATTATAAAAGAGCTTCTTGATGCAGTCTTAAGCAGAGAGATTAACTTTTTTACATGTGAGATGGGTTATGACCAAAAAGATAAAATACAGAATTATTTAAAAGAAAAACCGCTGAAAAAATTGGAATTTTATAAAGATTTAAGCAATTTTGATAGAGGTTTTACATTAGGATTGTGATTTTTGAAGAGAAATATTTATATAGATTTTGCCTATCTGATAACACTGGCTACTACTTTGGGCGCAGTTGTTGTTTTGGGTGCGGTAGTTGCTCCTACAATTTTTCATAATGAAAAAATTCTAAACACTTTTATACTTGATAATTACAATGCAGGGCTTTTGATGGCTGAAATATTTCGCCGTTTTAGTTACTGGGTCTATTTTTTAGCTTTTTTTGTCGCTGCTTATGAGCTTCTGATGTACAAAAGAGGGCAAAGAGATGCCATAATCTTTGGAGCTTCTGCAACGGTCGTTTTTTCCGCTTTAATGTTTAGTGCGGTCTATGCCCCAAAAATAGTCTCCATACAAAGCCTTGGCGTAGAAGCTACGCAGAGCGACACGTTTGCAAATATCCACATCGCAAGCGAGCTTGATTTTAAACTTCTTGCTATCGCACTTCTTCTTCTTTTTATCAGAAGATTGATGCTTCTTAAGCTTGTGTAAGCAACCTTTTTTATCTTTTTTCATATAACTTTTTCTTTTATTGCTTGATATCAATCAAGTTTCTTTCTCTCTAAATGTATTATTATTTTGTCTGATACAACTTTTTAGGGGCTAGTTTAAAAGTGTATTGAAGAAGGTAATAGAAAGTGGGTTGGCTTATTAGCAGTTTTTTAACTGCTGATATTATTCTTTTTGAAGTATTGAATTAAAGTGATAAAGTAGTTGTTTTGTCTGGGCTTTTGGCTTGGGCAGACAATTTCCTCTCCAAAAAAAACATCCAGATATTAATTATGCAATCAAGCACTTTAGGATAAAATAGGATAAATTATTATCCAGAGCGTCCTTATGTCAATAAAAATTCTTTTAGCTTTTGCACTTCTGTTTTCTCTCTCTGTTGCCGATACGATTGGTTTTACAAAATCTGCGACAATAACGCCGCAGTTGGTTCAGGAAGGCTCTCAAAGAGAGTGGTGTCCGGTGTGCGGTATGAGTATTGCCGAGCATTATAAAACTTCACATACCTCAAAAGTCAATAATAAAAACAGACAATACTGCTCTATGAGATGTTTGGCAGTTGATATGCAGGAGTATGAGATAAAAGATGGGGATGTAAGCGTTGTTGATGTAACAACCCAAAAACTGATACCTGCAGAGAGCGCTTTTTATGTTGTGGGTTCCGATGTTAAGGGGACGATGTCAAAGGTGAGCAAGCTTGCTTTTAGAGCAAAAGAAGCGGCTGAGGATTTTAGTATCGAGCACGGCGGAGAGATAGTTGATTTTAAGACGGCTCTTGGGATGGCAAAGGAGTCTCTGGCTCAAGATATCGAGATGGTAGAGAGTAAAAAGGCAAAACAGGTCTATGGGATGGGAGAGAAGATATTTGATAAAAGATGTAAAAAAGCCATAGATATAAACAACTATTTGCAGATAAACAAGCTAAAGGCGGATATCAAAGAGAAGAGTTTTTGCGGCGAGTTGAAAGAGGGCGAGCTTCAGGCTCTCTCGCTCTACCTTTGGGAAGTAAAGAGATTTGGGGATTTGAAAAAGAGCGGTGATGTTATCACTGTCTCTAAGAGCGAAAAATGCCCAGTTTGTGGGATGTTTGTCTATAAATATCCTAAATGGGCGGCGCAGATATTTTACGGTGAGAAGCACTTCTCTTTTGATGGCGTAAAAGATATGATGAAGTACTATTTTGAGCATAAAGAGGGGATAACAAAGATGCTTGTGAGTGACTACTACTCGCAAAAAGCCATCGATGCAAAGAGTGTCTATTATGTCGTTGGAAGCGATGTTTATGGACCTATGGGCGGTGAGCTTATACCATTTGCTAAAGAGAGCGAGGCAAAAACATTTTCTATGGACCATAAGGGGCAAAAGATACTCAAATTTCAAGAGATGGACCAAAAGATGGTCTTGAAGCTCGATGAATAGAAAAAGCAGGCTTCTCTTTTTCATCTTTGCATCTTTGGGCATAGCGCTCTTTGCACAGATTGTCTATTTGGCAGCTACAAGGAGTATGAGCTTGGATGCAGTGAGCGCAAAACGCTCTTTTGTCTCACTCACTGGGCTTAGCGATTTGGCAATCTCAACAGAAGCCTCCTATATCCGTCACAGAAGCATGAGTGATCTTTTCTCTCTCTATAAAGATGATGGAAGCCTAAGAGAGTATTTTCCATCAACTTATCTCTATTCGCACTCGCATATTATCAACAAAGAGAGTTTGAATGGGCACTAAAATAAATCTCTATCTTCTTGAATATGCAATCAATTCGCTTCTTAGGCAGAAGTATAAAACGTTTTTTGTCACATTTATCCTTACTACACTTATCTTTTTGCTCTCATCCATATTTTTTATCACAAACTCCATCAAATATGAGCTTCAAAGCACGCTTGAGTCTCTTCCTGAGATTATTGTGCAAAAGATAAACGGCGGTCGCCATCACGACATTGATGTGGATACTCTTGATGTGATATTGCAGATAAGTGGAGTGAGCAGTGCAACCCCAAGAGTGTGGGGATACTACTATTTTGAAAATGCGGGAGTAAATTTTACTCTTGTGGGCATTGATGAGTTTGAAGAGCAGTACAAAAACAGCCATGCCGTCGCTTCAAAAAAGTTGGATTTTAGCAGAGACGTGATGCTCCTTGGCGAGGGTGTTAAGAGAGTGATGCAAGAGAGCTACTACAAAGAGTATTTTAATTTTATCAAGTCAAATGGAGAGCTCAAAAAGATGGATATCGGAGGAGTTTTTGCAGCCGATAGTGAGCTTGAGTCCAATGATGTCATAGTGATGAGCAAAGAAAACGCTAGAGAGATACTAGGCATTGAGGCACATAAGGCAACAGATATCGCTCTTAAAGTGCCAAACGAGGATGAGATAGCAACTATCGCATCAAAGATTAAGCTGCTCTATCCGGACAGCAGGGTGATTACAAAAGATGATTTAAAAATCAGTTATCAAAATATATTTGATTACAAAAGCGGAGTGTTTTTAGCCCTTTTTATCATCTCTCTTTTTACTTTTTTTATCATCATCTACGACAAACTCAGCGCTCTTAGCAGCGAGGAGAAGAGAGAAGTAGGCATCTTGAAGGCTCTTGGCTGGAGAGTCGGAGATGTTTTGAGAGAGAAGTTTTACGAGAGCTTCATAGTCTCGTTTTTTGCCTATCTTTTTGGAGTTTTTTTGGCTCTCTTTTTTGTCTATATCTTAAATGCGCCGCTTCTTCAAAACATATTTACGGGTTATTCGCAGTTAAAGACATCCTTTAGCCTCCCTTTTGTTTTTGATATGCAGACACTCTCTCTTATCTTTTTTCTCAGTGTGCCAATTTATGTCGCAGCAACGATATTTCCATCCTATAGAGCCGCTTCTTTGGATGCAGACGAGGTGATGCGATGATTGAGTTAAAAGATATTACAAAGATATATGAATCTGATAAAAATAGTGCCGTAGTTGCATTAAAAGAGATAAATATTGCAATTAAAGAGGGTGAACTGATTGTTTTAAGGGGAGCAAGCGGAAGCGGAAAAAGTACGATTTTATCCCTCATCGCCTCTCTTGCAAGGCCAACAAGCGGAGAAGTTTTGGTTGATGGAAAAAGAGTCTCAAAACTTGCAGATAACTTTGCGTCTGATTTTAGGCGTGATAATATAGGTATAATATTTCAAAAATATAACCTTATACCGACACTTAGTGTTAAAGATAATATCATACTGCCTCTTGTTCCACTCAATCTTCCTAATGAGGATGTAGAGAAAAAAGTTGATAAAGTTTTAAAAATGTTTCATATAGAGCATAAAGAGAACCAGATAGTCCGTAGCTTATCCGGCGGAGAACAGCAGCGAGTTGCCATTGCAAGGGCAAATATAAACAACCCAAAGATTATTTTGGCCGATGAGCCTACCGCAAATCTTGATGAGAAGCTCTCTTTGCACTTTATAGAGATGCTAAGGGAGCTAAAGACGCAGAAAAAAACCATTGTCATAGCAACCCACGACACTCTTTTTTTCAATCTTGATATCGTTGACAGAGTCATTGAGATTCATCACGGGGTTATACTTTAGATGATTTTAACTCCCGAAGTCTTAGCAATACTTATTTTAAATGTGCTCTTTACGCTCTTTGGTGCGGTTGCATTTATGCTAAGTATCAAAATATACCTAAATTGGAACAGAGATTCCACATCAGCCTCTCAATATAAACTTGAGCGAGAGAGCATCTTGGCGGCTACGATTATAAAATATATTTTTTTTATAAAAGTCCCGCTCTTTCTGTTTTTTATATTTACGCTTGATAAGATTTCAAATGTGCTAACTGGTGCTATGTGTGCAGCCGGCGTTGTTGATGCGACCGAGTATGGAGCGTATCTGATAATTTTAAAAATTATAAATCTATATCTCTTTGCCTCTTGGCTCAAGCTAAACAGTGAGGATGCAAGAGATGAAAATCAGCCCTATGTGAGGTTGAAATTTGGTTTTTTTGTTGTCATCTTTTTTCTATTTGCAGTTGAGGTTGTTCTAGAGGGCTTGATGTTTAGCAGCATTGAGATAGAGAAGATGGTAAGCTGTTGTGGAAGTATCTACTCAAGCTCTGCAAATTCTGCCATTTCAGCAATATTTTCCATAGGTACGGCGGAGCTTTTGGCTCTTTTTTATGGAAACTATCTATTGATTGTTCTGTTTTACTATGCAAAAAAGAGGTATCTTTTTGCAATCGCCAATGTGTTGTTTATTGTTGTTGCAATAGTTGCGCTTATACTCTTTTTTGGAACATACATATATGAACTTCCTTCACACCACTGCCCATTTTGCATATTGCAGAGTGATTATTATTATGTGGGTTATTTAATATATGGTATGCTTTTTCTAGGGACATTTTATGGCATAGCTGTAGGTTTTATAAGAGAGTTAGATAAAAACTACTTTATATCGCTTCTATTTAATTCTCTTTATGTTATATTATTGACATTATTTACGATATTTTACTATGCAAAAAACGGTGTTTGGCTTTAGGTAATTAGATTTTTAACTTTATAATGAGGTATTAAAATAGTATGAGAGTGCATCTAAAAAATATAGTTCTCTTCCAAAATGTAGATGAAGAGACAATAAAAAAAATAGAACATTTTACAACTGAGCATAAAGTGCCAAAAGAGAGTATTGTTTTTTATGAGGGTGATGAGCCTAAATATCTCTATCTATTGGTAAAGGGCGTAATAAAGCTCTATAAGACATCATCGAGTCATAAAGAGGTGGTTTTAAAATATTTTCACGACAACGAGCTTATAGGAGAGGTCGCAAACTTTGAGGGTATGCCATACCCAGCAACTGCAAAGGCTTATAGCGACGTTGAGATTTTGAAGATTGATTTTGAAAAACTAAAAGAGATTATTTTTTCAAATCCAAATTTGGCTTTTAATATCCAAACATCTTTGGTGAGAAAAATCAAAAACCTTGAAAACATAATATCAACCAATCTCGTTTTAGACTCAAAAGAGAGAGTTGCAAAATATATATACAACCATTCAGATGATTTCTTTGAGACAAAAAATATTGAGATTGCTGAAATTCTCGGAGTATCTCCTGAGACGCTATCAAGGATACTTAAGTTTTTTAAAGACAAAGAGATAATAAACGTAAAGAAAAAATATATAGACAGAGACGCTCTTGTGCAATTCTTTTAAGCCAATTTACAATAACTGATTTATATCAACACCCAAGCGTATATGCTTAGTTAAAATGTGCAAATTTTAATTCCGGAGAGAATATGCGCTATATTTTTCTGTTTATATTTGCACTCATATCTGCAAGCCAACTTTATGCAAACGAAAGTAAAGTTTGTCAAAAATGCCACCCGATAATATATGAAGAGTACTACAGCTCTTCACACCGCAATGCTTCAGTATATAATAACCCTATTCACAAAGCAATGTGGGAAAAACACCCAAAAGATGAAAAAGGATATACATGTGCAAAGTGCCACTCTCCTAGTGATTTAGAGGCATTAAACAGCGGTGTTTTGAGCAAAAACGAGACACAGGTAGAAGAGCCTATTTCATGTACCTATTGCCACAGCATAAAAGATGTAAAAGAGGGTGATGAGTCAAACGAAAATATACTAACTGAAAAAAAACGTGAATATTTTACGGCAGAAAAAGGCAAAAAAGGAAAAGCGGAGTATGAGATAGAGACATCTTGGCTTGGTCTCGTAAAAGAGCCTAAGAGTTCACCGTTTCACAAGATAGACTACGATAATGAAAACTACTACAGCGGAAACGTTTGTATGGGGTGTCACTCTCATACAAACAATGAGCACGGCTTTGATGTTACGATGCTAGATGCAAAAATAGATGAAAAAGATAAAAACAGCTGTGTTACCTGTCATATGCCGCAGGTTCTTGGAACAAAAGTAACCATAAACGAGACTAAGACGCACGCATTTCACGGCATAGCCGGAATATACCATATGAATAAAAATATGGCGGAGCACATAGAGTTCAAGGTTTCTAAAAACAGCAAGGATTTTAGCGTTGCAGTTGGCAACAAATCAAACCACGCGCTATTTGGTCAGGCATTTAGACAGGGCATCTTAAAAGCTGAGATCAACAGAGGCGGAAAAACTATAACTCTAGAGCCGTTTGTCTTTGAGAGGATTTTGGCAAAAGATGGAGTCTTGGCAATGCCTTGGGATGCAAATGAGGCAATCAAAGATACTCTTATTTATGAGAAGAGAGAGGTTTTATTTAATGAGCCTCTTAAAAATGGTGATAAGCTGACGCTGACGCTGGGAGTGCAAAGAATCTCCAAAGAGGGTGCGGAAAAACTAGGACTCAAAGGGAGTGAAGAGTTCACAAAATTTAGAGTTTTAAAAAGTGAGAAGTTTGATTTTTAGGACATTAGCTTAGATTTAATTCAACAATGTTAGAATATGTAGTCAATAGGGGAGTTTATGAGAGCTGATATACATATTTTAATGGTTGAAGATGATTTAATTCTAGCGGAGCTGCTAAGTAATTATCTTGCAAATTGCGGAATCGGAGTTGAGGTAAACTCGGATCCGACTACCGTAATCGAGCATCTTAAAAAAAACAATTTTGACTTAGTTATATTGGATCTTACACTTCCAAAGATGGATGGGCTTTTCTTGTGTGAAAAGATATCTAGTGCTTTTGATATACCCATAATTATCTCTTCTGCAAGAGACGAGGTTAGCGACAAAGTTTTAGGGCTTGAAAAGGGTGCGGATGATTATATTCCAAAACCTTACGATCCAAGAGAGCTTGTTGCAAGAATACATGCAATGCTTCGCCGCAAAAAAAACGCTGTAACTCCGTCTCAAGAGGAGGAGTATGCGGATTTTAAGATAGATAAAGCAAAAATGATTATATATCATCAAGACTCCCCGCTAGAGCTAACGGTGGCGGAGTATGGCATCTTGTCTCTATTTTTAAAACAGCGCGGTATGGTTCTGGGCAGAGGAGCCATACTAGATGGCGTCCAAGGACTTAGCTGGGAGAGTGATGAGAGAAGCATTGATGTTATAGTAAGCCGCCTGCGTTCCAAACTATCAGACAATCCTCGCTCTCCAAGATATATTGAATCAATACGCGGTATAGGCTACAGGATGAAGAGTTGAATAAAAATTCTATAATCTTTAAGATAAGTCTCTTCTTTTTAATCGCCTTTATTGCTATGACAATGCTATTTAAGATGATGTATGACTATGAGTTCATCTCGGTTAAAGAGAACTTAAAAGTTCATTATCATAAAGTCGCAAAATATGTAATGCTTTGGCATATAGGCAAAGATACTCATGAGCAGCTTTTGGAGAATCTAAAAAACCAAAACATAGAGATAGTGGGAGATGAAAAACTCTATCAGAATATTCTTGGCAAAGAGAAGTTTGATACAATATCCTGCGGTATGCAAAATTTTGACCTCTATGAAATAGATAACTACAGATATATGATAACACCGGAAAATACCGGCTCGCTGCTTTTAAAAGATTTAACAACAGAGCCTATAGACGTAAACTACATGTGGCTGCTTTACGGAGCGTTTGTGTTAGTTCTTTTTGCTCTTTTTCTCTCTATTGCAATCAGTATCTATCCGCTAAAACATCTTCAGCTTCAGATTCGCCGCTTTGGCGAAGGGGAGATGGATTTGGACTTGGCCTCTAATAGGAAAGATGAGATAGCCGAAGTTTCAAATGAGTTTGACAGAGCCGTTGGTAAAATAAAAGAGATGATGAGCTCAAGGGCGATTTTTCTTAGAAATATAACACACGAGTTAAAAACACCTATAACAAAAGGGCAGCTCTCTCTTGAGTTTTTAGAGAATTCACGTACAAAAGAGATTCTAACAAATGTTTTTATGCGTTTAAACCTTCTAACTAGAGAGTTTGTGCAGATTGAAAATGTAACAGCTTGCGATTGCCAGATAAACAAAAACTCTTACCGTCTTGCAGATATTTTGGACAATGCCGTTGATCTGCTTTTTTTAGAGCCATCGGCTATAAAACACAATCTTGACAATCGCAAAGTAGAGGTTGATTTTGAGCTTATGAGCATAGTCTTTAAAAATCTTATCGATAACGGTATTAAGTACTCCGATGATTCTACGGTATTTGTAAGTTTGGATGGAGATGAGCTCTCTTTTTGCAGCAAGGGTGCAGAGATGCAAAATTCGCTTGAGTATTACATACAGCCCTTTACAAAGTGTGATGTAAATACACAGGAGAGTTTCGGACTTGGTCTATATATTGTTTACTACATATTGGACAAGCACGGTTACAAGCTCTCATATAAGCATAAAGATGGGCTAAACTACTTTACTATTAATTTCTAAAATTTTTCAGCCCATTAACAATTCATTAACAAAAAATTAACACCATATTTATATTGTTTACTTATACTTTAGCTCATGAAGTCTATGTGAGAGCATCTTTATGGTGCCATTTAGATTACATTAAAAATCTAAAAAGGGTTAGAAATGAAAAAAGCGATAAAATTGTCATTAGCTGCGGCTTTGGCAGGTTCTGCAATGCTTCAGGCGGCAGATGTTGTAATCGATGGTTATAGAGGCGGAACACTTGATTTGATGTTCAAAGGCATTTATGTTATAGATGATGAGAAAAATGGCTGGGCACCGAGCGATGGTGGCGGTTATTTAGTAAAGTTAAAGTATGAGACACCTGATAATATTATTGATAATCTCAAAGTTGGTGTCGGCATGTATGTAAACGGTGATGCGGGAATAACTGACTGGACTCCGGATGATGGCGGCAAATCAGCAGGCGGTTTGGTTGTCGATACTCAAGGTAAATCAAAAGCATTAATGGGCGAACTGTATCTATCATATAAGCATCAATATTTTGATGCAAAATTCGGTCGTCAAGAACTAAATACACCGCTAACTCAGATTCAAGTCTCTCTTATGCCAAACTTCTATGAGGCATATATGCTTGGAACAAATGTAATAGATGGTCTTCGTTTAACTGCAGGACAGATTACAAAGATGTCCATGGGTTCTCGTGCGGCAGCTGATTATGGACTTATTGGTGAGGCAACGACAACGGGTGGAGCTGCAGTTAAGTTTGTTCAGCAGGGTGGAACTGTTGAGCAGGCAAGATTTTTAAGCATGGGTAAAATTGCAGGTGTTGCTGGAGATACTGATGGCCGTACTGTTATAGGTGCAACATATACGGGCATTAAAGACCTAAAAGCCGACTTATGGGCTTATCACTCTGATGATATAGCAAATGACTACTATGCAGAGCTAGGGTATAATATCCCAGTTGGCGAAGGTATGGCAGTTAAGCTAAATGCGCAGTACTTAATGCAAAAAGATACCGGTAATGCACTTGCCGGTGAAAAAGATTTCAGTATGCTAGGTGCTAAAGTTGCACTTGAGGGTAAGAAGTGGGGCGTGTATGCGGCATGTAACAAATCAGGTGATGAAGATGCTGCTGCGACTGAAATGGGCTACTTTAATGCATGGGGAGCTGATCCTGCTTACACAAGCACAATCTTCTCAAGAAATGCATATAGAGATGATGTGGACGCATATAAAATCGGCGGTCACTACATAATAATGAAGGGTTTAAGATTTATGGTTGACTATGCAGAGTATGGACAGTCGGATACAGTAAGCTACAATGGTGCTGCAATAGCTACCGATGATGCATACGAAGTTGATATCGCTTTTAATTATAAACCGAATAAAAACTGGTTCTTTAGAGTATTTAACTCAAGACGCGTAAGTGAGTATAATGGCGATGCTGCTGCAGGAATAACTGAAAGACGTCAAAATCACTACCGTGCTGTTGTAGCATACAACTTCTAGTTATTAATTTTTCCCCCTACAAAACTGCCGTGCTAAATAAGCATGGTAGTAAATTCTCCTGTTTTTCTCTATAGGCTCTCTTCTCAAGAGCCTATTTTAAACAAATCTCACCACGAACGGGGCAAATCTCACCGCGAACTAGTATTTAGAGCCAGAGCTCATGGTGGAATGACCCCACTTATATAGACAGAAACTTATTCAGTTAACGCCTTATTTTTTGAAGCC